>ENA-UOJJ01005435-UOJJ01005435.1-human-gut-metagenome-genome-assembly--contig:-CS66-NODE-5435-length-10755-cov-16.880093_pt1 | contig 10755 bp, 10 predicted proteins | sample MGYA00242343_ERZ723890 | MGnify/ENA metagenome assembly ERZ723890 | reverse complement strand
AATGTCCAACCTTTTTGGCTGAACCCTATTTTGAACATACTAATTGTAACATACGGGATTATACACGTATATACAATCACTGCGCGGATGTTGTGCAGATGTAATGCAGGCGCAGCAAAAAACTTTCAAGGCAGGGCATCCGCGCAATCTTGATTCTTTGACGTATAGGCATTATAATGCAAATGAAAGCAAAGAAAAGGAATCATCGATTTTATGGATAACCAATTATTGCAGATACAAAACAGAACCTGCCGCATCTACGGCACTGCCAGCGCCGAATATCTGCTGCTGCAAATGGTGGACGAACATCACCTTGCAGGGATGGAGCGGGAAACTGAAGCTATACGCCGGCAAACCGCACATACATTCTTGCTGGTGGCTGTCCAAGTGGAGAATTGGAACGATGATTTGTCGCCGTGGCCTGCGCCGCCCGTCTGGGGCAAGCAGGGTTTTGTTGGCAGGGCAGGAAATACGCTTGCATGGCTGGAGCAGGCTGTGCCGGGCATTCGCCAACAGTATTCTATAAAGGAAGATTGTAAGGTTATTTTAGGCGGCTACTCACTGGCTGGACTGTTTGCTCTGTGGGCGGCAACACAAACGAACGCGCTGTATGGCGTGGCGGCGGCTTCGCCGTCCGTGTGGTTTCCCGGTTGGCCAGAATACGAAGCGGCGCACCCTATCCAAGCGCAGCGTGTTTATCTCAGCCTTGGTGACCGCGAGGAATATACCAGAAATCAGACTATGGCGGCAGTGGGGGACAACATCCGCGCCCTGCACACCGCCCTGACCCGGCGCGGCACAGCCTGCACGCTAGAATGGAACGAAGGCGGGCATTTCAAAGACACCGACCTGCGGACGGCAAGGGCGCTTGTTTGGACTATGGAGAGCGGGAAATGAAAATTTTGATAGATGCCGACGGCTGCCCAGTGGTAGATTTGACCGTGCGGATAGCCGCCCAATACAAAGTGCCTGTGCTGATTCTATGCGATACCGCCCACCAAATCCAACGTAACGGCGCACAAACCTTAATCTTTGGCAAAGGCACCGACAGCGTAGACTTTGCTCTGGTAAATCGTGTACATCCCGGTGACCTTGTAATCACGCAGGATTACGGGCTGGCAAGTATGTGCCTGGCACGCCGTGCCCGTGTGCTGAACCAGAACGGCTTAGAGTACACACCCGAAAATATTGACGGCTTATTGTTCCGCCGCCACGAAAATAAAAAGCTCCTTCGCGCCGGAAAGCACCCGAAAGGGGTATCCAAGCGAACGAAGGAACAGGACACGACCTATAAAAACGCCTTAGAGAAAATCTTGCAGACTGTGTGAAAAGAAAAAGCAGCCTTTCCCATGTGCTTCATCAAAGCATAGGGAAAGGCTGTTTTTCACTTCAAAGTTATTGCTTCGCTTGCAAGGCTTCACAGCGTGCTGCCAAGGCATCAGCCAAGATGTTGGCACGGTCAGGCTCCCCGAAATGCGCCTGTTCATAAATTGCAAGAACCTCGTCTTTGCAGTTGCTCAATGCGGAAAGATTCAGCGTTTGCAATCCATCTCTTGCAAGGGCAAGCTGCGCCTGCTGCGTGGCGGCGAACGGTTTCGCCGGGGTGTCGGCCAGTGCGTTGATTTTGGAGGCGTATTGGTCAAACCAAAGGCTGGTGCCGCTGTCAAAAATCGGCGCGAAGCCGACCCATTCCAAGGTTACTGCATCACGGATAGCGCCAAAATTGCCGAAGTGACGGTCCTGATTGCAAATCAGATAATCCAGAATCATCATCGGCTGCAACCGTTCGGGTACATCCGGGATTCCCAGCTTTTCACAACAAGCAAGAAAGTGGTCATAAGCGTTCACGCCGTCTGCGCGGGGAAAAGCAGAAAAAATATAATAAGCACTGACAAAATCCTGCCGATCAGTTGTCATATTTGGACATACGGAATATGGCTTGCTATCTTCAAACAGTAGATTGTACTCTACATGCGGGATTTCCAGCTTGCGGCAGAGCAGGGAAGCAACGACTTCATTGAACGGCTCCTGCTGGGCCATGCCGCTGCCGCCCTTTACCAACACGCGCCGACCGTTCAGTATCTTCCATTTCTTTTTCAGCCAGCCGTCCGAGGTGTTGCAAGGGGAAACGAGGTCAAGGGTGTCCTGCTGCGGTATCTGTCCAAACAAGATGTTGCCGACATCTTCCGAAAAATCGTTATTATAGAAGTTGACTTTACGCCATTCCAACGGCTGCTCAACGGGGTTGAGCCAGTATTGATCGGACAGGCTCAACGCAAAGCATTTCATCATCAAGACGTTGGCGGACAGCTGCAATTTTTTCTGAACCTGTAAATCCTCCAGCGCACGGTGAAATCCCGAACGGCTGGCAGGAATGGTACGTCCGGCCAACCATAGATTCAAATTTTTGGCAAGCTCTTTACGGTCAGCCGCGTATAATCCGGTCGGCAGGTGGGCAGGCTGCAACATATCGTCCACGCGGTATACCGTGCCGCTAATGTCATTGATGCTCAGTATGGCAACGGGCAACTCGCGGTGCATTAAAATATACTTCAAATGTCCAGCCCACCTTTCAAGTAAGTTATATCCATATTATACAAGGCAATGCGCATTTTAGCAACATTTTGTTGTGTGACGATTCTACTTCCTATGCTAAACTGTAGCCTGTGATGTATGAAATCTGTATTAAATAATTGAAACTGATTCCTATATCAAAAAATCATGTGTACGTTCATCTGCAAATCTTGTCTGCCAGCATAGTGTTCAAAGTTGTCACGTGGCAATAAAAAAGTAGCGCCTCAATCCGATTGCATACAGCAATAGATTGAAGGCGCTGTTTTGTTGTTCTTCGCATTAAAGGAAACAATGTACCTGAAATGGCTCACAACACTTTTAAATCAAAAATCGAGGCGTTTTATCGCGTTGAGTTCCCTGTGTTTTACCCCCGTATTTACCCCCATTTGGGAGTAAAGTACATGGATTTATGTGGATTTACATGAAATGGAGAGTTCCTTAAAACAACGTATCTATGAAAATATATTGGGGATTATAGAGAATTAGAGATATATAAAAAGTACCGCTGAAGCTACGATACCTAATTTCATATTTCAAAATTCTCCTTTATTATCGTTATTTTATGTTGTCCGATTTTGGGGTTACCCCCATTTTTGACGGTAAGAGTACGCTTCTCCCAATGGATGGCGGCCTCAATCAAACCAATCAGTCACTCGTGCGCAGCCCGGTTTCCAACAGCAGAGCATATGGCCGGTGGTTGTGGGGTTCTTTTGCTTGGCTTCGGGCAGCGACTTGCAGTATTTTCTCGCCGTTCCCCATCTTTGGTATAGCATCTTGCGGAATATAACCCGTCCTTTCTTTGGCGTATGCCTTTTCCGCATTCTTTTCGCTTTAGGCTTTTACCCATAGTGGACTCCTTTCCAAAGCGGGAATCCAACGCGATACTGAAATTATAGCACATGAAATCCCTATTTTCAACGGCATTGCCTCTCTTAAATGATCAGCTTGCTGCGGATGCAGGCTTCAAATTCCTTGCGTTTGACCCATTTCTTTGCCCCCACATACAACACAAAAGGGCAGTGGGGCTGTTTGAGCATAGCATCAACGGCAGCTTTCAATCTATGCGGTATTGCCGCGCAGATAGAAGGTTTTTGCTTGGCTGAAAATAAAAGCGGATAAACTTGAACTTAATGACGTAATATGGTACAATTTTATTAAATACATCGCAGTGGGTATCCCATGGCACCACAGAAAACAGCACAACGTAAACGGGCAATGCGTGTGGCAGATGCTGTCAATGAGTGAAGCCAAAATTACCGGGCGCAGAGGAAAGAGACATTTCTGAAAAGTCATTAACGGTTTGACCGTGGATTCAGAAAAATAAGAGGTGCGTTTTATGAAAGAGATTCAATGGCGAGATTCGACCCCGGAGTCGGTTCGGCAGACGGGAACACCCAGCGCTGCAAAAGAAAATCTTCGTTTGCAGCGTGTTGAATATACACCTATGACTGCAAATAAGCATACCACATTATTTGATGGCGGCGTCGTGAAGCAGGTCACTACCCCGTTGCAAGTTGTGGCAGACGATGATACACAAGAAGTCCAGCTGCTGAATCTCTACCCGGACATTCGCTATCAGACGATTGATGGTTTCGCCTTCCATTGGTACAGCGGAGACCACTTCGATGCGGTACGCCTTGTGCGCGAGCAATATCCTGATAAACGGTTGATTTTTACGGAAGGATGCATTGAATATTCTTTTCGGGATAAAGATCAGCTAAAAAATGCGCAGATTTACGCACACGATATGATTGGAAATTTTAACGCCGGTATGAATCTGTTCTTTGATTGGAACATCGTGCTGGATGAAAAGGGCGGCCCGAACCACGTTTCCAATCTTTGCGATGCGCCGATCATGTGCAATCCCAATACAAAGGAAGTTGAGTATAAGTTATCGTACTACTACATTGCACAGTTCAGCCATTATGTATTGCCGGGAGCAAAGCGAATTGCGGCAACCTGCTACACGGACAAGCTGGAGACAGTGTCCTTCGTGAATCCCGACGGCACATTGGCAGTCGTGCTGCTGAACCGAACGGAACAATGTATGCCGGTCACACTGCGCATCAAGGGCAGCCTTATTGCCTGTGAGATCGAGGCTAGCTCCATGACAACGATTGTATGTGCGGCCAAAGGCACCGCCATCGTCTGATAATACGCACTTAATTTTATGGATAATCAGTTATTGAAGATACAAAACAGAAGCTGCCGCATCTACGGCGATACCGGTGCCGAATACCTGCTGCTGCAAATGGCGAACGAACACGATTTTGCCGGGATGGCGCGGGAAGTGGAAGCTATACATCGGCAAACCGCACAACCATTTTTGCTGGCCGCTGTCCAAGTCGAAAACTGGAACGATGATTTGTCGCCTTGGCCTGCGCCGCCTGCGTGGGGCAAGCAGGGCTTCGGCGGCAGGGCGGGGGACACGCTTGCATGGCTGGAACAGGCTGTGCCGTGCATCCGCCGACAGTATTCTATAAAGGAAGATGGCAAGGCTATTTTGGGCGGCTACTCACTGGCCGGGTTGTTTGCACTGTGGGCGGCAACACAGACAGATGCGCTGTATGGTGTGGCGGCGGCTTCGCCGTCCGTATGGTTTCCCGGCTGGTCAGAATACGAAGCGGCGCACCCTATCCAAGCGCAGCGTGTTTACCTCAGCCTTGGTGACCGCGAGGAACATACCAAAAATCAGACGATGGCGGCAGTAGGCGATAACATCCGTGCTCAGCACAGCGCCTTACTCCAGTGCGGCAAAGCCTGTACACTGGAATGGAACGCGGGCGGTCACTTCAAAGATACCGACCTACGGACCGCAAGGGCATTTGCTTGGGTTATGGAAGGAAAACGGTAAAGTAACGATTCTTATAGATGCCGATGGCTGCCCTGTGGTAGATTTGACTATAGGCAACATCGCACAATTCCCGCCTAGCGGCTTAAGCACCGCTCCGGCGGCTGCGGCACGGCAACTGCGTTGCCAAAATGCTCGATAATACACAAAGTATTATCTGCGCTTTTGGCTTAGCAGCTGCCGCACCTCGCTCGCCGTATCGGCACTTAGAATTATGCGGTATTGCCTATACGGGTACTGATTACAAAAACAACAGCGTATGCTTATATGGCGGAAAAACTATTTGTAACGCCATTATAACACTATATATTGTAGCTGCGAAGCAAGCGCACCGCTTCAGGAAAAATTCAGTAAGGAACATCAAACGATGCAAACCGCCATCCGCCCACCTCCCGCACGAGCGTAATGGTGTAGCTGGTTGTGTCGGAAATCAGCCCGTCCTGCACGGCCTGGCGGAACGCCTGACTGCCGGAATCGTCCGTGGCATACACCGCCGTGACCCCGATGACAATTTTCTCATCGGCTTCCTCCTGCTTCGTAAAGGTCATCGTGGTCGTGGCCGGGTCATAACCGGCCGCCATGCCGCGCTCGGTGAGGAGATAATACATATCGCCATCCACCGAACGGAAATAGCAGAACCCGTCCGAGGACAAATAGGTGTCAGCCAGAAAGTCCTTCGTAAAGATGTCCCGCAGCGTGGCGTAAAAGAAATCCCAATTCCGATAGCGATGCAGCGCGGGCGTGTAATCGCAGCCGTCCAGGGTGACGGTGTCTGCCTGCGTGCGGGTCGTGTCCGGCGTATCGCAGGGGAAAACCTGCATGTCATCGATAATATAAGTGCCCGCGCGGACCAGCATCATTTTGTAGGCGCGCAGGTAGAGCTGCTTCTGCTCCTCGGTCAAAAAATCCGGCGTAGGAATTTGCGCATCCTGCTCTGTCAGCGGCGGTTCAAACAGGGCCTCGCCGTAGCCAAAATCTGTGCAGTGGAACTCATCGACCCGCCAGCCGTTGGCGGTGCGAACAAGGCGGATGGGGTACTCGATGGTATAAACGTCCATGTCCTCCGGAGTAAAGGAGGTGTTCCAGTTTCGGTCGTAGTGAGCAATCAGGGCAAACGCAACGGTGTCGTCGGTGGCGGATTCCAGGCGGTAGGTATCGGGGCAGTTGTCCATCACGGTGCGGGACAAATCGTCCATCATGGGGCATAGCAGAGCATCGTCGGTGGAAGTCGCCAGGTGACCGTTCAAATCAACAAATTTTTCGGTATACAGCGGCCCCAGGCGCTTGATAAAATCCGCCGTAAAAACACGCTGAATAAGGTTCGCAAAGTCCGAATACGGGTTTTCGTACAGCAAATAATTGCTCTCTCTCCGCACAGAAACACCATCATCGGAGCGTTGTTTGAACTGCGGCGTCGAATCCTGCCAGAGTATATTGTCCGGGATGCCGTACAGCGCATAACGTAGCTCATACGCCAACTCGTACACCTGCCGCGGGGCGTCGTCTAAAAAGGAAAGATCATCATACTCCACGCCGACCTCCGCCGCGGGCGACAGCGCGGGCGCGGGCGTTTCCGTGGGGCTGGCGCTGCTCTCAATCGGTGCAGCGGTCGGGGCAGGTGTTGCCGTGGCGGCGGGCGCGGCAAAATCAACCTGCCCGCTGCACCCGGCCAGCACCGCGGCCAAAAGCAACCCAAACGATACAAACCAAATCCGTTTCATGTCGGGAACCTCCTTTAAAATGATAGGAAAATAACGCCCTCACTCCGCCTGCTCCGCAAAGGATTTCAGCAGCATGGCGCGTGCGCGGTGGATGCGGGTACGGACGTTCGGCTCGCTGGAATCGGTAATTTTGGCGATCTCTCGGATGGAGTAGCCCTTCACCCGCAAAACCAACGTCTGGCGGTAGATCAGCGGCATTTCTTCCAGCAGGGCGATGGCCCGGTCCAGCTGCAGATTGGTCAGCGCCACTTCCTCCGGCTCAACGTAATGGTCCAGGGCCGCGGCCAGGCTTTCGTAGTCGGGCCGGGTGCCGCGGCGCTCCCACTTGCGGAGAAAATCAATGCTCCGCTCCCGCGTCACGATGTAAAGGTAAGATTTCAGCGCCCGCTCGTTGTCGATGCGCAGGGTGTCGATCTCGCGCAGCAGCTGCACAAAGGTTTCATGTACGGCATCCTCGGCCAGCGTGGGATTTTTGATAATGCCCGCGGCAGTGTGCAGCATAAAGCGGTAGTATTTTCGGTAAATCGTTTCAAATTTATTTTTATTGTCATCGCTGTCCAGCGCAGCAAGATAGAAAACAAGCACGAAGTTTCCTCCTGAATCGTAACTTCCCGGTTATAGCGTATCCAGCACAATGCCCTCGGCAATTTTGATAAGCTCCGTTATATCCAAATTGCCCGTCATCGAGTAAGCCAAACGGTCACTTTCCCACACAAGAACGTTAGAATTGTCAACGTTCATAACGCACCAAATTGCGTCGTGGCCGTCAAATTGCAGGGAATAATAGGCCGCATTCTCGTTGTTTATCTGGGCCTGCGTATCGTTGATCGGCGCAATGATCACATCAAACGAGCCGCCGGAGTCGTCGGCATACTGCGCATAATAAAGTTGCGTGTCGGCCGGGTCGTTGGCTTCCACCAGCGTGAACCCCTGCGGAATATAGGACAGCGATGCACGAAACGCGGGCACAGGGGAGGCATCCCCATCCGAAAAGGAGACCGTCACAAACTGGTCGTGCCATTCCAGCAGGGTCTCTACCACCGCCTCCCGCACGGCCTTTACGGGCAGCATTGTGCAGGAAAACAGCGACAGCGCCGTGGCCAAAGCAACCAGGAACCGCTTGATCGCCAGCCGTCCATACTGCCGATTCGCCCTGCGGTTGGCAGTATGGACCAGCGCATCCATCCTGCGCAAAAACGCATCGGATGCCTGCACCTCGCCCAGCGGCGCTTCGGGGCCGGGCATCTGGGCCAAGGCGCGGTCCTGCGCTTCGGTCACGATCATGGCGATCAGGGCATCCGGGGAAATACAGAGCTTGTCATCCTTCATGGTCTTTCACTCCAATCTGGCCACCTGGCGGGCCGCCTGTCTATAATCCGTAGTGTACCGCAAAAAAGTTTCACGGACAATGGAAATTGCCGCAGAAAAAGCGCCTGCGCCTGTGGCTGGGGAGAACATCCGTACCCTGGGCACTGCCCTGGCCCCGCGCCACACCGCCGGCAATATGCTGGCAAAAAACGCCGCCAACCAGAAATAAACAGCGCCGCAGCGTACAAACTGCGGCGCATTTTTTCGCTATAAAGTTTTGCGTCAGGGCTTACTCCGCGATGCCATTCTTGAAGAAAAACAGCATCTGATTCTCGAAAAAGTTGACACGTTCATGTACATACTTGGGGTACATCTTCCACTGCTTGGGGCCGCCCAGCCGGTTGTAGATGGCCGCCTGCCCCTGGGGCGGCGCGTAGGTGTCCATCAGGCAGCTGCCCAACAGCACCTCGGCGCGGCAAAGGGGCGCAAAATTGGCAAGGTCGAGGTCGTCCTGTCCGGCCACGCCCGCTCCGGCAAAATCGCCGGGCAGGGGATTCAGCACCGCACAGCGCTTCACCTGGGGCAGCAGGCAGGCCGTCAGCAGTGCCAGTCCGCCGCCGAAGCCCTCTCCAAAAGCATACACCCGTTCCGCGTCCACCCAGGGCAGCGCCAGCGCGGCCTTGGCCACGGCCAGCGCGTCCTTATACCGCGTGCGGAACTCTGCCTGCGCGGGGTCAGCCAGCCAATCGCCCTTGTAAGGCTCGGCCTCCAGCGCCACCGTACCAAAGCCCAGCGCCAAAAAACGCGTCATGTGGTGCCAGCCGCGCACGCCGCGGTTCAGATCGTGGTACATCAAAAGCAGGGGATGCTGCCCCGCTGAAGCCGGACGGATGACACGCGCCGTGACGGTGCGGCCTTCGTAAGTGATTGTCAGCCGCTCATACATACCGTAAGCGTTGGCAAATTCCACTGGGGCAGTCTGCGCTTCAAAATGCAGTTCCTTCACGGCGTCTGCCCAATCCTGGGCCGGATGTGCCGGGGCCTGCGCCTTGCCGGTGTAAGTCTGCAAAAAGGCTTTCTGTTCGGTGATAGTCATAGCACAGCCTCCTCTTTACAGAAAAAGTCTAACAGCATATCGTCAAATTCTGCAATCTCCTCGTGCCCGTAACCGGGGAAAAGATACCGCTTTTTTTTGCAGTGCAAATTGTTGTAGACGGCGCACTGGGTCTGGGGCGGGCAGATGACATCCTCCAGGCCCGTGCCAAACAGCACTGGGCACTGCACCAGAGTGGCAAAGTTTTTGCTGTCGATATAGCCCAGCTGGCGGAACCAGCGGTCCTGCTGGTGCTCGTCGGCGTCAAACCAGCGGGCGTAGTAGCGGATGCCCTCGTAGGCGATCTCGTCCGCGCCCAAGTCCCACACGAGCTTGAAGTCGCTCAAAAACGGGTAGAGGATGGCGGCGCGGTTGATGAGGCCGGGGTTCAGCGCACAGCAGGCCAGCCCCAGCCCGCCGCCCTGGGAGCCGCCGTTGACGAACACCCGCCGCAGGTCGATCTCCTGCAGCTGGCGCACGATACGGCACAAAATGCGGATGTTCTGATGCAGCCGCACGTAGTACATGCCCTCGGCCGGACCGTCCAGCCCGGCGACGATGTGCCCGGACACGGTGGTGCCCAAAAAGCCGCCGGCGTCCACGCTGTACCCGGCCTGGCCGGGGCAATCCATGGCGATCAGCGCCATGCCCATCCCGGCAAAGGAGGCCTGCTCGGCAAAGGAGCGGGACGCACCGGGGTAGCCGTGGAACTGCAGCACCAGCGGCACGGGCTTATCGCTGTGCGGCCGCAGATATTTGGCGTAGATACGCGCACCTGCCATGCCGGTAAACCACAGGTCCAAAAAGTCGCAGATGTCCCAGCTGGGCACCTCTTTGGCCTGGGTGACGGTATAGTCCAGCGGCACCGCGTCTGCCTCGGCCATGCGCGCCTGCCAGAACGCCTCAAAGTCCGCGGGCTTCGGCGTGGCCCCCTAGTAGCCGCCCAACGCCTCGATTTCACTTGCAGTCATCTCTGCGCCTTCTTTTTTACTTTATTAAGGTCAATTTTATCCGTTTTGGCGCGAAGATGCAAGTAATAATTCAGGCGCGTTTCACTTCAACACCGCTTTTTCTTATAGCCGCGATCGCAGTACGGCCCGCCGCGCGCAGCTTTCCGCTGCTGCGCCTTCTCCAACAGAGCCAAAACGAAATATAAGGCAACACCGCACAATTCCCGCCTAACGGCTTAAGCACCGCTCCGGCGGATC
>ENA-UOJJ01005427-UOJJ01005427.1-human-gut-metagenome-genome-assembly--contig:-CS66-NODE-5427-length-10769-cov-5.696565_pt1 | contig 10769 bp, 12 predicted proteins | sample MGYA00242343_ERZ723890 | MGnify/ENA metagenome assembly ERZ723890 | reverse complement strand
TGCCATACATAGGGGGGTGTAACAATGGAAAAGGATTGGAGTAGAAAAGGTGTAAATATTTTACTTCTTGGTTTCCTGATGGCAGTATCACTTTTAGCAGTATCCTGCAATAGTCACGATACACAGGTTACGAATTCTGAAACACAGAAGGAAACTGATAAGACGGAAAATCCGTCAGAGTTTTTAGAATATAAAGAGGTTCTTACTCTCTATTATGAGGCACCGAATCGTGAACTATTGGATACACTGTATTATTCACAATACGCTTCGGATATCAGGCTTGGCAAGGAACCCACAGATTCTGAAGAATTAGCAAAAGAAAAAGAAGCTTTTCAGCAGTTAAAAGAAAAACTGCAGGAGCTTTTCGGGGAAGATGGTATTTCAACATACATGGAAAGCAATACTCTTTTACTGAAATATCAGACGATTGTAGATGAAATTGGAGCGGAAACAAAGTTGGATGAAGTTACATTTACGCCCACAGAGGGTGCGGTGGAATGGAAAGGAAAAGTAACGCTTTCTTATGAAGGAAAAGAACAGACCTTTGAAGTGGAAGGAAATCTTTCCCTGGATGAACAGGGGTTGGTTCGTTACATCAATTCCGAAGGTGACGGTGGCTTAATGGATGCATGTAAGCAGATATATCAGCAGCAGATTGAGGAGAAAAGCACATGAAACACTTGGTCTGCATAAGAAGTGAAGATAGCTGGGTAGGAATACTTTCTGCCTGGCTATTTTTCATAATAGTAAAAACAGAGATTAAAAAAGTAAACAATCAGTCGACAATATGCGTCAGGTATGATAAAATAAAAACAGAAAAAATGCAAAAAAAATAAAAAAATTCAGAAAACAAGAAACGATAAGGAGGAAGGCTTATGAAGAAATTATGTGTCATGCTGATGTGTGCCTGCCTGATGACGGCATGCTCATCCGGAACCACAGACACAACACCCGCAGCGGAGATTTTTACTGCGGCAGCAACTGAGACCGAAGCGGCAAGCGAAGCTGAAACCACGGCAGCTGCTACGGAAGCTGAGACAGAAGTTGCCGCCACGGAAGTCGATAAGACGGTAGTCAGCGAGCAGGCGAAGGCCATCATCGAAGCTGTCATGAACGCTCCGAATCCGGATCTCTCCTTCTATCCATATATGACAACGATCGGTCTCGATACCAGTCAGGACGAGCTGGAATCGCAGATGGCGGAGACGCAGGAAGCGAAGGATCAGGTCTACGAGAACTGGGATAACCTGCTGGGACAGTACTTTGCAGCAGGTATGCTGGATCGCTTTATCAGCGAAGGCATGTCCGGTCAGTATCTTATGAAAGCAGACATGGAAGATATCGAAATCAGTGTAAAGGATATTCAGCTGGTGGAACGCGGCGACTATGTAGAGACCGTTCTTGTAAATCTACAGGTGGGAGACCAGGAAGAAAGTGTAACATGGGAATTCACCCACGACGAAACAGGACTGATCACGAAAGTACGGCCCGCACAGTAAGAAAATCAGAGTCCGGCAGGAATATTTCCTGCCGGACTGTATCTCAGACTATTGCCAGAAATTCAGCTTTAATTTTCCGTGTGACCAGCCGACTTTGCCACCCTGCAGAAGATAAGCTTTCATATTTTTCCGAAGCAGAGTATCTTCCGGAAGGTCATTCAGCGGAAGATCATTCCTTTGGAATACCCATTCAATAAAAGCGTTCATATCGTAATCAGTGGCATCATTGGACATTTTCTCCGTGTATTTTTATGAACAGGGAAAAGTTTCTATCCTATTATTTTTAGAAACTCTCCAGAATCCGGAAGGTACTGCACTCCTTCGACAGCTGGAACATCAGCTTGCGCATCGGAACCTCCAGCAGATTCCCACGGATCGTAAGCTCAAAAGTCACCGTAGAAGTCTCCTCATTAATCTCAAGAAGACGCATCTCCTCCATATTAATCCCGTAATCTCCGATCATCGAAAGAATCGAAGACATACTATTGCACACATCCGGCCGCGTCAGGCGAACCTTCACCAGGCGGTGCTCCGGGCGGATATCAATCCCCTCCGCCAGCGGCGTAAACAGCTCCGGGTCCCAGTCGTACATCAGACCATACTGGTACTTGCGGGACACCTCCATCACCTTGCGCACAATCGCCGTATATTCCTCCTTGCGCTCTGGAACCACATCATCCGTCAGCCGCGCAATAATCTCCTGCTCGCGATCCGCGCGGAAAATATTCGTCTCACCAGCCTCGAACTTCACCTTCGCCACATGATACGAAGCATCCATCCGCTCCAGAAACAGCTCCTTAATCTTCGGATCAATCGCGTCAATCTGCGCGCGCACTTCATTCAAAGTCATATTGCTAATCCTTTCTTTATGCAATCGGAAGAGTAATCTCTCTCAGCCAGGCAGCAACCTCAGGCTCCAGGCCGGAAGCCAGCTTCTGGTATACCATCTCATGATACTCATTCAGATACTTCTTCTCCGCCTCCGTCAGCAGCTCCGGCACAATCGCATCGCGGTCAATCGGGCAGTACGTTAGCTGCTCGAAAGCAAGGAACGTACCGTACTCACTCTCACTTTTTGTTACGCAGAGCAGCTCATTCTCCGTACGGATACCGTGGCTTCCGGCTTGATAATATCCGGGCTCATCCGTTGTCACCATGCCAGGCGCCATCTCATAGCCAGGGCGTGCCGCCGTCACTTTCCAGTGGAAGCGGTTCGGACCCTCATGTACATTTAACAGGAAGCCCACGCCGTGACCGGTACCGTGATTGAAATCCAGACCGCGCTCCCACAGCGGCATACGTGCGAAGATATCCAGGTTCGCACCGGTGCAGCCCTGCTTAAATACCGCCATCGCCAGATCCAGGTTGCAGCGCAGAACCAGCGTGAAATGCTCCTTCATTTCATCCGTCAGAGCGCCGAGAGCGATGGTACGGGTGATATCCGTTGTACCCTCCCAGTACTGTCCGCCGGAATCCACCAGTAGCAGACCCTCCGGAGCCAGAGGAGCGTCCGTCTCCGGTGTCGCGGAGTAGTGAACGATCGCTCCGTGCGGTCCATAGCCGGCAATCGTATCGAAGCTAAGATCCATCGCGCCCTCCTTGCGGCGGCACTGCTCCAGATAATCGCTGGCGGAAATCTCTGTCATCGGAATCTTACCGATATTGTGCTTGATCCAGTAGAGGAAATTCACCATGGCAAGACCGTCCTTGCGGTGCGCTTCTTTCGTACAGGTGATCTCTGCCTCGTTTTTGATAGCTTTGCGGATCGTAGAGGGATCCAGATGATTGATGATATCCTTTGCGTCCTTCAGACTGGAGATCAGTGTGTAGTTCGCCTTGTTTTCATCCAGCAGAACCTTGTGACCGGCTGTCATCTTTGCCGCTGTCTCATAGAACTCGCCGTAGGGCTGTACCTGTACGCCTATTCCTTTCAGATAGGAGAGAATCTCCGGCGACAAAGCTTCTTCGAAGGCGAAGAGAATTGCGCTTTCCTCCGTGATAATAAGGAACGAGTAGAAAACCGGATTATAATCCACATCGCCGCCGCGCAGGTTCAGAATCCAGGCGATATCGTCGAGGCTGGCAACCAGGTGGATATCTGCGCCATGTTCCTTCATATCGTTGCGGATCGCAGTCAGCTTGTCCGCCGCGGACTGACCGGTATATTTCTCTTCCAGAATGAACAGCGGATGGCTGGTCAGGGTCGGGCGGTCGCTCCATACAGCGTCAGGCAGATCTTCGTGAAAGCAGAGCTCACCGTTCTTCTCCTTCGTGATCTCTGTCAGATCATTGCCGAAAGAAGCGCTGATCACACGTCCGTCCACTGCGAGGCGTGCGCCTTCCTTCAGGTTCTTCTTCAGATATTCCGGGATCGTGTCCACGCCGGGTTCACCGGAGCGGAAGAGCGTGATGCCGGTTCCGTCCAGCTGGCGATCCGCCTGCAGGAAGTAGCGTCCATCCGTCCACAGACCGGCAGCGTCGGCGGTGACAATCAGGGTTCCTGCGGAACCGGTGAAGCCGGAAAGATACGCGCGGCACTTGAAGAAAGCATTGACGTATTCCGACTGATGATAATCTGAGGTCGGAATCAGGCAGGCATCCACATTTCGGGAAGCCATTTCCTTCTGTAAGGCTAAGATTTCTGATTTCATAGCATTAATCCTTTCTGAGAGTTATGTTATAATAAAGAATAACTTCTACACACAAATGTATTATAAAACCTGCGGATTGTCAAATATAGAAAAGAGAGGGCGCATTCTTTGAACTTATATGAGAATTATGAGAACAGCCATAATACCAGCTATAATACCAACTATAATACTAGCTATAATACCAGCGGCAACACTGGTAACGATACTGGCAATAATAACGGGCTCCTCTGGCGGAAGCTTGCGGACTACGCTGCCGGGAGCGCTGTGCCGATGCACATGCCTGGGCACAAGAGAAATATGGAAGACTTTCCGTGGCTGGCGCGCCTGCGGGCGGACTGGGATATCACGGAGATCGACGGCTTCGACAACCTGAATGACGCGGAGGAGATTCTGCTGGAGTCACAGCAGCGGGCGGCCGCCCTGTGGGGCGCGAAGCATAGCCGGTATCTGGTCAATGGAAGTACTGGCGGGATTCTGGCGGCAGTCCGCGCAGCATTGATTGGCGGGGGTGAAGTCCTGGCAGCCAGAAACTGCCACAAGTCGGTGTATCACGCGCTGGAACTTTGTGGGAATCCGGTGCATTTTTTCTTGCCGGAATGGATCACAGATTTCGGCATCTTCAGTTCCGTCTCTCCGGAGACGATACAGGCGAATCTGGAGCGTTACCCGGCTGTCCGCCTGGTGATTCTGACGAGTCCGACCTATGAGGGGATCTGTTCGGATATTGCTTCAATCGCGGATATCTGCCACGCGCACGGGGCGGCACTTCTGGTAGATGAGGCGCACGGGGCACACCTGGGCTTTCACGAGGGCTTTCCTTCCGGAGCGGTCGCCGGAGGTGCGGATCTTGTGGTGCAGAGCTTGCACAAGACGCTGCCATGCCTGACGCAGACGGCGATCCTTCACTGGAACAGTGAGATCATACCCTGGCAGGAAGTGGCGCGTCAGACGGCGATCTTTCAGTCGAGCAGTCCATCCTATCTGTTCACAGCGGCGATGGATGGCTGTGTGAACTATGTGGAAGAACACGGCGCGGAAGCTTTCGAACGGTGGATAAATCTGCTGAGGCTCTTTGACCGGGAAGCGGAGAAGCTGCAGCTGTTGCTCGTCCTGGGCCATGGCAGGAACCGGGAAGAGCCGCGTGGATATTTCGCGAAGGATCCGTCCAAGCTGGTAATATCTGCCCGGGGAAGCGGACACACAGGCGGTGAGTTGATGGAGCGCCTGCGGGAAGCGGGGATTGAGCTGGAGATGAGCTCAGCGGAATATGCCCTGGCCATGACCGGTATGGGAGACACGGAAGAGAACATCCGGGGGCTGGCACAGGCTCTTCTTGCAATTGACCGGGCGTGGAGCGAAGCCGCCGGAGATAAAGGAAAGAATATGCCGGGAGCAGTTGCCTCGGACGCGCGCCTTACAGGCACGGGTGGCGAAGAAGCAGCACAGCGCCCGGCCGCTTCCCTTCCGGAAGTCTTCTGCCCGGTGGGAGAGGCGATGCGCCGGCTACACAGGATCTGCCTGCTGTCGGAGGCAGAGGGACAGGTATCCGCGGAATACATCTGGGCGTATCCGCCCGGCATCCCGATTCTGATTCCGGGGGAGATCCTGGGAGCAGAGCAAATCGAAGAGATGCGCTTCCTGCAGAGCCGGGGCGTAAAACTGCACACAACCTGGGGAGAAAACGCGGAGCAGCTCCATGTCCTGCGAGACAGATAGTCTTTGCAGATATTTTTTCGAAACGGGAAGATTTTTCCATTGTGCGGAAACAGATTTGATTCTATAATGTGTAAACGAATTGCGGAGAAAATGAACGTGAGAAACGTGCGAAGAAGAAAATGAACGTGCGAAGAAGCACTTAAATGGTGTATAAAAGGATTGATTCTTCTCTTACTTTATAGTATACTTATGATAATAATGCTTTGCGGCGCCGGGAGCGCCGGATCGAAGCTGTGAAAGGGGGATATACCATTATGGAACGTATTAAGACGATCGAGACCCGTGATCTGGCTAAGAGCGCTAAGAACGGCGGCTGCGGCGAGTGCCAGACTTCCTGCCAGTCTGCATGCAAGACCTCTTGTGGTGTTGCCAATCAGCTGTGCGAGAATCAGAGCAAGTAATCACTGCACAGAGCGGAGAGGCTGCCGCAATGATCATTCCCACCGGAAGGATCAGCGGCGGCCTCTTTTTTTCGAGTTCCCGGACCGATTCATCCGATTAGCAAGACATCCATTCCAACCCCAGAGATTACACAAAGACTACATAAAGATTATACAAAGAAGCGAGGATATAGAACAACATGATACACCAGTACAAATTGAACGGCTACAATATCGTTCTGGATGTTTACTCCGGTTCGGTTCATGTAGTAGATGAAGTGGCCTACGATATCATCGGCATGTACGAGAACAGTGAGCCGGATGAGATCGTAACTGCGATGATGGCGAAGTACGGCGACCGTGAGGACGTGAACGAGGCGGAAATCCAGGAATGTATCGATGACGTAACTGCCCTGAAAGAAGCCGGTAAGCTGTTTACACAGGATACCTACGCCGGCATGGCCTTTGATTTTAAGAAGAAGTCCAACGACATCAAGGCACTCTGTCTTCATGTGGCACACACCTGTAACCTGAACTGTTCCTACTGCTTCGCCAGCCAGGGCAAATATCACGGCGACCGCGCGCTGATGAGCTTCGAAGTCGGCAAGCAGGCGCTGGACTTCCTGGTGGCACATTCTGGCAAGCGCCGCAACCTGGAAGTGGACTTCTTCGGCGGTGAGCCCCTGATGAACTGGGATGTGGTAAAGCAGCTGGTTGCCTATGCCCGCAGCATCGAGAAGGAAGCTGGCAAGAACTTCCGTTTCACGCTTACTACGAACGGCGTTCTTGTGGACGATGAGGTCATTGAATTCGCGAATAAAGAGATGCACAACGTCGTTATGAGTATCGACGGACGCAAGGAAGTGCATGACCGCTTCCGCGTGAACTATGCCGGACAGGGCAGCTATGACACTATTATTCCGAAGTTCCAGAAGTTCGCGAAGGCCCGCGGTGAGAGAGACTACTATGTACGCGGAACGTATACGCACCACAATACCGACTTCACGAAGGACATCCTGCATATGGCGGATCTGGGCTTCACGCAGCTCTCCATGGAGCCGGTTGTCTGTGCGCCGGACGATCCCTGCGCATTAACAGAGGAGGATCTTCCCGTTCTGTTTGAACAGTATGAGGAGCTCGCGAAAGAGATGATTCGCCGGGAGAAGGACGGCAAGCCGATCACCTTCTACCACTATATGATCGACCTGAACCACGGCCCGTGTATCTACAAGCGCATTGCAGGCTGCGGCTCCGGTACCGAGTACCTGGCGGTTACCCCCTGGGGAGATCTGTACCCCTGCCATCAGTTTGTTGGTGATGAGAAGTACCTGATGGGCAACGTATGGGACGGTGTGACGAACACGGAGATGCGTGATGAGTTCAAGTGCTGCAACGTCTATGCGCGCAAGGACTGCGACGACTGCTGGGCGCGTCTGTACTGCTCCGGCGGCTGCGCAGCGAATGCGTACCATGCTACCGGAAGCATCCAGGGAACCTACGAATACGGCTGTAAGCTCTTCCGCAAGCGTATGGAATGTGCCATCATGATGCAGGTCGCAAAGCAGGTATAAAGGGACAATTTCAGATAAATGAATAATTTAGAAAACTCCGCAGAGAAAGCAAACCTCTCCGCGGAGTTTTTTTATTTTGTTCTCTGGTAAATTTTATGCCTTTTCGGACTGTGGATATCTAATTTTCCATCTGCTTCCCAAGAAAGCCGGAAGCAGTCGCCGCCAGCTTCTTCTCCGTCTCGCCCATCCGGCTCTTCTCCTCACGTCCGGCCAGGATTACCGACCCGATCACATCGCCTTCACACAGAATCGGAACGATCGTCTCAGAGAGGTATTCCGGGTTCTCCTCTGCCAGAATCGGGATGAAACGCGCGTCTCCGCGCGAGGCAGTCAGTGTTTCTCTCCGGGACAGCAGGCGGGACAGATCCTCGCTGATGCCTTTCTGACGAACCTCTTTCTTCATGCCGCCGGAGACCGCCAGCACCTGATCCCGATCCGTGATACATACCATGTGGCCGGAGCCTGCCGCCAGAGCATCTGCGTACTGAGCGGCGAAGGTTCCGAGCTCCGCCATGGGGGAATATTTCTTGAAGATGATCTCGCCTTCCCGGTCAGTGAAGATTTCCAGCGGCGTACCTTCCCGCAGCCGCAGGGTCCGCCGGATTTCCTTGGGTATAACTACACGGCCGAGATCGTCAATTCTTCTTACGATTCCTGTTGCCTTCATGTTATTTGTCCTCCTGTATCTATGTCAATGCCTGTCGCTTCCTGAGGGTAGTATATGGAAACCCAAGAAACTTATGCGCAGACAGGAGCAATTTTTCAGGTGGGCACGAAGTTTTAGACGGGAGCAGTCTTTCGATGGGACTGCTCAAAGTTTTACTCTGGTGAAGTCTTTCGGTGGGATTGCACGAAGCTTTACAGGATTTCCTTCACAATTACTATTGTGAGATAACCAGCTGCCTCTGCAGCTTCTTCCAGTCCGCGGTATATGCGCTCTGTTGGCATGCCGCAGTCAGACACAGCATAAATCTCATATTTACGTCCTGACTTAATCTGCGCTTTTAAGGCTTCTATCAACTGCTGCAATTTCTTACCCGATTTCATGTAAATGCACACTCCATGATATTGCAGAGCATCCGCAATACTATAGGAAGCCGGTATAATATGAATCTCTTGAGTGTTTTCTCCCAGTCCGATTCCAAGTCTCGCTGCAGCTGCACAGAACGACGGAACACCATTGATAATCCGGGCCGCCTTTCCATCAACCAGGGCACGCTTGTGCATATACAGATATGTCGAATAAATAGCAGGATCACCAATCGTCAGCATTCCAACAGACTGTCCACGATCCAGATAAGCTTTTACTGTTTCATATGCCTTATTATGTGCCAATGCCAGTTCCTGCTTATCGCGGATCATTGGAAATGGTAGACACAGTAGCGGCATGTCCTCAATTTCCGGGCATACCTGCCGGACAATGCGGTAGGCATAGCACTCGTCCTTCGACACTGCAGGCAGAAGGATCACATCACACGAACGAATCGTTTCGATCGCCTCCAACGTCATAAGTTTCGGATTGCCAGGGCCCACACCGATTCCATATAGTATTCCAGAGTTCTGGTCATGCAATCCACCCGGATCATCTGCTCCAGAGCCTGTGGTTACAAGTTCTTTGTTCATATTCACTTACACTCCATAATTTTTACTTTGTATTTTACGTCCATGATACATTGTAGTTTATGGCTGATTTTTAATCAAGAAAATCATGGGGAGTTTTGAAAAAAAATTTAGCAATTAAACTTGACATTTTGGCAAGTTAAAAGTACAATAAAATTAGGCCGATGAATGAAGCCTGACGAAGAGGAGGATGTATCATGGGTAAGGCTTTGGGGAAACGAATATCGGAGATGCTTCAAGAGCAGGGCATTCAGCAAAAGGAACTGGCTGAACGAATTGGTATTACAGAAACTGCTATGTCACGTTATATTAACGGAACACGAGAACCAAAACCAGATGTAATAGCTAATATGGCAACTGCGCTGCACACAACATCAGATTATCTTCTGGGAATTAAGAATGATGATCTCGACTATCATCAGGTTCGCCGTATGATTGCACGAAATGCATCTTCTATGACGAAAGAGGAAAAGATGGCTTTGATTAGTGTACTGTTCGGAGAGGAGTAACGATTGGCAATTAAATTATCGGATGAAAGATATGAAGAAATCAAACGCATCGTTGTTAGAATGTTTGTAGAGTATGGTATATCCTGTGCCCCTATTAATGGTTTTGAAATCGCGCATAAAATGGGTGTTAAAGTTATTCCATACTCTGCCATTGCACCGGGTAAACGCGAGCTTTTAATTAAGGAAAGTGAGGATGGCTTTTCTGTACAAAGGACAAATGGACAGTGGTACATATATTACAATGACGAAAAGAATTATAGACGTATAAATAATACGATTATGCACGAAATCGGTCATATTGTGCTGGATCATTCTGAGGATAGTGAATTAGCAGAAAAAGAAGTCAATTTTTTTGCCAAGTATGCACTTGCTCCGCCAGTTCTAATTCATAAGCTCAAGTTGGATAATCCAGAAAGTATCGTGCAGGTATTTGAAATAAGTTATGAAGCTGCCCGTTATGCCTACCATTATTACAAAAAATGGCTGAGACATGGATATGGAGAGAGTGATTACACGGATTATGAACGTCAGATTCTTCATCTCTTTGATCCGGCAAGTTAAGGAGGTGGTTACGCCAAATGTAAAAGAATAAAACGTATTAAAAAGCTGTTGGCGCAGCAATTTAATACGTTTCATCAGTGGATATGCTATTCGCATTCCTATTGCAAAATGAGTATAGCATATCCTTTCTACAAGTGCAATCTACAAAATATATAAAAGAAGTTAACATAATGTCCTTCCAAACGAAGGAAAAATTTTCTTGGTTGACATTATAGCCTGCAAATAAAAAGTCAAGGCTAAATTGAAGAACATTGAAAATTTT
>ENA-UOJJ01005426-UOJJ01005426.1-human-gut-metagenome-genome-assembly--contig:-CS66-NODE-5426-length-10770-cov-20.728511_pt1 | contig 10770 bp, 7 predicted proteins | sample MGYA00242343_ERZ723890 | MGnify/ENA metagenome assembly ERZ723890 | reverse complement strand
TTGGTTCTAATAATTAGAGAAATATAATAGGTAATGTTCCCCATTTGAGATTCCCGGAGTTTAACGGGGAGTGGGAAAAGTGTAAGATTTCAGACTTGTTGGATTTCTATTCCACCAATTCACTTAGTTGGGAGCAGCTTGAATATGACACTAATGCCATGATGAATTTACATTATGGACTTATCCACGTGGGACTTCCGACTATGATAGATTTAGCAAAAGACAAATTGCCTAATATAAAAGAGGGCAATATGCCCAAGAACTTTGAAATGTGCAAAGAAGGTGATGTGGCTTTTGCGGATGCCTCGGAAGATACAAATGAAGTAGCCAAGACTGTTGAGTTCTTTAAACTTGCAGGGAAAAACGTAGTCTGTGGATTGCATACAATTCATGGACGAGACAATAAGCACAAAACTATTGTCGGATTCAAAGGATATGCTTTTTTATCTGCTGCATTTCATAATCAAATAAGGCGAATAGCGCAAGGAACAAAGATTTACTCAATTAGCACCAAGAATTTTTCAGAGTGCTATATTGGATTGCCATCAAAACCAGAACAGACCAAAATTGCAACTTTACTACGCCTTATTGATGAGCGCATCGCCACCCAAAACAAAATCATTGAGAAACTGCAATCCTTAATTAAAGGGCTTAGTCAGCAATTGCTTTCATCAGAGAATGATTGGATTTTATATAGACTGGATGACTTGGCGCAAATAAAAAGTGGCTATTCAGGAACACAAGTGAGTTATCAAACCCCTTATAAGGTTTCTCGCATAGAAACTATTAGCAAACATTGTATTGATATACAACGAATTGGCTATGTAGAGTGTATTCCTGAAAGCTATAGGTTAAACGTAGGTAATATTCTGTTTAGCAATATCAATAGTATTCAGTATATAGGAAATACAGCCTATCTTGACAAAGATTATGGACTTTATCATGGCATGAATTTATTGCGAATTATACCCAATACAACCATAGTTAGACCTCGTTTTTTGCATTTACTTCTTTGTACTGATTGGGCAATAAACCATTTTCAAACTATTTGCAATAAAGCAGTTTCACAAGCAAGTATCAACCAAACTGCGTTAGGTAAGAGTCGATTCCCGATCCCACCAATGTCTGTTCAACAACAAATCTGTAGTATGTTTGAACTCACTGAGAGAAAATTGGATAATGAGCAAGAATACATAAGTTGTCTTCAACAGCAGAAACGGTATTTGCTTCAGAAAATGTTTATATAAACATTAGGCTTAATAGATACTTCTTCAATAAAATGTATTGTTCCGTTAATGACTTTTCATTTGCCAAACGGCAATGCAAAGCGTCAAGAGTGTTAGCTATATGTCCTTGTTTCTCTAAGCTTGGTAGTAAAAACTTCATCTTCATAAAGTCATTTTTTTGAAGATTAAACCGTGTACTCCCTTGTGCTAACGGATATATAGCCCTACGAAATGAAGAACTTGAAATGAAGTGGGCAAGGTATTGAGGTAATACACGTTCATCATAGAAATGAATGCCAAAGCAGAAGCTATTCAAATAAAGTTTCTGCGTATTGCCCAAATATACTGCACCTATACCAACTTCTTCCGGAGTTTCAGATGAGAGTGTGAATAAGGCATCACCGTACTGCACACTGTTTTGTTTTTCGTTGGGAGCGATTTGTACCAATTCATAATCCTTTTCCGAGATGTAAGTATTCTGATACACGTTCATATAAGTAATGAATGGCTCACCATATCCGAAATCATCACCGCCTTTTCCGCTTAATCCAGAATAAGCTTCACCCAAATCTGAAAAGCAGACGGTTTCTCCCTTAATACCTTTGTGGATATTATCGTTTAGCCCTTTAATTAAGGATAAAAAATCAGCAATTTCACAGGAAAGGGATATTCCCCATATTCTTTACTCTCCTTGCTGTTCCATCAACTCCTTATAGTGCTGTTCATATTCTTCATCAGTAAAACTTTCAGCACAACTTTTGGATCGAGTTAAAATTCGTAGATTCTCTTGAAATAATATTTCCTGTCGGCTCATTTGAGAACCAAAATATTTAGGAGAATAAAATCTATCAATCTCTGTTTGCTTTAAATTTTTATACCCAAGAGAAACGGCCATTTCTGAAAGTAAGTCAAGTCTAAAAGAATTACTACTATCAAAATGAGGTGATTTTTCGTTTAAACTATCTAAATATTCTCTCCATGCATGTCTAACTTTTTTGTTTTCCTGAAATACTACATCTATTGTATTTAAGGCATCAACCCATTCTTTTGTTATTGGGGTTGATTTTCGATCTGCCATTAGTGTAAGGAAGACTCTTAATTGAGCATCTTTTTTTGCTTTTCTATTTTGGTACTTTATTCCTAATACCCAAACAATAATTGGGATAATAGCAACAGCAATAATCTGACCGATGCCGATAATGATTTGTATATATTCTGTTGTACTCATAACGCTAAATTTATGCAAAGGTAGTCTTTTAGATCAAAACCTATTTGTATAATTCGAAAAATTTTATCTTTAATTAAATATCACACAAGCTAACTATGCAAAATAGCAGAATACACTGCTTCAAGATTGACTCTTCTACACACTTTGATAATAATATAATGAGGAATATTCCGTTTCTAATGTGATGGATGTAGAGCATAATGTTACAAATAATGCGATGTTTTGAGGTATAACCGTCTGGTTATCATAATGAAATTAAGGATTGTTTATTTGTAATGTCCGCAATTAGTTTGAAAATGCTTCACTCTGATTCTTGGGAACAATTCAAGATTCAAGATATTGCATCAATAGGACGTGGTAGAGTTATTAGTTCGGTAGAAATTAGCCAACAAGAAAATCCGTTATACCCTGTGTATTCTTCTCAAACATCAAATGACGGAATTATGGGTTATCTTGATGATTTTATATTTGAAGGTGAATATATCAGTTGGACGACTGACGGTGCAAATGCAGGAACGGTATTTTATCGTAATGGAAAGTTTAATTGCACTAATGTCTGTGGCTTGTTAAAGCTCAAAAAAGGATTTGATGCCCATTTCGTTTCATTAGTCTTAGCAGAAGCAACAAGGATGTATGTCTCAACTAATTTAGCAAACCCGAAACTTATGAATAACACAATGGGAAACATACAAATCCGTCTGCCAAAATTAGAAGAACAAAAAAGAATCTCCGTTGTTTTCAGAAAGTTACATGGACTATTAGAGACACATAATAGTTTGATCATCAAGTATTCAAAGCAGAAACAATATTTGCTCTCGCAGATGTTCATATAAACATTTGCGAGAGTAAGTATCTCTTTTGTTCTTCGTATCTTATCTTTGTTTTTGCTTCAATATCCAATTTGCTGTTTAACGAAGTCATTAGTGAGGCTATTATACTTTGTCTTTCTTTTGAAGGTAGTTCAATTACAAGCGAAGCTATTTCTGAAATATAATGCCTTTTATGTTCTTCCGATTTAAGTTCCCAATATGATAGATATTCAAACATAAATCGAAGATTTACATTCGGTTTTGCTGTGAGTATTTTTATTGCCGAAGACTTTACCTTAAAAGGGAATGATACATATTTTGCATCCATTGTGAAATCGTCAAAGATTATACACTCTCCTTTTTGATATATGCCAAATTTTTCGTCTGTATACCCCAAGATAAAACCTTTATTCGCAGTTAGAACAGGGGTTAAACTTGTGTCGGTAGAGTATTCATCATTAGCTACAATATATGCAGTAGGTTGTTCGTAATCAAGTAGCTGATTGATTTCAAAGCTCTCTGTATATTCATCTTTCAATAAGGAGAACATCTTTTTTCTAATTGCGGACTTTAATTTTTTCAAATCCTCAATGATTTTGTTTTGGGTGGCGATACGCTCGTCAATCAACGACAATAATCCAGCTATCTTTTGTTGTTCTACATCAGTAGGAACAGATACCTGAATTTTACGGACTTCATTTGCGGAAATCTCTAAAAAGGTTGACCCACAAGATTTCCTGATTAAATCCCTTTTCTTTGTTTGTATCAGATAATAGAGAAAATCTACATAGCATTTTTTGGATACAAGAGATTGAAAACCTTGGTTTGTAGCACATTCTCTGAGTGATAATGAGCATTCACCAATGGTGGCACGAGAACTTAAAAGTATCGTATTGGGAGGCAAAAGTTTTGCGCTGGAATTGTTTAACCCCTCTTCTGTTATGGTACGCAAACTTGAATCAACGTATTTATTTTTACCTATTTCAGAAGGCGTAAACCATTGTATTTCTCCATCCCAATATGATTTTATTGTAGTATCAGGTGTTCCCCCACCAATAACAACCGCTAAATCGTTTATTAATTTTGTTTCCCACTCCCCATTAAACTCCGGGAATCTCAAATGGGGAACATTAAGGACTTTATTTTCGTTATTATTTGCCATAATCATTATTCTTTATCGGGATTGATGTCAAAGGGCAACAATTTGTCGCCATCATTAAACCGGTCGAAATCAGAGATAAACGAACGGTCTTGAATCACTTTGTATTTTTGGTACTCACCGTACGCCTTCTCTCTTGCAGCTTCTTGTGAAACTTTACCGGCTGTATCTTGTGCTTGATAGTCCATTGTAGCAAGAAACTGTTCAAGACGCTGCTTCCAGTCTGCCATCGTTGTAATGATATGGCGTTGAGCACGCTGTTCTGCAAATTCAAGAAATGCGTTAGTTACGCCGTTGAGTTCTGAAACCTCTTTGTCAGACAAGTAGTTCTTTGCCACAATCGTATCAGATTTCTGGACTCTGCCATTGGGAGCTTTTTTCCAAGTGGTCAGTCCCATGTGCGGCATTTCCGAGTCGGCACGTTCATATACTATTTCGGCAGCGGTACAATGAGTTACAGCCAAGTGCATCATATTTTGCACCATCTTGAAGAACAATTTGGTACAATCCGATTTCGAATCGTAATCGGCACTGCATTCGGCATAGATGTCTGTTATCTTTTGGTAGTATCTGCGCTCTGATGTGCGTATCTCACGAATACGCTCCAGCAAATCATCAAAATAATCTTTGCCAAAGTGTTTTCCCTGCTTCAAGCGTTCGTCATCAAGGGCATATCCTTTAATAATAAACTCCTTCAATACAGACGTAGCCCAGATACGGAACTGAGTGGCCTGATAGCTATTGACACGATAACCTACCGCAATAATGGCATCCAAATTATAGAACAGAGGTGTACGTTCTACATCCCGTTCTCCCTCTGATTGAACTATCCCAATTTTTCGGATAGTTGCCTCTTTTGTAAGCTCGCCTGTTTCGTAAATCTGACCAAGATGATAGTTGACAGTCCGTACATCTACCCCGAACAAATCGGCCATACGCTTTTGTGACATCCAAAATGTTTCACTGTTGAATATCACTTCTATTCGTGCCTCGCCTTGCGCCGTTTTATACAGCAAAATGTTAGAACTCAACGAATTTTGCATCAATTCGTTTGTCGAAATTGTTCGAGTAAAATAATCGCGAGCTTGTTGTACCAACACTTTTTTGACATCGGCATTTTCGGCAACAATCATACATGCCATACGAGACAGACGGAAGATATTGACCTTACGGAATGAGCCGCTTCCAATCCTTACCATATCAACCGTTTGGTTGAAATGGTCGTCTACATTCATTCCTTTTTCACCTGCCACCTTGATAGCTTTGTCTATGACTCTTTGGAATTTCCAATAAGCCGAATAGCCCATAGCAGAGCACAGGTCGCGAGAACTCCAATATTCGTTTCCGCCCTCATCCTGACGGCGTATATTGTTGAATGATGGACGCATTTCTGGGATGTTGTCTATCTCTTCCATAGTGTAATTATTCAACCAGTCCCAATTCTTTCAAATAGCCTTCTATCTCCTTATCCAGTTCGGCTCGCTTGGCTTCCAATTCCTTTATTTCAGCCATGACTGCTTTGATGTCAATAGGCTCTTCTTCCTCAAAAGTATCGACATAACGAGGAATATTCAGATTATAGTCATTTTCGGAAACCTCCTGTAAAGTAGCAAGGTGACTGTACTTTTCAATCTCCTTGCGGTCGCGGTAGGTTTCTACAATCTTCTGGATATGCTGAGGGCGGAGTTTGTTTTGGGTCTTGACCTTTTCAAACTCTTTGCTGGCATCAATGAACAGGATATTATCGTCTTCCTTACGGCATTTCTTCAATACGAGAATACAGGTCGGAATGCTTGTACCATAGAAAATATTGGCAGGCAGCCCGATAATGGCATCAATATAGTTTTTCTTCTCTATCAGGAAACGGCGTATAACGCCCTCTGCATTCCCTCGGAACAATACTCCATGCGGAGCAACGCAAGCCATCGTACCACCTTCATTGAGATGATAGACCATATGCAGGATAAAAGCATAATCGGCCGTTTTCTTAGGCGCAAGTCGACCTGCTTTACTAAAACGGTCGTCGTTGTTGAATTTATCGGCTGCACTCCATTCGGCAGAGAACGGAGGATTTGCAACCACTGCATCGAACTGCATATCATCGAATGCATCCCATTCAAGCGTATCACCATTCTCTATTTTGAAGCTGCTGAACCGGATGCCATGTAGCAACATATTCATTCGAGCAAGATTGTAGGTAGTCGGATTTTTCTCTTGTCCGCAGATATATGCTGCCTTACCGATACTTGCCGCACGGAGCAATAGCGAACCACTACCACAAGTAGGATCATAAACATTACGCAAACGGTTATGCCCAAGAGTAACAATCTCCGCCAATATACGGCTGACCTCTTGCGGAGTATAGAACTCTCCGGCTTTCTTGCCTGCGCCGGCTGCAAACTGGCTAATCATATATTCGTAAGCATCGCCCAAAATATCAATTTCTTGCGAGGCTTCTACGCCGAACTTTATATCGTCGAGTGCAAGCAAAACATTGCTTACAAGCATATTCTTGTCATCAGCAGTCTTTCCTAACTTAGGGGAAGCAAGGTCAATATCTGAAAACAGACCACCGAAATCCTCTTCACTGTCACGTCCGAGCGTACTATCCTCAATGCGCTTCAATGAGCGCTCCAACATAGGAAGAACATTTTCTTTCCGCTTGATAGCCTCAATTACGGACGAAAACAAGAACTTCGGTTCAATGAAGTAGCCTATATTTTCCAAGCACTGGTTCTTAACCTCTTCCTGCAATTCCGGTGCATCCGAATCGGTCATTTCCCATAATTCCTTGAATGTAACTTCATCATCATCCAACGCACTGTTAGCGTATGTTTCTATCTTCTCCGACAGGTATTTGTAGAAAATGAATCCCAAGGTAAAATACATAAAATCGCTTGCCGACATATTGCCACGCAAACGGTTTGCGACCTCCCAAAGCTGGTCACGGAGTTTCTGTTGCAGTTCTTCGCTCATATCTTTATTGCTCTATATTATCTTGTATTACATCACTTTCTGGCAATGGTATATTGCTCTCTATTATACTTCTCAGGTCATCCAGCACTTTCCCTTTATATGAGAAATATTTTGCCCCTTGATATGCACCCGATGTATTCCGTTTCTCTTCCGGCATAAACGTACCGACAAAAGGGGACAATTTATAAATACGACCTTCGTATTCAACGGAATCATCGCTTGCTACCTTGACTTCCGTATCCGTAGGAATAAAGGTAACGCATTCCCCTATTTTAATACCGACCATGCTGAATTTGAAACGTCCTCGCTTTACGGTTCGTTTCTGCACGACAGGCAATGAATCTTTTTCGTTATGACAAACCGGTTTATTATCTACATAGACCGTAACAACCGCATCATCAATCATCTTGGCTATGTCATTGAATATATCCAAAGCTATTTGTGGCGGCACATTGAAAAACTCCCGATTCTGACGAATACGCAAATCCGTCAACCGATCAATAGTCTTGTGTACATGCTTTTCAACATCGTTATATTTGACCGTCTGAATGGTTGCATAAATCTCAAAAGGCAACGGAACAGCCGTGTTGTCAAGTTCCTTGGAACGTATATCTACAGGCCGCGCACTTTTACCGATCTTGACCCAATCCTCACGAAAACTTGGATTAGTCAAAATATACACATAACCGGGTTCGTTTGTCTTTACCATATTTCTATTCCTTTAATCCCAACTGAAAGTGCGTATGATATTACGCAATCTGTCTAAAATCCTCGTCAACGCCTTTCTCGTCTTTATCAATCCGAGATGCTTCTCTTTCAATGCTTTTTGTATGATTTCCGGCTGCTCTTTTTGCAGGTAATCATATTCTTTAAGGAAGAGATTCAATACCGATGACGATATTTCCTCTTCCTCAGCCAATGAGTTGACGGCATTTTCTCGCTCAACGGCAATATAGTGGTTCAATCGTTCTTCCAAATCGCTTGTACCGTCAACTTTGCCTCGCTGAATCATAAAGTTTTCCTTATCGTCATCCACATTCTTTTGAATGAAACCATCGATAAGTTTGGCTTTGCTGCGCATTTCTGCGTCTTTAATCATCGTGTCAATGATATTCTGACGGCGTTCTGCGTAATCGGCACTATATGGGTCAAGTTCTGCAATGAGTTCAAGGATATATGCCACATTGATAATGTCGCTATGTAGGAGTTCAAGGCAGAAATCCACATCACCGAAGTCTCCGTCATCCGGAACATCTGTATCATCATCCGGTTTGGGTGACGGTGCTGGAACAACGAGTGCAAAAGTATCATGGATATCAAGATACTTACTTCTGAAATCCATAAATTGCTGTTCCGTCATGCCGAGATCATCAGACTCTTCATTATAATCCTCGTATATATGTATTTCAGCATGTTTACGGATAATATCACGGAACGCCAAAACAAACTCTTTCTTAGCTTTTTCACTCTGCAAAAGGTCTATGCAATTTGTGTCCGGATATTTCTTCAAGAAATTGGTAGCAAGCTCTTTGTATTCCTGTTTGACTTCTTCAAACGGAGGGCGCACTATTTCTTCCGGATTGTTACTATTACTGAACAATTTGATAGCGGTATCCACATTACTCTTCAAATCACGGAAACAAACAATCTTTCCGAAGCGTTTCTTTTCATTCAGCACACGGTTTGTTCGGCTGAAAGCCTGTAACAAACCGTGATATTCCATATTCTTATCAACATAAAGCGTATTGAGTTTCTTGCTGTCAAATCCTGTAAGAAACATTCCGACAACGAGACAAAGATCAAGCGGCTTCATATCAGCACGCTTCTTTTTCATACGTAGGTTAATGTCATCGTAATATGCACGAAAGTTCTCTGTCGTAAACGATGTACCGAACATTTCATTGTAATCATCCATGATGGCTTGCAATTCATCAACTTCACCGGCACTGTCATTCAGATAAGAACCTGTACCCATGCCTGTCAGCTCATCATCCTGACTTCCATTGGCTGCATAGGTAAATACTGCCCCTATACGAATCTTAGGATTCAGTTCCTTGAATATCTTGTAATAACGGATAAGCATCGGCACTGACTGCACGGTAAACAGCGCATCGAACTCTCCGTCAAATGTTGACTTATTGAAATTATTAAGGATGAATTTGGCGATTTCCGTCATGCGGTTGGCACTGCCGTTCTGCACTTCCTCACTGCCATGATAATATTCTACAAGGAAACCGAGAACATTTTCATCGGCAATGGCATCTTTAATCAGATAACGATGCAGGCAGTTGCCGAACACCTCTTTGGTCGTATGCCCATCAACTGCATTTTCTGTAAAAATAGGAGTTCCGGTAAAACCGAATATCTGGGCATTATCGAAGAATTGCATAATCTTCTTATGGCTCTCCCCGAAGTGGCTACGGTGGCACTCATCAAATATCATTACGATGCGAGAATGACGTATTGAATCTATCTTACTGCTATACCATGTCTTGCTTACTGCAGCATTGAGTTTCTGAATAGTGGTAATGATAATCTTGGAGTTGCTATGCAAGCGTTTTACCAGCTCATCCGTATTGTCCGTACCGTCAACGGCTCCTGGCTCAAAGGCCTCGTATTCTGACTGTGTTTGTGTGTCAAGATCATGTCGGTCGACAACGAACATTACCTTATCTACATCATCTAATTCCGAAACGAGCTGTGCAGTCTTGAATGAAGTCAAGGTTTTTCCTGCTCCTGTTGTATGCCAGATATAACCGTTATCGTTGGAGTTCTGCACACGATCCAATATCTTTTCTACAGCATAGAACTGGTATGGACGCAATACCATTAGGCATTTGTCACCCTCATGCAATACGATGTATTTCCCGATAATCTTGCCGAGCGTACACTTTTCCAAGAAAAATACAGCAAACTTATCCAGTTCATTGAACGGCAGATTCGCCGCATCCGTCCAGTTGAATGTGAACTTATATCCGCCATTGGGATTATTGGCGAAATAACGAGTATTTACACCATTGGAAATGACAAACAACTGAATATAGTCGAACAGCCCATGAAAGGATGTCTTGTGATAGCGTTGTATCTGATTGTATGCCTGTTTGAGTTCTACACCCCTACGTTTCAATTCAATCTGAACCAGAGGGAGGCCATTGATAAGAATCGTGACATCATAGCGACACTTCTTTCGTCCCTCCACTGTAATCTGATTCGATACCTGAAACTCGTTCTGACACCATTGGGTACGATTAAGGAATTCCACCCAAATGCGCTGTCCGTTAGCAGTATCAAGAGGATATAGGTCGCGAAGCTTCTTTGCCTTTTCAAAGCGAGTACCACCTTCCAGATATATCAATATCTTCTCAAACTCTT
>ENA-UOJJ01005421-UOJJ01005421.1-human-gut-metagenome-genome-assembly--contig:-CS66-NODE-5421-length-10778-cov-13.861233_pt1 | contig 10778 bp, 9 predicted proteins | sample MGYA00242343_ERZ723890 | MGnify/ENA metagenome assembly ERZ723890 | reverse complement strand
GCTGCTTGAACAATTTTTACTTCAAAATATTGTCTAACTTTTGGGGGTCACTTCATTTCAGATGCGGGCTTTTATCAAATCATTTCCACATCCAGAACAGCACGGCCAGCAGCACCGCCAGACCCACCAGGTAGGCACCGGCGATGAGCAGGGTGGCCTTCAGCGCGCCCATAACGGCCCAGAATTTCTCCTTGGCGGTCCATTCGTCGGGCTGCTCCCAGGGGCGGTCGTTGACCGGCTCCGGGGCAGCGGCAGGCTTGCGGCTATGGGGCAGCAGCGTCGGCGCGGGGCCGATGCCGCTCATATCGGCGATGGTACGGCCATCGTCCTCAAACGAATCGTGCTTTCTCATTTCTCGTACAGGTGGCAGACCACATAATGGCCGGGCTCGACCTCACGCTGTTTGGGGGCTTCGGTCTTGCAGCGCTCGGTGGCGTAGGGGCAGCGGGTGTGGAACTTACAACCCGCCGGCGGGTTGGCCGGGGACGGAATGGAACCCTGCAGCACGATGCGCTCCCGCTTGACCGTCGGGTCCGGGATGGGAATGGCCGAGAACAGCGCCTTGGTGTAGGGGTGCAGCGGGTTGGCAAAGATGTCGTCGGTCTCGCCGTACTCCACCAGGTTGCCCAGGTACATAACACCCACCGTGTCAGAGATATGCTCGACAACGGACAGGTCGTGGGAGATGAACAGGTAGGTCAAGTTGCGCTTTTCCTGCAACGTTTTCAGCAGGTTGATGATCTGTGCCTGGATGGACACGTCCAGTGCGGAGACCGGTTCGTCGCAGACAACGAACTCCGGGTTCAGGGCCAGGGCGCGGGCGATGCAGATACGCTGGCGCTGGCCGCCGGAGAACTCATGCGGATAGCGGGTCTTGTGGTAGGGCTGCAGACCGCAGTCGTCCATGACCTGGTCGATATAATCATCAAACTCATTCTTCGGCACCAGGTTATGCTCGCGCACAGCCTCGCCGATGATCTCGCCGACGGGCAGACGGGGGGACAGGCTGGAGAACGGGTCCTGGAAGATGATCTGCATCTTGGTGCGCAGTTCCCGCAGCTCGGCGCTGTTCATATCGTAGACTTCTTTGCCGTTGAACAGCACCTGGCCGCCGGTCTTATCGCCGCTCAGGCGCAGGATGGTGCGGCCGGTGGTGGACTTGCCGCAGCCGGACTCGCCCACCAGGCCCATGGTGCAGCCGCGGCGCAGGTTAAAGGTAACGCCGTCCACTGCCTTGACATGGCCCACCGTCTGGGACAGCAGGCCGCCCTTGATGGGGAAATATTTTTTGAGGTGGTTGACCATCAGGATGTACTGAGGGTCATAGGTGACGGGGGTGTAATCCATTGCTTCGGGCATTTTCTTTGCCATACGTCACTCACCCGCCTTTCTGTTTTCTTCGTAGTAGCGGTAGCAGCTGACCTTATGGGTGGGGGACAGGCTGATCTCGCAGGGGTACTCGCCGCTGCAGCAGGGCAGCTTCATCTCGCAGCGGTCCTTGAAGTAGCAGTAGTCCGGCATATCGACCGGGTTGGGCACCTTGCCGGGGATGGAGTACAGGCGGTCGACCTTTTTGCCGACGACCGGCTTGGAGGCCATCAGGCCGATGGTGTAAGGGTGGCTGGGATGGGCGAAGATCTCCTCGACGGTGCCCTTCTCGACCACGCGGCCCGCGTACATGACGACAACATAGTCCGCCATCTCGGCAATAACGCCCAAGTCATGGGTGATGAGCATGATGGAGGAGTTAATGCGGTCCTTCAGGTTGCGCAGCAGGTCCAAAATCTGGGCCTGGATGGTCACGTCCAGCGCGGTGGTCGGCTCGTCGGCAATGATGATCTTGGGGTTGCAGGCCAGGGCCATGGCGATCATGACGCGCTGGCGCATACCGCCGGACAGTTCGTGTGGGTACATCTGGTAGACACCCTCACTGTTGGCAATGCCAACGGTCTCCAGCATCTCGATGGTGCGCTTCTTGATGTCCTCCTTGGTCTTGCCTTCACCCTCGTGCAGGGCGATGACCTCGTCGATCTGGGCGCCGATGCGGAATACCGGGTTCAGGCTGGTCATAGGCTCCTGGAAGATCATCGAGATATAGTTGCCGCGCAGGCCCTGCATCTTATCGGCGGGGGTCTTGGCGATGTCGTAAGCCTTGCCGCCGCCCAGGTTCAGGCGGATCTCGCCATCCACGATCTGGCCCTGGGGGCGCTGCAGCAGCTGCATCAGGGACAGGCTGGTAACGGACTTGCCGCAGCCGGACTCACCCACGACGCCGACCGTCTTGCCGACGGGCACCTCGAAGGAGACGCCGTCAACGCTTTTGACCACGCCGGTATCGGTGAAGAAGTAGGTGTGCAGGTTATCGAACTCGACCGCGTTTTTCTCATCGTGCATCTGGACCGTGTACTCGCTCTCCGGCACGTTGCGGCGCTTGCGTTTTTTCTCGTATTGATCGGTAATGCGGCGGTTTTCTTTGGAGATACGCCGCGACTCTTTGGCGGAAAGGTATCCGTCCTGTTTTTTAGCCATCGTGTGTTTCTCCTTCCAATCAGCGTTTCATCTTGGGGTCAAAGGCGTCGCGCAGACCGTCACCCACAAAGTTGAAGCCCAGAACGGTGAGCAGCAGGCAGACACCGGCGGGGATCCAGATAAACAGGTAGTTGGTCATAACGTAGGCATTGTTGACATCGTTGATGATGTTGCCCCAGGAGGCAAACGGGTATTTGACGCCCAGGCCCAGGAAGGACAGGGTAGCTTCGGTCAGGATGGTGGAGCCGAGACCCATGGTGCAGGTGACGATCAGCTGCGGGATAACGTTGGGGATCAGGTGGCGGAAGATACGGTGCCAGACGTTGATGCCGCAGGCCTCGGTAGCCAGCATGAACTCCTGCTCACGCAGGGAAAGGATCTGGCCGCGGACCAGGCGGGCAATGCCGGGCCAGCCCAGGAAGCCCAAAATCAGCATCAGGTACATCATACGGGTCCAGGAGTCCACGCGCATGGCGTCCATGGCAGCGCCGATGATGATAATGACGGGCATCGAGGGGATGCAGTAGAACACGTCGACCACACGCATGATGATGTTATCGACCCAGCCGCCGAAGTAGCCGGAGATGCCGCCCATCAGGATACCCAGGGAAGCTTCGATGACAACGACGATGAAGCCGATGATCAACGAGACGCGGCCGCCGTACATCAGGCGGGTCAGCATGTCCATGCCGTTGGTGTCGGTGCCCAGCCAGTGCTCCTTGCTGGGGCTGGCGTAACGGTCGTAGACGTAGGTCTCGGTCATCTGCTTGACGCTCCACACCTTGGTGGAAGGATCGTAGACGATGTCGTACTCGGCCTCGTTGCCGTCGGCATCGGTGTAGTTGAACTTCTCGGCATCATCATCGATGGCTTCCTGCAGGCGCTCCTTGAAGTCGCGGGTGATGACGATGCTGGAATCGGCGGCGGAGACGACGAAGCGGCTGACATAGCCCAGTGTCTCGCCGCCGGCGGTGATGTTGCCGTCCTCGTCCAGGGCGTAGTCCACGCCGTTGGCGGCGAACCCTTCCTCGCCATTAGCCATAGCGGTCAGGGCGGCAAGCTTGGTCTCGAAGTTAAACTTATCCGCGCCGTCAGTCTCATTGACCAGGTCACGGCTGGCGTACCCCATAACAGTATCGCCCTTGTAAACAACGTAGAAATCGTCGTTCACCAGGTCGAGGGTGTAGTCCACATCTTTATAGGTGAACTCGGTCTCGCCTTTTTTGGAGGCTTCCAGCGCCTTGCTCTGGGCGATAGAGCCGAAGTCCTGGCCGTCAGCCACGACAAAGCGCATGGTGTCGTTGCGGGTCACGCCCACATACTCTTTGGACATATGGGTGTAGGTGAAGAACTGCTCGTCCTGGCCGTAGGGGCTGACAAGGCCGCCAATGAAAGAGAATACGAACATAGCAACCAAAATGGACAGGCCCACAACGGCCAGCCGGTTGCGGAAGAACCGCTTGGCAACCAGTGCGCCGGGGGAAAGTACCTTGACGCGGCGGTCATCGTTCAGGGAGTACTGCTCCTGCTGGGGGTTCTGGTTCTGGGTGTTTTCACTCATGGGTGTGCAGTCTCCTTTCTTAAGAAATGCGTACGCGCGGGTCGACCACGCCGTACAGGATGTCTGTCAGCAGGTTGCTGGCCAGGGTCAGCACTGCCATAAAGGACAGGTAGAACATCGTAAAGGGAATATCGCCTGCGACCATCGACTGGTAAGAAATGTAGCCGATGCCGGGGATGGAGAACAGCGTCTCGGTGATCAGTGCACCGCTGAACAGGCCGGGCAGGCTGCCGCCAATGATGGTGACCAGCGGGATCAGCGTGTTGCGGAAGGCGTGCTTATAGATAACGGTATGCTCCGACAGGCCCTTGGCGCGGGCGGTGCGGATGTAGTCAGCGTTCAGCACTTCCAGCATATTGGTGCGGGTGTAGCGCATGTAGCCGCCGATGGAAACGATGACCAGCGTGGCGATAGGCAGCACCAGGTGGTTGGCCTTATCCAGGAACTGGCCCATCGAGTCCAGCTGGGCATAGTCACGCCCTACCAGACCGTACAGGTCAAACCAGCCCAGCTTGACCGAGAACAGCAGCTTGAGCAGCGTAGCAAAGAAGAAAGTGGGCAGAGAGATGCCGACCAGTGCGGCCGCGGTAATAACGTAGTCGGTACGGCTGTACTGCTTGGTGGCAGCCAGAATACCCAGGGGCACCGCGATGATGATGGACAGCACAAAGGAGATGCCGCCCATAATGACAGACAGGCCGACCACTTCCTGGAATTTCTGGGTAGCAGGGACATTCCACTTCCAGCTGTCGCCAAAGTTGCCGACGATGGCCTTGGACAGCCAGGTGAAGAAGCCGGGCACAATGTCCAGATCCAAGCCGTAGGAGGCATTCAGCTGGGCCAGCCATTCCTCATAGGGTTTGGCACCGGGTGCCTGGGCCAGCTGCATTGCCATCGTCTCGGCAAAAGAGCTGGGCAGGCAGCGGATCAGCGCGTAGATAATGAACATGACACAGAACAGGATCAGTACCGACTGCGCGACACGCTTGATGATGTAATTTCGCACGGGTGTTTCGTTCCTTCCTTGCACGGCGGGGCCGCGTTTGTTTTTATGCAGGGATTTTTGCAGGGATATGCCGGAATATGGGCATCCCCGTCCCCCGCAAGGGCTGACCCCCTGCGGGGGAGTGGGACAACCATATTATGGCCGAATGTGCATAGTATGGCTGTTTTTGTATCCAAACTGCTTGAATAAGTTTAGACACAGCAACCGTTCCGGCGTTATAAAGCGCCGGAACGGTCGCTATTTATTGCTGTTTAAGCAGAACGCAGGGTGAACTTAACTCAGTTCAGCTCCATGGTGTTCAGCTCAGACATGTAGGTCCAGTACGGGGTCATGTCCTTGGCGATGGTGTCGATGTTGACACGCTCGGTGGAGAAGATGGTAGCCTCGCTGCGCTGGTAGACGGGCAGCTCAACGCCCCAATCCAGGATGATCTCCATAGCCTCTTTGTACATGGCCTTACGGGCTTCCTGGTCGGTGGTCTGGCGGGCAGCCATAATCAGCTCGTCCAGATCGGCATCATCGATGTTGTAGTAGTTGGTGGAACCGCTGCTATGGTACAGCTGGTACATATCGGGGTCGTTGGTGGACTGCCATGCAGCAACCCAGCCCTCGGCAGCGCCGGACTGGTAGGAAGCGTACAGGTCAGAAGCGTTGGCCATGTCGTTGACAGTCAGGGTGAAGCCGATGGTCTTGAGAGCAGCGGCAGCGTTGGTCAGGGTCTGGAAAGAGGGGTGGTCACCGTTGCCGGAAGCACCGATGTTGATCTGATACTCCATCTTGGCACCGGCAGGAGCAGCGGTAACCTGACCGTTCTCGACGGTGTAGCCGGCAGCCTCGAAGTAGCCCAGGGCGGCCTGCAGGGCAGCCTGGTACTTGTCCTCGCTGCTCATGTCAGAGGTGTAGATGTCGTTGCCGTCCACATCGGTGGAGTAAGCAACCTTGTAGCCGTCATCGGTAACGGAAGGAGCGGCCCAGGAAGTGTTGGAGATGGGGTAATTGATAACGGTAGCGGTATCGCCGTAGTAAGAGTCGATGCCCTCATCACGGTAAGCGGAGACAACGGTCATGATGGCCTTGCGCAGATCCTTGGAAGCCTCGGAAGCGGGGTCGCCGCCGACGTTGACGTTCTTGGCGCTCAGGGCGATGTAGCCGTAGCCGCGGAAGTCCTTCAGGCGGGTGGTGATGACGGGGCCATCCTCGCCCTCGGCGCCGTTGATGTCGGCGATCTGGTCAGCAACTTCCAGAGAGTAGGAAGGATCGGAAATGTCGATGGTGCCAGCCTGAACGCCGGTGATCTTATCGGCCTCCTGGGTCTCCTTCATGTTGACGTGGGCGATCTTGGGTGCGCCGTCAAAGTAGGTGGGGTTGGCATCCAGATAGACAACGCCGTCGCTGTACTTGTTGAAGGTGAACATACCGCCGCCCAGAGGAGCGCTGGTCTTGGAGCGGACACTGCTCAGGTCACCCTTGACAAAGCCGAAGGAGTTGTTGTCGTAGTCATACAGGGAAGCATCACCATAGTAGTGCAGAGGAGCAATGGGCATCTGCAGCTGATAGATCATGGTGGTGGACAGCTCGCTGGTGGTCAGGGTCATGCTGTAGTCACCGGTCTTAACGATACCGGCAACATTGGGCACGTCGTTGCCAACGGTGACACCAGTGGTGGAGTAGTTGTAAACTTCCTCGGGGATCAGGTCAGACAGGGCAGAGCCAGCAGTCTCGGCTTCCATAGCGGAGAAGTTCCAGTCGTACTGGGCGCCGATAGCCAGGAAGAAATCCTTAGCGGTAGCGCCATCGGCCAGGTCGAAGCCCCAGCCGGCAGCAGCGGAGGCAACATCGGTAGCGCCGCCGTTCTCGGTCATGTAGTCAACGATTTCCTGGGCAAACTTCACGCCGCCGTCGTTGACAGCGTCCCAGAAAGCCTTCTGCTGGTCAGCAGTGAAGTAAGTATTGTCGGTGTTGTCCTCGCCAGCCTCGGCAATCAGCTTGGACAGGGTGGACATGGAGTTGCGGTACTCCTCCAGACCAACGATGGGGGTGGAGTAGATGGTAACGGAACCGTCATAGGTCGGGTCCAGGTAGACATACAGGGAGAAGATGACATCATCAATGGTCATCGGGGTGCCGTCAGAGAACGTGATGTCGTCGCGCATGGTGATGGCGTAGTCCACGGTGCCGTCGTCATTCTCGGTGACAACACAGTCAGCGGGTCCGCGGTAGGTGTAATCGGTGCCGTTGTACTCGCGGGTTTCGCCCTCGATGCCGTTCAGAACCATTTCGCCCTTACGGTCAGCACCCAGCAGGGCGCCGAAGGTCAGGTCGATAACGTGCTGGTCGGCAGTGGAAGCGGCGAAGAAGGGGTTGAACTTACCCTCAAAGCCGGTCTCTGCCAGGACGAGGGTGCCGTCGCTGGTGGAAGTGGTCGCCTCGGCGGTGGCAGTGCTTGCGGCTTCGCTGGATGCAGCGGAGGAAGCGGAGCTGCCGCAGCCGGCCAGCATGCTCAGGCTCAGGGCCGCAGCAGATGCCAGCGCAATGGCTTGCTTTGCGTTTTTCATGTGTACAAAACCTCCTAAAATTTGCCCTATCGGCAAGTCATTATGGCCGCTCCCCAGCGGCCATAACGGGAAAGGGAATTCCCTTTCCGATGACTGTCTATTCATACAGTGTACACTTGTCGATAATGGCTTATCTTATATAGTACCTGAGATTGCGTAAAATGTCAACTTAAAAGTTCTATTTTTGTGGCATTTACCGAAATTTGTGATATTTTTTTGGCAAAGAAAGGACTTGATTTTATTGTGCCCCGTACCAAAAAGCGGGCAGCTGCACAGCTGCCCGCTTTTTTCACATTGCTACATATTATATTTATCAATAATTCTGTATAATTATTCCTGCTTTTCGTACTTTAGCGCTTTAAATTGATGGTTTTCTATTGCAAAGGCACCGGCTGCTGCTGCCTGCAGCAGGATAAACAGGATACGCGCAGGCAGGTTTTGCCTGCTGACTGCCAGCTGTACCAGCTGGGCGGCAGCTGTAATTCCGGCAAGTACAGCCGCCAGCGTGCAGCTGCCCGGCAGTTTCAGAATGGTCTGCTCATGAATATACGCCCGCAGCGGTTCCCCCGCGGCGGTCAGCCGCACCAGCAGGTATACCGCATAGCCTGCCGCCAGCAGGCCCGCCATGTAAGGCAGCAGCAGCCAGAACGGCGCATAGGCGGTCGCGCCGGGCACCAGGCCCGCCGCCACTACCAGCACGGCCCCACCGCCGCACAAGACCCAAAGCCCGGCCAGTGCCCGGCCGCGGGATTTTGCACCTTTATAATGGTAGTGCGCGCCGCGGTACTGGTAGTTGCCGTTCAGGTCTTTTTCAAAGTCGTCCAGATAGGCGCGCTTCTTTTTGCGGTCCGCCATTATTCCAGCCCCGTCAGGTCGTAGTGGTCCAACCAATCCTTGGCGGTCTCGCAGACGCCGCGCAGGCAGCTTTCCTCAAAGGGGCTGACCAGGTCGGCGTTTTTCAGCAGCTCGGTAAACACACGGCTGCCGCCCTGGCGGGTGTAGGCCATGTAGTGGTCCCATGCGTTGGCGCGGTCCTTTTGCATCAGCGCCCAGATCTGCAGGCTGACGGTCTGCGCCAGGCAGTAGTCAATGTAGTAGAACGGGCTCTGGTAGATGTGCATCTGGCGCTGCCAGTACTCGCCTGCACCATAGAAGGGGATCTCGCCGTCCAGGCGCATCCAGGGCTGGTAGATGGCGGCCAGCTCCTTCCAGGTCTCGTGGCGCTGGGCCGGGGTCATATTCGGCTTTTCGTAGACGATATGCTGGAAGTGATCCACCATCGTGCCGTAGGGGATGAAGGTCAGCGCCCCGGCCAGATGGCTGTAGCGGAACTTGCGGGCATCCTTGCCAAAGAAGCCCTCGGCCCAGGGCCAGGCCAGGAACTCCATCGACATCGAATGGACCTCACAGCCCTCCATGCTGGGCCATACGGTGGAGTAGGGGATGCGCTTGCGGTTCATGTAGGCAGCAAAAGCGTGACCGGCCTCGTGGGTGACGACCTCGACATCGTGCTGGGTGCCGTTGAAGTTGGCAAAAATAAACGGCACTTCGTAATCATCCAGGCTGGTGCAGTAGCCGCCGCCCGCCTTGCCGGGGGTGGAGAGCAGGTCCATCAGCTGGTCGTCCAGCATCTTGTGGAAGAACTCGGCGGTTTCGGGAGACAGTTCCTCGTAGAACTTTTTGCCCTGAGCCACGATGGCATCGGCATCACCGCAGGGTTTGGGGTTGCCGCTGCGGAACATCAGGGCGTTGTCGGCGGCGTTCATCGGGTACTGCTTGCCCAGGCGCCTGGCCTGCTCGCGGTAGATGCTGTCGGCCACGGGGACGAGATATTTCACCACAGCAGCGCGGAATTTTTCCACATCAGCCTTGGTGTAGCAGTTGCGGCCCATGCGGTAGTAGCCCAGGGTAGTGTAGCCTTCGTACCCCAGTTTTTTGCCCATGGTGTCCCGCAGGTGGACCATCTTGTCGTAAATGGAGTCGAACTCCTCCTGATGCTCCTTATACCAAGCACCCTCGGCTTTCCAGGCGGCCAGGCGGCGGGCATCGTCGGGGTCGTTTTTGAAGGGAGAGAGCTGGCTTAGGGTGTAGACGCCGCCCTCAAAGGGGATCTGAGCCGAGGCGATCAGCTTGCCGTACTGGGTGGAGAGGTCGTTTTCCTGGGCCATCTCGTCCAGAATCTCCGGCGAGAAGGCTTTCTGGGCGATCTCGGCGTTGAGGAACATCAGCTCGCCGTATTCCTCGCCCAGCTGTTTGCGGTAGGGGGATGCCAGCAGGGCGGCGCTCCAGGTATTCTGGCACTCCTGGATCTGCGGGGTGGCAGCATTCCAGAAATTCATCTCACCATCGTAGAATTCATCCCGGGTATCGATGGTGTTGCGGATGCTGGCCAGGTTGGCCAGCGTGTCCACGTGCTTGTTCAGGGTCTGTTCGTCCAGAAAGGCGGCCTTGGCGGCGGCGTAGTCTGGCGCGGCGGCAAAGCGCTGGGTCACAGCAGCAAACTGCGCCTTGATCTCGTCCAGGTTCGGGCGCTGATAGGGCATCTCAGAAAATTTCATGAGCGTATTTCTCCTTTGTGCGTTTTGTAGGCATTATAACATAGAAGCGCAAAAAAGGCAAAGATATAAATAGATACAAAAAGCCTCCCTTGTGCAAAGGGAGGTGGCACGGCGAAGCAGCAGGTTTGCCTCAAAGCGGTGGAAATTCAGGGCACGCAGCATTTCAGCACCGTTTTCCCCTGCTTTGCCCACGGCCGAGCGGCGGCCGCCCACGGGGCGGTTGTCTTCGCTGCGGACAGCGCAGGCCACCAGCAAAGCCGCCGCAAGAAGCTCGATGCAGGCAATGACCACCAGGGAAAAATGTGCGCCCAGTTGGTCCAGCAGGTCGGTGAGATCGAACACGGGGTCCCCCTTGTCAGTAAAAAAGCCCCACACTGCAATGCGGAGCAAGCGCCCTGCGCCGTAGCTGGGACAGGGGCATACCTTTATGCAATAGACATATTACGCTTAAGTATGACATCCGGTCCGTGATCCCGCAACAGAAAATCCGCATTTTTTCGCTATTTTGTCTTAGGGCAACACCGCACAATTCCCGCCTTACGGCTTAAGCACCGCTCCGGCGGCTGCGG
>ENA-UOJJ01005413-UOJJ01005413.1-human-gut-metagenome-genome-assembly--contig:-CS66-NODE-5413-length-10791-cov-12.206501_pt1 | contig 10791 bp, 9 predicted proteins | sample MGYA00242343_ERZ723890 | MGnify/ENA metagenome assembly ERZ723890 | reverse complement strand
AAAAAAGTGTATATAATGTTTTACACATTACACACACTAAAAATTATACAACCAAAATAATTAATAATAATCAGACTGTTTTATTTCAAAAACTTTTATATTCATAATTCTACTATTCATAATAAACAAAATAAATTAGAGAAAGAAATAAAAAAATTGTTATTAAAGTATTTATAAATGCTTTATGTGAAAATTCGTTGTTTAAGGTTAAGTTTTTATCAATTTTATTTTCAAATTATACAAAAAGGAAGATCATATATCAAAAGTTTAGAAGAATAATTCAATAAAAATTTTTGATGATTGGAATCACAGCTATTTTTATTAACTGGATTTATTATGTTTATTAAATATCATAATCTATGAGAAAACATAAATATTAATTAGAAGCAAAGAAATAATAATTAATGTAAAACCAAATGATAATTTAGTAAAAATAGGAATTATTATCATAAATGTAGAATTAACTTACATATGTTTCTGTTTCTAATTAACATTAATAAAGGAGGGAATTAATTTATGAATTGTCAAAATTGTGGAACTTTAAATAATATTGGTTCTAAATTTTGTATAAAATGTGGGAAAAGCTTAAATGAAGGACAACCTATACAATCAATGCCAGGATCTTCATATCAAGAAGTATTAAATGAACCTATAAATAATACTTTAAATCAAAATAGTTTTCAAAATTTTGATACTATATCACAACCTATGAATAATTTGTCAAATACGAGCATGTCTGGTGCTAAAGTATCGTTTATGAGTTACTTTTTCATAATTTTAGCAGTTATATTAAAGCCGTTTACAGCATTTAAAGAAGAATTAAATAAATTTAATGGATTTAAAAATTCTATAATTTTGTCTTTGATTATATCTGTAGGGGCAACTTTAATTAATTTAATATCTTCAATGTTAAGTGTAGTTAAAGTAAAAAGTTTTGATTGGACGTTAGGTGGTTATAAAACTAATTGGATCTGGGAAAATTTAAAAAATTTAGATTATTTAAAAATAATAGGGAAAAACTTTTTAATTTATCTAGGAATTATTGTTGCTATTGCTGTTGTATATTATTTAGGTAGTTTGATAATAAAAAAACAAACAAATTTTTCAAGATTACTTGGAATTTCAGCATTGGCAATAATACCATTATTAATATGTTCATTAATATTAGCACCAATATTATCATTAATTTGGGTTGGTTTAAAAATACCAGTTATTATAATAGGTGTAGTTTATACAGTGATTATTATTTATGAAGTAATTAATAATGAAATATTATTAGAAGGAAATGTAAAATATTATTTTAATTTAGTTTGTTTATCAATTTTAGGAATAGTTGCTTATTATTTATGTATAAAAGTATTTATGAGTTCGATCACAGGCGAATTAGATGGCTTGAATAATATAATGAACATGTTTGGTTAGGAGGAAAGAAATATGGATAACAATAATTTTTCAAATGATATAAATAATGAAACAAATTCACAATTAAATACAATGAATAATACAAATAATGAAAATTTACAATTAAATACAATGAATAATATAAATAATGATATTAATTCAACATCTATTCCAACTACTAATTCGAATTTAAATACTTTTAATTCTATGAATAATATGAATTCTAATATAAATACTTTTAATTCTACAAATAATATAGATCCTAATATAAATACTTTTAATAATCAAAATTTTAATTCAGCTCAAAATTATGGTTCAAACTTTAATCAAGATTTTTCTACAGGAAAACCAAAAGGCAAAAAGACAATTCTAATAGTTTTAGTATTATTAATTTTAGTAGGTGTCGTTGGATTCTTCATTTTTAAAATTTTTGGATCTAACAAAAATGTTGCAAATTTAAATTCTATTTTTGATCCTAAAAAACCAATTGTTGTAAAAAATAATGAAAAATATGGTTATATAACATCTGATGGTAAAACAATGATAGAACCGCAATATAATAGTGCTGGTGATTTTTATGGAGATTATGCACTTGTGTCTGTGGATAATCCAAATAAAGATTCTTATAATAAAACTCTTTATGAAATTATTGATAAAAAAGGAAATGTCAAATTAACATCAGAAAGTTATTATGGTACAAAATATTATTCTGAGTATGATTTATGGGTTGTAGATGATGTGCTTTATGATTCTAAACTTAACAAAGTTTTAGGAGAAGGAACAAGCGTTAAATATATATCAAATGGATATTTTATGTATACTGATAGTTTGAAAAATGAGTCTGGAATTGTAAATTATAAAGGTAAAAAAGTATTTACTATACCTGATTTATCAATTAGTGTGGGCATTTCTGATAATTATTATAATGAAAATGATTTATATGCAACAGTAAGAACGTATGGTACTGCAAAAGAAATGATAGTTTCATTGAAGACTGGTGATATATTATTTACATCTGAAAATGTAGATAACTATTATATATCTAGAAAATCAAATGGAATTTTCTACTATTATAATCACAAAACAGACGATGGATATGAAAAAAGAAAATATTTATTCTTTATAAATAACAAATTAGCATATCAAACAACAGAAGTTGTTGATGAAGTAAGCGTTTATGATTATAAAAATCAAATATTAAAAATTGATTATGGATCTGATTACGAAAAATTAGGTAAATCAAAAAGAAATTATTATTATGATGTTAAAAATAAAAAAATGTTAGATGAAGAACCATCAGGATCAACTTCATCAGTAGATATACTTGAACAAAGTTATGGATTCAAGGAATATTCAGTTTCTGGAAAATATGGAATAATGTCTGGTGATAAAGTTATTGTTCCATGTGAATATAATAATATTGAATATTTGAAAATTAATTTATTTAATTATATGAAATCAAAAGGTAAAGAATTAGTTTTATTGGAAAAAGACAAAAAATTAGTATTATATAATATAAAAAATTCTAAATCAATTACAACATTTGATTCAAATTATGTATCTAGTTATGATGATAGTACGTTTATTAGAATAAATTTATATGGTGAAGATAGTTATATAAAAGAATACAAAATTTATAATTTATTGACTGGTAAATCAATGGATTTTGATAAATCTGATGAAATATCAATTGGTTCAAATTATGTAGCTATTACAAAAGATGGTAAAACAACATATTATAATACTGAATTTAAACAAGTATATGTAGCTAATGTTGGTTAATTAAAAACAATGTATACTATATTAGTGAATATTTTAAAATTTATAAGAATAGAGCAAGTTGTTGAAATTAATTATAACAATTATAATGATTCTCTAAAATATAATTATTTTAGAAAAAATGAAAAGAGGCAACTAATTATTTATATTAGTTGCTTCTTTAGGTAAGGAGGGTAAAATGTTTTGTCAAAATTGTGGAAATAAATTAAATGGTGATGAAGATTTCTGTCCAAATTGTGGAAATATGATACAAAAACAACAAGATATACAATCACAAAACACTTCAATAGAACAAAATCTTTCAAATCAGACGATGTCAGAAAAATTATCAAAATCAAGTAAACAATTTTTTAAATTAATAATTGAAAAAATTAAAACCTTTGTAATTAAATATAAAAAACAATTAGCGATTGTTGGTTCTTGTTGTTTTGCGTTAATATTGGGCTTAGTTTTGTTTAATAATCTTTATGATTTTACAAAAATCAGTTGGGACAAAGAAACTGGAGATATTAATGTAACCCATACTGAACCAACAACATTAACGTTAAATGTTTTAGCTTATGACAAAGAAGAAAGACAAATAACTGATATAAAGTTTGAAACAAATGATGGAAATATAGTTGCAGATGGTACTACTGTAAAATGGGAATTACCAAAAAAAGAAGGTCGTTATTCGATAGCAGCAATAGCGCCAAGTGGTAAAAAAATTACCAAAGAAGTTAAAGTTATAAAATTAAATGATGCAGATTCAAATGCTTTATTTGGTATGATAAAGCGTGAAGTAGATGATACAACAGCAGATAATGATAAAGATGGATTAACGAATGCAAAAGAAAAAGAATTAGGAACAAATCCTAATTTAGCTGATACTGATAGAGATGGTATAAGTGATTATTATGAAATAAACGTAACAAAAACAGCTCCATTAAAAGCAGATAGTGATAACGATGGAATAAATGATGGTGATGAATTAGATTTAGGTTTGGATCCTTTGAAAAGTGATTCAAAAGGAGATGGAATTAAGGACGGCGAAAGAGAGTTAACATATACTATTGATAATGAAAAATTAGGTGTAGAATTATCAATAACAGGAAATGGTAATATAGCTAGTTCTACAATAGATGTCTTTAGTAATTCTACTTTTTCCGATATGAATGGTTTATTAGATAAAATTTATAACTTTTATACTAATGGAACTATAAAAAGTGCAACAGTTAAAATAAAATATGATTTGAAAGAGATAACTGCTCAAGGATTAACAGAAGATAATTTAACACTTTATTATTTTAATGAGGAAACTAAACAATTAGAAGAAATACCAACTACAGTAGATAAAGAAAATAAATTGCTTATTGTTACTTTAAAACATTTTTCTAAGTATGTAATTGGTGATAAAAACACTGTATTAACAAATCTTGATTCTGAAATAATGTTTGTAATTGATAATTCTGTTTCAATGTATAGTTTACAGCAAATGATTGATGCGGGTTATAATGCAAGTACAGGAGCAATAGGAAATGACACACAATTTAAGAGATTATCATTAACAAATAAATTAGTTGACATGTTTACTGGAAACTATAAATTTGGTGTTGCGGAATTCTCAGGTAACTATGTAAATTTAAAGAAATTAACTGATTCAAAAACAGACGTTAAAGAATCTGTTAATTCTATGAAAAGTAATTGGGCAAGCAATGCTAATGGAACAAATATTATTACTGCATTGGAAAGTGGTATAAATGAATTTTCTTCTGATAAAAGTATGCATTATTTATTATTATTAACAGATGGTAAAAATACAGAAGGAAGTCTAAGTAGAAACAAAAATACAATTATTGGTAATGCAAAAGAAAAGAATGTAAAAATTTGTGTTATTGGTATAGGAAAAGAAATAGATACTAATGATTTAAATGATATAGCTGAATCAACAGGATGTGATTATTACAATGCAAGTGATTCTTCTGCATTAGATGAAATTTATTCACTAGTAGGAGCAGATATTAATTATAATTATGTGGATACTGATGGTGATAATAAAGTTGACGGTATGATTCAAGCAGATTCAGGATTTATTGTTAATAGAGATGGTTTTTCATTCGCTAATTTTAACAGTAATAAATCACCTGGAGGACATTGCTATGGAATGGCAACATTTGCAATGTTATATTATAAAAAAGAATTACCTATGAGTTTAGGTTATGCAGATAAATCTACTATGTTTCAACAAGGTCAAGCATCAAATGGTTATGATTTAAAAAATACTTATTTTGCCTCATATGGTAAGTTATATGATTTTAAAACCTCAAATCAAACTCTTACATATTATCTTTATGAAGCTCCAGGTGATTATAGAGATAGGATTGAAAATGATACTTGGATGATAAAAAAAGAGTATTATGATAATTTAATTAACATTGGTGCAACTATTAGTGTAAAAAATTATGATAGTAAAGATAAAGATTTTTCTAAATATCAAAGTGCTATGATAAATATAGATGATGAAAAATTTGAAAGTGCCGTAAAAAAAGATGATAGTCAAGTGTTAAGTGCGATATGGAGATTATTTATTCTTCAGTTAGAAGATGCTAGAACATCATTTGCATCTGATCCAGACAAAGCATTTGAAGAATTAAATTCAGGTTTATCATCTGGAACACCATTAGTTACATCTGTAGCAGGAAATCATGCTATTAATTCAATAAGATTAATTCAAGATATAAATGATTCTAATAAATTTAAAATAGAAGTGTATGATAATAATTATCCTGGAGAAACAAGATATATTGAAGTAACACGCTCTAAATTTAATAAATTTCAATTAAATTTTACTGCATGGACAAATGAATATGAATATACATTTAAGTACGATACAGATAATGATGGCGTTATGGAAGAACTTGATGTTGGATTAAATTACCCAAATGTAAATAAATAGACTGTATAATTAATACTTTACAAACAATATATTAATAGTTTATTATTAATACAGCATAAAAAATAAAGACAAAATATCAAAAAAATACAAGTTATATAACTAATTTGTATTTTTTTTGTACATTTTAAACAAGAAATAATCTAATTTATAATTATATTAAAAAATTATTGTTTATACATTAAGAAAAATAAAAACCTATAAAAGTAGTTTCTTATTTTTTTAGAATTTACTTTATAGGTTACATTTTATTAACAACTTTATTTTATAACCAGAATGTCCAAGTTGCTAATGCGCTAAAGAAAAGTATTGTTTGATATATTCCATATATTATGCTAAATGCTCCAACAATTATACCAGTAAGAGCAAGTCCAAATCCTTTTTCGTTATTTTTCTTTAATTTTGCTAAACCAATACTAGATAAAATAGTTCCGACAGCACCAACAATACCAAACAAATTAATTAGTAATGATGATAATGATACTACAAATCCAGCTATAGCTAAACCATTTGTTTTTACAGTTGGTTGTGCTGGTTGAACATTTTGAGAATTTGAATTTACCATTTTCCCACAGTTTAGGCAAATATCACTACCTTCACTTAATTCTTTTCCACAATTGACACAAAATCTTTTCATAACATACCTCCAATTAAATTGGACCACAGTTGTTTTTTTATAACAAGTAAAGATTGCTTTTTAAATAGTATATAATGTATAATTAGTAAAGGTGATAAAATGTTTGAAAGTTTAGGAGATAGATTACAAAGCGCTATTAATAAAATAAAAGGTTATGGAAAAATAACTGAAGATAATATAAGTGAAGTTACAAGAGAAATAAGATTAGCTTTATTAGAAGCTGATGTAAATTATAAAGTAGTTAAAGAGTTTATTGCAAACGTAAAAGAAAAAGCATTAGGTGAAGAAGTTACAAAAAGTTTAAAACCTGGTGAAATGTTTGTAAAAATAGTTAAAGATGAATTAGTTGAGCTTCTAGGTGGAGAAAAAAAAGACTTAAATTTAGATGGAAATCCTGCAGTATTAATGTTAGTAGGTTTACAGGGTACTGGTAAAACTACTATGATTGGTAAACTTGCACTTAGATTAAGAAAAAAGCATAATAAAAAGCCTTTACTTGTTGCTTGTGATGTTTATAGACCTGCGGCTATTGATCAATTAAAACAATTAGGGCGTCAACTTAATATAGAAGTTTATGATGAAGGAAATAATAATCCTGTTGAAATATCTAAGAATGCTATAAAATATGCTAAAGAAAATGGTTATAACTATGTATTAATAGATACAGCTGGTAGACTTCATATAGATGAACCACTCATGGAAGAATTAAATAACATTAATAAAGAAGTAAAACCACAAGAAATATTACTTGTGGTAGATAGTATGACTGGTCAAGATGCTATAAATGTAATAGAGGGATTTAATTCAAATTTACCCCTTACAGGAGCTATACTTACAAAATTAGATGGTGATACTAGAGGTGGTGCAGCTTTATCAATAAGACATTTAACAAATATTCCTATTAAATTTATTGGTATAGGAGAAAAAATGGATGGTATAGAGGAGTTTTACCCTGATAGAATGGCAACAAGAATTCTTGGTATGGGCGATATAATGACTATGCTAGAAAAAGCAGAAGAAGTAATAGATCAAGATGAAGCTATGAAAGCCGCTAAAAAAATGCAAAGTGGTAAATTCGATTTAGATGATTTTTTAGGTCAATTGAAACAAATTAAAAAGTTAGGGCCTCTTGAAAATATTATTAAAATGTTACCTGGTGTTCCAAAAGAATTAAAAGGTGTAAAAGTAGATCCAAACGATATGGCACATATTGAAGCAATAATACTTTCTATGACTCCTTATGAAAGAAGACATCCTGAGGTTTTAAAAGCTACTAGAAAACAAAGAATTGCTAAAGGTAGTTCAAGAAGTGTAGAGGAAGTTAATAGATTATTAAAACAATTTGAACAAATGAAATTAATGATGAAACAGTTAAAAAGTGGAAACTTAAAAATGCCATTTTAAAAAGCAAGATTAACTTGCTTTTTATTTTAATAGTTTTTTAAAATCTTTGTTTGCTAATATTTTTTTCTTACTATTAGTTACTACTTGATAAACTCTTTGCCTAGAAACACCGGTTTTCTTAGAAATAGATGTAAAGTTATTATCTTCGATATATTTTAAAAAGATCCTTTTTTCTTTTTTAGTTAGTATTTTATCAATTATTTTTAACATTTCTGATTCATGTATTTTATCTTCAACTTCAAGTTCTATATTACAATTCTCATCTGGTATTACTTCTTCAAACGTTGTCGTGGTATCATCTTTTTCAGGAGCATTTAAATTTATCATACTTCGTGGATACCATTTTAAAATATTTAAAATTTCTTTCTTTATTTTTAGTTTTTCAATTATTTCTTCATCTGATGGATATTTATTATGTATAGAGTAGTAAAGATATATATATTTTTCAAACTCTTCCATACATTTAATAAATTTTCTTGATGTACTTAATGGATAATTTAATTTGTTAATATATAATAGTATTTTTCCAGTTATACATGATATAGCATACGTAGAAAAAGCAATATCTAAAGTTGGATCAAAATGATCAACTGCATATATAAGACCTTCATTTCCATAACTTATTAAATCAGAAATAGAATTTTTATTATTAGAGTACTTATATACAACTGATGTAACTAATTTTAAATTATGTTTTATTATTTCATTTCTTAAATTTATATCATTTTTGTTTTTATTAAATTTTTCAAATATAACTTTTTCTTCTTCTTTAGAATAAGTTGGTATATTTGAAATAGAATTTTTATATCTTGTTAAATCACTATCTTTCACAAAACCACTTCCTTAAATATAATTTATTATAATAATATGTTTTTGTCAAATAAATATATAATATTTTGAAAAAATCTTGATTTTTTTTTAGTAATAATATATACTTAAATAGTAATCATTACTATTAAGGAGATTTGATTTGAGAACAACAAAACAACAAAAACTTATTTTAAAAATAATTAATGAAAGTTTTTCGCATCCAACTGCATATGATATTTATATAGAATGTAAAAAAAATATCCCCAATATAAGTTTAGGAACTGTATATAGAAATTTAAATCTATTGGTTTCTGAATTTAAAATTAAAAGGTTGAAAATGCCTGACAATGTAGATAGATTTGATAAGATGCTTAAACATTCCCATTTTGTTTGTATTAAGTGCTATAAAGTCATAGATGTTTTTTCAAATTACTTAGAAAATATTGATAGTATTGATAATAATAAAGTATTAGATTGTGAAATTACTTTTAAAGGAATTTGTAGTGATTGTAAAGAAAGGAAAGATAAATAATGGAATTAAAAGGATCAAAAACAGAACAAAATTTAATGAAAGCATTTGCTGGTGAAAGTCAAGCAAGAAATAAATATACATATTATGCAAGTAAAGCAAAAAAAGATGGTTATGAACAAATAGCTGCTATTTTTGAAGAAACAGCTAACAATGAAAAAGAACATGCAAAAATGTGGTTTAAAGAACTTCATGGTGGAGAAATACCAAGTACAAGTGAAAATTTACTTGATGCAGCAGAAGGTGAAAACTATGAATGGACTGATATGTATGCTGAATTTGCTAAAACAGCTAAAGAAGAAGGTTTTGATAGACTTGCATACCTATTTGAAGCAGTAGGGGCTATTGAAAAAGAACATGAAGAAAGATATAGAAAACTTTTAAACAACGTAAATAATGAACTTGTATTTAGTAAAGATGGAGATCGTATTTGGCAATGTCGTAATTGTGGTCATATCGTTGTTGGTAAAAAAGCTCCAAATGTTTGTCCAGTATGTAATCATCCACAAAGTTATTTTGAAATAAAGAAAGAAAACTATTAAAAAAATAAAAATCTAATGTCAATTCATTAGATTTTTTTATCCTTGTTTAAGTTTAATATAATTTATTCCAATTTTTTTATAAATAGTTGATGACTTTGGTAAATTAAATATTCTATAAAATATTAAGTTATAAAATTCATCAAATAATATTATAAAACAAAGAGAAAAACTGATTATTAAAAAGGTTTTTTTCTTTAATTTTTTTGCTAAGTAAAAACAAATTGGTACAACAATATACATAAGCATTAATCCAGCTATTCCAAAAAATAAGACACTTCTTAAGCATACAAATCCACCAATATTACCAAAATTTAGTATTTCAACATTGTAATTCCATAATCTTCTACCATTTTCTAAAACATATATTCCAAGTCCAGATATATATTCTAAAATACCACATGATATTAAACTTATAAAAAATACCTTTAATGGACTTTTTCTTTGTTTATATGTTAAAAAATATATTAAAATAGCTCCTGTTGCATAAATATTTATCCATGGAAGAAAATTTCCACCTCTCCAATAGATATCTTTCATTCCAAAATTGAAATAATAAAATATTACTTCATATATAAAACCAATTGTTCCTGCAATTACAATTATTAAACTAAATATTCCAAGCATTGTTATTTTGTCAAATGAATGTTTTTCATTAATATATTTTTGATAAAAATCTTTCATACTACTTTACTCCTATACTTTATAAAAGTATATCATAATTTATATTTATTAAAAAGTTTTTATATTTATTATAATT
>ENA-UOJJ01005407-UOJJ01005407.1-human-gut-metagenome-genome-assembly--contig:-CS66-NODE-5407-length-10804-cov-12.850312_pt1 | contig 10804 bp, 7 predicted proteins | sample MGYA00242343_ERZ723890 | MGnify/ENA metagenome assembly ERZ723890 | reverse complement strand
GGACAAGGTGGGCTATGTCTGGCTGACGATTGGCGTAAATCCAGTCTATGTGGATGTCCTAAGGTGGAACTTTTCATTTAATGCCACAGCATTAACCTGTATCTATTTTTTGGCAATGCTCTTTTACGCTATACGGAGGAACAACAAATGGATAAGCAAGGTAACTCTTTACGATTTGTTGTATTATGAGCGCCAGAACGAAAAAAAGCTGCTGCATGACGGGGTATCTGCCATTGCACTGTTTTTTATATCTGTTTTGACAGGGTGTGTAGGAATTTTTCTGATGTGTACCGGGCTGCTGGGGAATGGTTATGATGTGCTTATAAGCGTTGTTTGTCTGGTACTGTTTTTATTTGGGTTTTTCCTAAGTGTACCCACGTTTCTCATTATGCAATTTGGCAATCGTGAAAAATGGAAATATGAAAAAAACAGGTTGGTACTATTTCGCGGCTTTACAGCAAAAATCCGTTCAACAAGCATTATCATGGGCGTTCTTTCCGTTTTGTTTATGCTTTCATTAACCTTTATGGGGGTGGGTACTGCTGTTTATATGATTGCAGACAAAAATATGGAACAGAGCGTATTTGATATAATGATTTTACACAAGGCAGAATTACAGGATTTTTCGGCTTATGAAAATGTTCTTGACCTTAACTTCCCCGTTCAGTCAAGTTATGTTTACAGCATTTATACGGATAACAAAAATAGTTTTCTTGCAGCGCGAAACGATTGTATATCAAGTACCGGACGTTCGGGCTATATGGCATACGCAGAATATCAACATGATACTTATATGAAACAGAGTGATTATAAGAAACTGCGCGAAATACTGGGGCTTCAATCCGTAGAACTCAATCCGTCTTTGTGTTATATCCATTGTGTTCCCGCACTTAAAAAGCCCTTTGAAACATTGCTTGAACAGAATAAAAGTCTGAATTGTGCCGGATATTTATTCGCAGAGGACAGCATATTTTGTGAACCATTCAGCCAGATGGACACATACGGAAATGGTCTTGACTTTTGTATCATTGTTCCAGAACAGGCGGTTAGCCAAATGACGACACTATATAGTCTGCTGTCTGTCATAACAGAAACGCCGCTTGATAGCCGCGATTTGCAAAATATCGTTCAAATGTGTGATGGTCTTTCTATGCTAAAACGTAATATTGGGAAAACTGCGTCTGACGGTAGCGGTGTGACAGCTCTGATTGATAATGTTGATTATTTGTCCGGCAAGTGGGTAGATAAAGAAAGTTTGACACAGCTTTATGCTATGGCTATTTGCTTATTTTACCTTTCACTGGTCTTTGAAATCACTGGTGCGGCAATTTTGGCGACGCAAATTCTTAGTGACAGGGAGAAGAAACGACGACAGGACTGTATTTTACAGCAGCTTGGAATGAATAGGCGGGATATTGAGAAACTAAATAATCGCCAGTTGTCAATGATGTTTTTACTCCCTTTGTTACCCGCTTTGATTATCAGCAGTTGCTTTGTATATGTCAGTGCGGGGAAAATGCAGTTGAGTGCGTTTCATCTCCCTGTATTTTCAAACAACTTGTGGATAATCGGCTCTCTTAGTATTGCATTTGTCTTTTTTATATTGCTCTACGGAGTTTACTATATTGCTGCCCGGATCAGTTATAGGCGGCAATGACGAGATAATTAAATAGATATTTCATCTGCCGAGCGACGGCAAAAGAAAAAAAGCCGTCGCAGAGCAGAAGCATTTTCACGCGCCTACTATTTTTCGGCGGCTTTGATTTTCAGAGCCGCCGATTTTTTTGTCTATGTGACGACCTGTAATCATTCAGATATGGCGGCTTTAGGAGGTAGCCGCCATGAGTGATAAACCATACCGACAAATTTTTACATTCTCTGACTTGTTAAAAAAAGCCCGACCACCGCCGGGGACATTTCTACCCTTAAATATGAACTATCAAATCATCTAAATACCTTAGTTAATTCCTATGCGCTCATCTGCATTTTGCAGACGGGCGCATTTTGCATTTTTTCAAAAGTTTTTTTGAAAAATCGCCAAAAATCAACGTCCAAAATCAAGTTTTTCGGTTTGAGGGATTACGAAAGGGGACATTTCAAAATCCACCGCTTTCGCGGCTGCGAAAGGAGGTGAGAACATGAACGAACCTATTCGTACCCAATGGCAAATCCGTTGTGCTTTTAACGGCTTTTGCAAACTGGCGTTAAGGCGGGAAGCTATGAACGCCCACAGGGACACGAAGCAGCGGCAATTACGCGAAATTCCTTTTTCCGATTTGTCGCCACAGGAAGAAAAACAGCTTTACGTTTGCGACGAATATTTTACAGACGATAAAGCGCAACAGTCTTTCGTTGTCGGCGGCAAGGAGATAACTGCGGAGCTGCTTGCCGAAGCCCTACACAGTTTGCCGGACGAAAAGCGGGAAACCGTACTGCTCTATTATTTCTTTGATATGAGCGAACGGGAAATTGCGAAATACTGCAATATTCCGAGGACAACAGTACAGACCCGCCGGAAAAGCTCTATGAAGCTGCTAAAACGCTATTTGGAGGAACGCGCCTATGACTACGAAGATTAACAATGAGAACGCTGAAAGCGGCTTGTTGCCTTACCCGGTAATCATAGCCGCAACTAAGGGCGACCCGGAAGCTATGAAGATTGTCGTACAGCATTACGAAAGTTACATAGCGTCCCTGTCTATGCGGAAGCTCCGCGACGAGCGCGGCAATATTTATTGGGGCATAGACGAGGACATACGCGACCGCTTGCGGTCACGCCTTATGAGGGCTGTCCTGTCATTTGAGGTCTAAGTAAAAAGTAATCTGCGTTCCCCTTTCCGCAGATTGCAAAACTTGACCGTTTTTGAACCTTGACAAAGAAAGCGACGCAGGAGAATGGCGGCGCAGCATAGGGCAAATCAGATACATTCGATATGTGGGGAGCCATTGGGCTGATACGCGATGACCGAAAGGAGGGAGAAACACCGAGCGGGAACTATCAGCGTTCCATAGCAGACCTTGGCACGTCTGCCGCCACGATCCGCATATCGGTATAATGATACTCCCTTATAGCTATAATCCGAGCGTTAGAAGCGTCGCAGATAATGGGTAGGGCTGCATGAGAACCATGCGGGGGTGCAATTCCCGTGAGGCTTGCCGAAGCTGTCTGATTAAAGCCCCTTTTTGATATTGTAACCATTTTATTTTTTCAAGAAAGGGGGACACCTTACATGAATTATACTGATGTTCCTATTTGGGAAAAGTACACGCTGACGATTGAGGAAGCGTCTAAATACTTCCGCATTGGAGAAAACAAGCTGCGAAAGTTAGCAGAGGAAAATCCGGCTGCCGGGTGGGTCATTATGAATGGCAACCGTATTCAAATCAAGCGGAAACAGTTTGAAAAAATCATTGACACATTGGAAGTTATATAGTGAAATTGAGCCTTGAATGTGGTATAATGAATACAGGCATATCAAGGCTCTTTCCGTCATGGAAAGGAGCATGACGCACAATGTCGGAAAAAAGACGCGATAACAGAAACCGTATCTTACGGACAGGAGAGAGCCAGAGAAAAGACGGAAGATATGCTTACAAATACATTGATACCTTTGGGAAACCGCAGTTTGTGTATTCTTGGAAGTTAGTACCTACCGACAAGACACCCGCCGGGAAGCGCGACGATATTTCGCTTCGGGAAAAGGAAAAAGAAATCCAGAAAGACCTTGACGACGGGATAGACCCTATCGGAAAGAAAATGACTGTCTGCCAGCTTTACGCAAAGCAGATACGCCACCGGGCAAACGTCCGACCGGGTACGAAACAGGGGCGCAAACAGCTTATGCGGATTTTGGAAGAAGATAAACTTGGAGCTTGCAGCATTGAGAATGTGAAGCTGTCGGACGCGAAAGAATGGGCGTTACGAATGAAAGACAAGGGATATTCTTTCAAGACTATCAACAACCACAAGCGTTCCTTAAAAGCTGCTTTTTACACAGCCATACAGGACGATTGTATTCGCAAAAATCCGTTTGACTTCCAGTTGAACACGGTTCTGGAAGATGATACGGAGCCAAAGGTACCCTTATCCTCAACACAGGAATCCTCGCTTTTATCCTTTATGCAGAATGATAAGACCTATCAGAAATATTCCGACGAGATTATCATACTGTTAGGGACAGGGCTCCGTATTTCTGAACTCTGCGGGCTGACGGAAACGGACATTGACTTTGAGAAGAAGCTAATCAATGTAGACCACCAACTTTTGAAACATTCCGAAGCGGGCGGCTATTACATTGAAACGCCGAAAACGAAAAGCGGCACCCGTCAAATCCCTATGAGTACAAAGGTTTGTGAAGCATTTAAGCGTGTGCTGAAAAACCGCAGACAGGCAATGCCGGTTATCATTGACGGGTACAGTCGTTTCTTATTCCTCAACAGGGGCGGAAAGCCGAAAGTGGCTGCAAACTATGACAGTATGTTCCGGGGGCTTGTGAAGAAGTACAACAAGAGCCATGAGGAAGCCTTACCGAAAGTGACAACGCCGCATACCTTACGCCACACGTTCTGCACCAACTTAGCAAACGCGGGAATGAACCCGAAAGCGTTACAGTACATCATGGGACATTCCAACATCAATATGACGCTGAACTACTACGCACACGCTACACCGGACAATGCAATGGCAGAAATGGAACGGTTGATTGCTTAGTAGTAAAAGCTGAATTTACTACTTTGCCTACTACCTTTGAACAGGAAAACGTGAGGGGATTTAAGGAGATTTAAGAACATCTTCCGTAACAAGAAATGCCGGAAAGCCTTGAAACATAAGGCTTTGGCGGCATTTAAGAACTTCTAAAAAGATAATCAATTTTCTATAATAGATTTATAATACACTTGTAGTCATGTGAGAAACAACCCGGAGGGACGTAGGAAAAATGGAAAACGAAAAAAGAAGCAGCTTTTCCGGCAGGCTGGGCTTTGTGCTCTCGGCAGCCGGGGCGTCGGTGGGACTGGGCAATATCTGGCGGTTCCCGTACCTGGCGGCCAAATATGGCGGCGGAATCTTCCTTTTAATTTATATCGTGCTGGCGCTTACCTTTGGCTACACGATGATCATGGCCGAAACAGCCCTGGGCCGCATGACCGGTAAAAGCCCGGTGGGCGCTTACGCCAGCTTTGCCAAGCCGGGCAAGCGCGGCGGGTTCTTAGGCTTCGGCGGCTGGATCAACGCCATCATCCCGGTGCTGATCGTACCGTATTACTCGGTCATCGGCGGCTGGGTCATCCGGTATCTGGTGGGGTATCTCGTCGGCCAAAGCCAGGCGCTGGCGGCGGACGGCTTCTTCTCAGATTTCATTTCCAACGGTGCGGTAACAGAGATCTGTTTCCTGGCCTTTGCGCTGTTCACGCTGGGCATCATCTTTGCGGGTGTGCGCAACGGCGTCGAGCGTGTCTCCAAAGTAATGATGCCGGTGCTGGTGGTGCTGTCGGTCATTATCACTGCCTACTCGGTCACGCGGCCGGGAGCGCTGGCGGGCGTCAAGTATTTCCTGGTGCCGAACCCCGCCAACTTCAGCTGGATGACGGTGGTCACGGCGATGGGGCAGATGTTCTACTCGCTGTCCATCGCCATGGGCATCCTGGTCACTTTCGGTTCCTATATGAAAAAGGATGTCTCCATCGAGAACGCGACCCAGAACGTCGAGGTGTTCGACACGATCATCGCCGTCATGGCGGGCCTGATGATCATTCCGGCAGTGTTTGCCTTCTCCGATGGCGACCCGGACAACCTGCAGGCGGGGCCCGCGTTGATGTTCATTACGCTCCCTAAAGTTTTTGCCAGCATGGGCCTGGGCAGCGCGGTGGGCGTGCTGTTCTTTGTACTGGTGCTGTTTGCAGCGGTCACCAGCTCCATCGCGCTGACCGAAAGCGCGGTCTCCACCTTCCAGGATGAGCTGGGCTGGAGCCGCCGCAAGGCCACAGTGCTGGTGGGTGTTATCATGGTAGGGCTGGGCACGCTGTCCAGCCTGGGCTACGGCCCGCTGGCCGGGGTGACGGTGCTGGGCATGCAGTTCCTCGATTTCTTCGACTTCCTTACCAACTCGGTGATGATGCCGATCGCGGCCATCGCTACCTGCCTGCTGGTGTCCCGCGTGGTAGGCGTTGAGCGCATCGAACACGAGGTCACCCTCGAGGGCGGGAGCTTCCGCCGGAAGAAGGTCTTCAACTTTATGATCCGCTGGCTCTGCCCGGTGTTCGCGGCGATCATTCTGGCCAGTTCCGTGGCCAATGCGTTTGGGATCATTGCTATGTAAAACAGGGGACAGACTCCCCGTGCTCTATCCAACACAACATCTTGCGCCTCCTCTTTTGAGGGGGCGCTTTTCTTTCAGAGCGCGATTGTCAAGAGCAATCCTGCGCAAAAAGGTGTCCACATCCTTGTGAAAACTGCCCAAAAGCGGGGAATATAGCACCCGTTACGGATTTGTCAACCCCTGCAAAACAGTGCAAAATCGTCAATATGCCGAAATTTTGTTACACTTGCCCAGGCGTTCGACGGCCAAGAAAAACTTCGCAAAAAAGCCGAAAAAGCCTTGACAGCAAGCCTTTTACCATGTATACTGAAACAGTATCACAAAAATGGAATAGAGCGCCCTAAAGGGATTTTGCAAAAACGACAAAATTCAAAAGTTTGTGAAAAACGACGAATATACATCGCTTTCGCACAGCTCCTTTAGGTTAGCTTTTACCGACTTTGTCAATCTACGGAATAGGAGTGGTCGCGTTTTATGGTAAAGGTCAAGCCCGTACAAAACGGCAGAACGACCCGCATGAGCTTTTCCCGCATCAACGAAGTGATTGGCATGCCCAATCTGATCGAGATCCAGAAAAACTCTTACAACTGGTTCCTGGAGGAAGGTCTGCACGAAGTCTTCCACGATATTGCCGCTATCGAGGACTATACCGGCAATCTCGTGCTGGAGTTTGTGGACTACCGCCTGGACAAAAACCCCAAGTACACCATTAAAGAATGTAAGGAACGGGACGCTACGTATGCAGCGCCCCTGTACGTCACTGCCCGTCTGTTCAATAAGCAGACCGGCGAGGTCAAGGAGCAGGAGATCTTCATGGGCGACTTCCCGCTCATGACCGATTCCGGCACCTTTATCTCCAATGGTGCCGAGCGTGCAATCGTTTCCCAGTTGGTTCGTTCTCCCGGCGTGTTCTACGGCTCCAGCAAGGACCGTACCGGCAAGGACCTGTTCACCGCCACCATGAACCCCAACCGCGGCGCCTGGCTGGAGTATGAGACGGACTCCTCTGACGTTTACTACGTCCGTATCGATAAGAACCGCAAGCTGCCCGTTACCACGCTGCTGCGTGCCCTGGGCCTGTCCACCGATGAGCAGATCAAGCAGTTCTTCGGCGATTCCGAGCCGAAGATCAACGCTTCTCTCGAAAAGGACATCACCCATAATACCGAGGAAGGCCTGCTGGAAGTCTACCGCAAGCTGCGCCCCGGCGAGCCCCCGACGGTCGAAAGCTCCCGCGCCCATCTGGACGCCCTGTTCTTCGACCCGCGCCGCTACGACCTGGCTCGTTTCGGCCGTTATAAGATGAACAACAAACTCGCGCTGGCCCGCCGCATTGCCGGTTACAAGGCCGCCGAGGACATCATCGCCCCCCTGACCGGCGAACTGCTGGCCGCCAAGGGCGAGAAGATCAACCTGGCCAAGGCCAACGAGATCGATGCCGCCGGTGTTACCCGCGTCACCGTTCTGGTGGAGAGGAAGGGCCAGGAGGCTTACCCCGTCATCGTCATCTCCAACGGCTGCGTGGACGCTCAGCCCTTCTTCAGCTTCGATGTCGATGCTGAGGCCGGCATCAACGAGCGCGCCAACTTCGCCGAGATCCGCAAGATCCTTGAGGCCACCTCTGACCCCGAGGAGCAGAAGGAGCTGCTGCGCCAGAATCACGATGTTCTGATCAGCCGCACCGTCACCGTCGATGACATCTTCGCTTCCATCAACTACCTGCTGGGCCTTGACCACGGTATCGGCGTGACCGACGAGATCGACCACCTGGGCAACCGTCGTGTCCGCAGCGTCGGCGAGCTGCTGCAGAACCAGTTCCGCATCGGCTTCTCCCGCATGGAGCGCGTCATCCGTGAGCGCATGACCCTGCAGAACCAGGAGAACGGCGAGATCACCCCGCAGAGCCTGGTCAACATCCGCCCCGTCGTGGCCGCTATCAAAGAGTTCATCGGCTCCAGCCCGCTGTCTCAGTTCATGGACCAGAACAACCCCCTGGCCGAGCTGACCCACAAGCGTCGTCTGTCTGCCCTGGGCCCCGGCGGTCTGTCCCGTGACCGCGCAGGTTTCGAGGTCCGTGACGTTCATTACACCCACTACGGCCGTCTGTGCCCGATCGAGACCCCTGAAGGTCCCAACATCGGTCTGATCTCCTACCTGGCTACCTACGCCAAGATCAACAAGTATGGCTTTGTCGAGGCCCCGTACCGCAAGGTCGATAAGGCTACCGGCACCGTCACCGATGAGGTCGTCTACATGACCGCCGACGTCGAGGACGAATATATCGTTGCCCAGGCCAACGAGCCGCTGGACGAGAACAACCACTTCGTCCGTCCCCGCGTTTCCGGCCGTCACCGCAACGACATCCAGGAGTTCGACGCTTCTCAGGTCGACTTCATGGACGTTTCTCCCCGTATGATGGTTTCCGTCGCTACGGCCTGCATCCCGTTCCTGGAGAACGACGACTGTAACCGTGCCCTGATGGGCTCTAACATGCAGCGTCAGGCCGTGCCTCTGATGGTCACCCAGCAGCCCATCGTTGCTACCGGTATGGAGTACAAGGCTGCTACCGACTCCGGCGTCTGCATCCTGGCTGCCCGCGAAGGCACCGTTGAGTTTGTCGACGCCGAGAAGATCGTCGTGCGCTGCCCGGACGGTTCTGCCGACACCTATGAGCTGATTAAGTTCATGCGCTCCAACCAGGGCAACTGCAACAACCAGCGCCCCATCGTCAATGTTGGCGATGTCGTCAAGGCAGGCGACGTGCTGGCTGACGGTCCCGCCACCAAGAACGGCGAGATCAGCCTGGGCAAGAACGCCCTGATCGGCTTCATGACCTGGGAAGGCTACAACTACGAGGACGCCGTTCTGCTGAACGAGAAGCTGGTCCGCGAGGACGTCTACACCTCCATCCACATCGAGGAGTACGAGACCGAAGCCCGCGACACCAAGCTGGGACCCGAGGAGATCACTCGTGACATCCCCAACGTCGGCGACGACGCCCTGAAAGACCTGGACGACCGCGGCATCATCCGCATCGGTGCCGAGGTCAAGACCGGCGACATCCTCGTCGGCAAGGTCACCCCGAAGGGCGAGACCGAGCTGACCGCCGAGGAGCGCCTGCTGCGCGCCATCTTCGGCGAGAAGGCCCGCGAGGTCCGCGACACCTCCCTGCGTGTGCCCCACGGTGCCTACGGCATCGTTGTCGACGTCAAGGTCTTTACCCCCGAGAACAGCGACGAGCTGCAGCCCGGCGTGCGTATGTGCGTGCGCTGCTACATCGCCCAGAAGCGTAAGATCAGCGTTGGCGATAAGATGGCTGGCCGTCATGGCAACAAGGGTGTCGTTTCCCGCATCCTGCCGCAGGAGGACATGCCCTTCCTGCCCGACGGCACCCCGTTGGACATCGTGCTGAACCCCCTGGGCGTTCCTTCCCGTATGAACATCGGTCAGGTGCTGGAAGTCAACCTGGGCTACGTTGCCAAGGCTCTGGGCTGGAAGGTCCAGACCCCCGTCTTCGACGGCGCCCACGAAGCCGACCTGCGTGACTGCTTCGCCGAGGCCCGCGAGAAGTGGCACGGCGAGAACGCCCCCGAGTATCCGACCAAGCTGCCCCGCCTGATGGGCGAGAACGGCCACATCATTGACTTCTCCAAGATCGATCTGACCGACGACGGCAAGACCACTGTTTACGATGGCCGTACCGGCGAGCAGTTCCCCAGCAAGGTCACGGTCGGCTATATGTACTACCTCAAGCTGCATCACCTGGTCGACGATAAGATCCATGCCCGTTCCACCGGCCCGTACTCCATGGTCACCCAGCAGCCTCTGGGCGGCAAGGCCCAGTTCGGCGGCCAGCGCTTCGGCGAGATGGAAGTCTGGGCGCTGGAAGCTTACGGCGCCGCTTACACCCTGCAGGAGATCCTGACCATCAAATCCGACGATGTCGTGGGCCGTGTCAAGACCTACGAGGCCATCGTCAAGGGCGATCCCATCCCGCGTCCCGGCATCCCCGAGAGCTTCCGCGTTATGCTCAAAGAGCTGCAGAGCCTTGGCCTGGATATCGTTGTGCAGGATAAGGAAGGCAACGCCGTTGACATGCGTCAGGAATTTGACGACGATGACAGCAGCTTTGAAAACAGCGATTACGACCTGGGCGATAATGTCATGGTCGAAAGCGAGCTACAGGATGAGTACAGCGTCAAGGATGCCGATGAAGGCTTTGATGATGATCTGGACGAGGATGCCGGCCCCAGCGCTGAGGATCTCGCCGCGATCGAGTCTGATTCCTTCGACGATTGATCGCTGAATCGTGTGTCATATTGAATTTGAGAGGGTTCGCTGAATGGAAAATAAAGAATTCGATTCTATTAAGATCGGCCTTGCCTCCCCGGACCAGATCCGTGCCTGGAGCTATGGTGAGGTCACCAAGCCCGAAACCATCAACTACCGTACCCTGAAGCCGGAGCGCGACGGCCTGTACTGCGAGC
>ENA-UOJJ01005397-UOJJ01005397.1-human-gut-metagenome-genome-assembly--contig:-CS66-NODE-5397-length-10823-cov-5.786683_pt1 | contig 10823 bp, 10 predicted proteins | sample MGYA00242343_ERZ723890 | MGnify/ENA metagenome assembly ERZ723890 | reverse complement strand
GAGCAAGTGGGTCATTACCGCCGCTTCCATAATACTCATATCCTAAATTTTGACCATAGAAAAATATATTTTTATATTCATAGTAATTTACATACTCATAGCTATTAACACTTGCAACCATCTTTACTCCATTTTTTGTTACGATATGTTCTGGACGGTGCGAAAACCCCATAACAAACAAACAGATTAAGGTAATAACCACAAACAGAAAAACTGATGTAATTTTTAGAATAAGCGAAAATATGCGATGGTCAGACATTTTTATTTTTTTGCGTGTATTCAACCATAACAGCAATACTCCAAAACAGATTATTCCTAAGCATATCAATATATTGCGTGGAAGTATTCTAAATGTATTGTCTGTTACTTTTTCAATTGCAGTTACTAAAATACCGCAAAATACAATCATTATAAAAGGAAGCACTCCCCAGAATTTATTAACTATTTTGTTCATTTTGTATTCTCCTTGCTATTCAATACATCGCCGATGTTTTCAATAACTTTTTTTGCAAAGTTAATTTTTCGTTCGCTTACAACCTTGTCATCTGCTGATAAAATCACATCCGCAATGATATATTGATTTTCTTTTGATGCTTCTTCTGTCCCCATAATAGTAAGCCACTTTATACTAATATCTGATTTTGATAGTTTTGCATTGCATTGATATTCGTACTCAAGTCCGTCAAAGAAGTGGGAGTTTGATGTAGCTGTAACAACACAGTTATTATCACTATTCTGATAAACATTCACGGTATAATACACTACGTCTTCTTCTCGTTCAACATATTCTTCGTTAGGTGATATTGTTTCTGTATAAACAAGGTCATAATCGCCTAAATCTCTACCGTTGTAACCACTTTCTCGGTTAGCGGTACAGCATGCCACTAAAAGGCATAGTATCAATATTGATAAGCTTCCCAATAAATACTTTTTCATTTTTATCGTCCTTCAAATCTTACTTTTGTAATAGTTTGAATTAAACAATAGAGCTGTTAAAGCTGATTTTTAGCAATTAACAGCTCATCTTGCTTTTATTCACTTAATTTTATACCCATTGTTTCAAAAATAGAGAAAGTTGTCAGAACAGCCGCATTGCCGTTTGCATTAGCGTCATCCTGCAAATTTACTGCAAAGAAATAAACATTGTCCTTAGTTTCCACAAAACCGATAAACCAACCACTAACATCGTTATTTCCTATTTTACCAGTACCAGTTTTCCCATAGAGCCTATAACCATTCCTTTCGGCAATAAAAATAGCATCTTTTATTGCTGAAACATTATCCTTGTTCGCTCCGAGTTTATTATTGTAAAGTTTCTTTAACAAGTCAACCTGTTCAAGCGGGGAAATTTTCAACTTACTTCCGTTCCAATAATACATAGTATCATTTCCAATAAATCCGTTCCCGTACCCTATTCGTTTATAAAAACTTTCAAGTTCATCAGCACCAACTGAATTATCTAAATATTGAAAATACCAATTAACAGAATTTTTCATTGCCGAATTAAGGTTTTGATTTCCATTCCAAGATGGAATATCACGAGAGAGATAATCCCATTGTACCGTGTTTTCAGAAGCACTAATAATTCCCTGTTCTAAAGCATTTAAGGCACTATATATTTTGCAAGTTGAGCAAGGAGCAATTCGTTTTGTAATAGCATCTCTATTATACACATTATAAACATTGGCATTCGTATCATATATAACTGCACAGCCATCAGCACCACCATACAGACTACTGTAATCAAACTCTATAACAGTCATAGTTTGTTTTGGATTGTAATACAGACCAAAATCGGAAGCGACTGCCGCAAACGCTGGTACTTGCAACATAGTTGCAAAAGACAACAACATAATAATACTTTTACCAACAATTTTTTTCAATTTACTTTCAGCCTTATAGTCTGCTATTCTCTCAATGCGATATTTTATTTGCTTTTTGTTACTAAATAGCCCATTTGCAGTATATACCAATGTGTTATTCTTTTTGCTTGCAAATCGTAAGAGTGTATCTCCATAAGCTAATCGCTCATCATCGGTATCGTAACCATTTAATACTGTCCAATCGCAGTAAGCTTCACGGTCTTGTCGCATTTTAGAAAAGCTCCACCAAATAAGCGGATTAAACCAAAACATCATCTGTTCTATGCAGAGCCAAAGATTTACTAATATGTCGTTGTGTCTAATATGCGTTAATTCGTGCAAAATAATGTGCTCTATTTCTCTTTGGGAAGATGTATGTATCTCTTTGCTTGGTAAAATAATATATGATTGCCGATACCCAAAACTCAACGGTGATGTAACCATATCTGATTGCAATACGCATATTTTTCGCTTTATAGCTGTCTTTTCACAACAATTTTTAACCACACTCATTATATTATCTGGTAAAGGCTCTGTAAATTTTTTTATTTTTCTAAGCCTTTTATTGCCAGAAATGTAAAAAGCAATTACTACCACAACACCTATAATCCAGAATATTTTACACCCAATATTTAATACCGTTTTATCAGAGCTATCTGTCAAATCTGTAAAATCATATCTCCAATCATTTGGCATATCGGGAGGCATAAGTGTATCGTCCTCTATATGGTTCGCAGGAGCTGTGATTTCCTGCGTTATATTTCCCAATTCAATAGATTTGAAAAAGGTTGTTGGCAAAAAAGCAACCATAAATGAAAGTAAAAGCACAAACCATATATGATAATGAAATTTTAGCGAAACTTTATTCTTTAATACTCTTTTCAGTAACAAAATAGCACCGATGAGGAACACACTAAAAACATTGCTAATTATAAAGCGTGTAAGGAACATAAACACCACCTCTTATTTTTGGCGTTTCTTATCTAAAATCGCCTGTAAGTCCTCAATTTCCTTAGAAGTCAATTCGTTTTTATTCAAATAACTAACAACCATTTGGTTTAACGCTCCATCAAAAAAGCGGTTTATAAAAGTGTCCCTTTCTCTCTCAAGATATGCATCTTTTTTTATTAGCGGAGAATAGACAAACACACGACTCTCTTTTTCGTGTGTTATAACGCCTTTTTTTTCAAGGCGAAAAAGCATTGTCTGTATTGTTTTAGGATTCCAACTTTTATTTTTAGAAAGTTGTTCAACTATATCATTAGTGTTAATGGGTGCATATTTCCATATTATATTCATCACTTCAAATTCCGCATCGGAAATTTGTGGTAAATTCTTCATATTCGCCCTCCGTAATCTTACAGTTGTAATACTTATTATACGCAGAAAACACCCTGTTGTCAAGTCCACACGCGTATTTGTCCATTCATTCAGTATTTTGCAACGGTAAACGGTCTATGTAAGGCAAAAGAGCCAGAGGAATAAAATCCTCTGGTTTTTCTTTTGCCCTTTTTTAATAGGCAGGGATACCGTAGCCGTAAATTACGCTGCTTCCGATAGCATAGCTGTTCTGGCGGCAGGTATCGCCAGAGTTGCCCTCGACGGTATAAACTGTTCCGTTCTCGACACACTCTACAATTCCGACGTGGTCTGTTTCTCCGTCGCCCTCCCAATCAAAGAAGATGATATGACCTGCCGACGGCTCAAAGCTGCCGTCCTGCCATTGACCTCTGTCCTTAAACCATTGTGAGCCTAACACGCAGCCTGCAAATTTCGGAATAACGCCTGTATCAATATAGCCGCACTCATTGGCACACCAAGATACAAAACAGGCACACCATTCCACACGCCCCTCGAAGCCGTACCAGCTCCAATAAGGCTGACCGCCTTCGTTGCCGAGCTGCGTTAGGGCAACCTCCACAATGGCTTGATTTCCTCCGCCTGTGAATGCCCGTCCGTATGGGTAGTACCGCAGAACGTGGGAAACATACTGCGTATCGCCGTAACTATCCCAACCTAACCTTTCCGCCTGTGTCGTGGAAAACTCCACCGCATTGGCATAGGAATAACCGCCATAGTTCGTTTTCGCCCACGAGATATAGCCGTTTCCGAAATTGTAGCCCTGTAAAGCAAGTTTGATATGCTCCATATCAATCGGGTTTTCCACCTCGGCTGCACTTAGGCAGGCGGCTAAATTCTGAATACCGACATTGATGGAATACTCTGGGTCGGTAATGCCATTTGGTGTATTCGGATACCTTGTGTTGTAACCACACTCTGAAGCCTGCATCGGGTCATTCCCACGCCCTCCAGATTCCTGCATCATCACCGCCTTAATCAGCTCCGTGTATTCGGGAATGCCGTGCTGCCTTGCATACTGCTGTATCAATGGCTCATAGGCTTCCACCTCCGCACTGACTGGCGTGTAAGAATTACTGTTACCGCCACCGCCGAATAAAGATACTGCACAGCCGAACAGCACGATAATAAGAATAATAACAACGGCAACCCAGCCGCCTGCAATAATGGCAGAAATCAAAGCCTTTGTACCTGCGATTATCGCCTTGACAGCGGCAATGGTCGCTCTGACCGCCGCTTTTGTCGCTTCGGCTGTTGCCTTTGCGGTGGCTTTCGCCGCCTGTGCCGCCCTCTGGGTCGCTTTCACAGAAGCCTTTGCCGCCGCCTGTGCGGTCTTTACCGAGGTTTCGGTGGTCTTAATCGCCGCTTTAGAAGTCGCCTGTGCCGTTTTCACGCTTTTTTCGGCAGATTTGACCGTACCTTTGGCGGCTGTTTTGACCGTCTTGCCTGTGCTTCGGACAGACTGTTTAATCGTCTTTTCTGTCTGTCTTTTTGTCTTTATGGTCTGGACAGGCATATCGGGAACGGCAGAACGGCTTTCAGCTCCTCTACGGACGGCAGAGCCTACCTGTTCCGAAGCTGCCTGTGCCTGTTTCTGCTCGGCAGCTTTTACCGCCCGTTTCGTCTTAAAATCCGCAATCTTATCCTTTGCCTTGACGATATTTTCCTTTGTGGTCTGCACACCTTTCTGACCTTGCTTATTAAATTGGTGTACGCCTTCCTCCGTCACACGCTCGGCGGTATAGGACACCTTATCCGAAGCGTACTCGGTAGCAGAGCTTTCATCGACATAATAGCCCTGTTCCGCCTTGTCCTTTGTCTTGGCATAAGCGGCTTTCATACGCTCCGAAGCAATAGCGGCTTTGTCAATGGTCTTAATTGTACCCTTGACCGCATCTCTGGTCTTTATATCAGCCATACAAAACCTCCTTTCCCAGAAGTTTTGCGGTCACATCAGGATACCTTTTTCGCCACAACCACAAGTCTGCCGTTTTGTGCTGAGTATTCGCAGGTAGAGAGCGTAATCAGCCTGTCGCCGTATTCAGCACTTACGCCTGTATCGTACAGGGCAAGTTCCTTGCATTTGGCGATATATTCGTCAAATGCTTCTGCATTTTCCGCATTGACAAAATCATAGTAGCGGAAGCCCTCGGAACTGTACGCAACGGTCTTGAATACAGCCACGATTTCATATTCCGCCTGCTCGGTCAGCGTATCAAACAGAATGGTTTTGTGTTCCTCATAGAAGCTCTTGGATTTGTAATCATTCAAAGCTCCGAACATTTTGCCGCCCTTGATATGATGACCGTAAATAACAAGGTTGTCGCTCTCTGCGATATTGCAGTTTTCTTGAATATACGGTGTGCCTAAATCGCTGTATGCCTTTTCAAAGTTGTGCTTCAGATAGAAATTCGGATTATTCGGTGTCTGCATTACAGGATAGTTGAGCTTCGTGCCGGCAATGGAAATCCAACCTACCATATCGGGATTTTGCAAGAAAAGGTCCCCGTACTCTGGCAGGATAGTTTCTTCCTCGTTAAGCGGAACTTGCGGAGCTTCTTCGCCTGTTTGAGCCTGCTCCACAACCTCGGCAATCTGCTCAAAGGCTTCTGTCTGCTCCGCTTCGTGTGCATAATGGTCATAAATGTGATAACCGCAAAAAGCCGTCGCACCTAACAGGCACACGGCGGCGATAATACAAATCTGCATTACATATTTTTTCATAGCTTCGTCCTTTCTTATCGTGAATGTTCAGTCTGCTGTTTCGGTGCAGGTAAATCCCTGCAATATTCGGGATACCTTACCTTAATACCCTCAACAAAGTACGGAGCATATTCACAACAGAATAATTCATCTGGCGTAAAATACCGTCCGTTTTCCTTTTCCGTGTAACCGTTCCAGAGGTTAAAGGCAAGGTGGCAGACCTTGACCGTACCGCTTGTCTGCCAGCCGCCGTGCATACCCTCTGGCTCAATGCAATCCGTCTTAAAATCAAACATCTGGTTGATATTTGCCCTTGTTTCGGCGGCAATGCCCATTACATAGAAAAAGGCTCTGTGATAACAGTCGTTTACTTTGCTCTTGTTCATCATTTCCAGAAAGAAATCCCGATGAGCTGCAGAGCGAAATCGGATATTAGACATTGAAAATTCTCCTTTCGATTTTTGGTAAAAAAAGAACGCCCACCTTGTAAAAAAGTGAGCGTTACGCTGAATTGGTTTCGATATTACATTTTTCCGTTTTGTCCGTCTGCTTCTGCCTTTCCTAACAGATACAAAAATGCTATGGCAGGTATTCGCAAAATCGGTACTGCTGTTTCGTGCTTTGCAATGCCAAAATCGTCTAATTGCTTTGTTACAAGAAAAGCGTTTGTTACCTTTGATTTTTCGTCCTTGCAAAGTTCAACAATAGCGTCGGTTGCAGGAATATGAGAATTGTTGCGGTATTTGACCTCGCAGAGAATTTTCTCACGGGGTAGCTCTACCACCACATCAACCTCTTTCTGGTTGTCCTTTGCCTTTCTGAAATAGCCGAGCTGTGCCGTACTGCCTTGATAGAAAGATACGATATGCTTATACACGGTGGTTTCCACCATTGCTCCGAGTTCCTTTTCATCGGATAACACATCATCTATCATCAACACGGCGTTGCGGATAGCTGCGTCGGCAATAAAGATTTTCGGCTTGCCCTTTAATGCTCCCTTACTTCCCACATCCATTGGCTTTGCCAGATAAATAAGGTTAGACATTTCAAGAGCTTCAATATAGCCGTCAATCGTGCTGACCGAAGTGTTTTCCAATTCCTTTGCCGCCGTGGTTACGCTGAAAATCTCCGTTGAGTTCATACAGAGATATAAGAACAGCTTTTCCATTAAAAGCGGACTGCGGATATTGAACAGGGTAAGCACATCTCGCTTGATTACCTTATCAACTACATCTTCACGAAGCATTCGTTGAGCGTAAATATCATCATCGGACAATACAAGCTCTGGGAAACCGCCAATCATCAGATAGCGGTTGAAATGCCCCTCTAACGGAGCAAATCTGTCCATTAGGTCGCCAAGCTCCGCATTGCTCATTTTCACGAGCTTTGTGAGTTTTAAGCTATCTGGCAAAATCGGTTCTTCAAGCTGAAGCAGACGGCAATACTCATAAAATGACATTGTCGGTATCTTCAAGACGCTCCATCTGCCCGTTCCGCTGTCCGTTGCACCTTTTTCCAGTATCGGGCTTGCAGAGCCTGTTGCGGTCAGACGAATATCCTTTCTGCTGTCATAGATGACTTTCATCCACAATTCCCAATTATCCGTATATTGGATTTCATCAAGGAAGATATACTTTGTTCCCTCGATAGGGTAAAGTGACTCGTAAATGGAAAGCACCGTTTCTACATTGACGAGCTTTACAATCGGATTGTCAAAAGACACATACAGAATGTTCTTCGGACTTACGCCCTCGTCAATCAGATTATCTATCATCTGGTACATAATCGTTGTCTTACCCACACGCCTTGCTCCAGACAATACCGCAAAACGGCGGAGCGTTTTATGCTTTATCATCTTGAGTGCTTCATAATAGGCAAGTCGCTTCTGCGGTTTGCTTTCCTCTTTGATTGCAGACGGATTACGCCACCACGGATTGTATTGCCGTAATACCTTAATGACCTGTTCATCGCTTACAATAGCCATAAAAGCACCTCCATACTTTCATTATTTCCTCGGAGTTATATTATTATACTTGCACAACTCTCTGGGAGTTATGCAAGTATATTATAACAACAGTCAATCAAAAAATCAAGAGGGCTGACAACCAGACATAAAAAAATTACTTTTGGTGGCTTCTCTTGGCGTTCCTAAACCTCCCCAAACTTGGTTGTCATCAGCCTGTAAAGCTCGGTGTTGCGTGGGAACTTATTGACAAACGGCACAAGAGAGCTGCCGACTTTGAGCAAGCCCTGTCCTGCACCGACATTCGTGATATAGCTCATCTGAAGGTCGGAGATATTAAGGAGCTTGGCAAGCTCAAGTCTGTCCGTATGGCTCTGCAAAAGGTCGTCCACATTCTGCGTAATACCCGTACAGTACGCCCCGTATTTACGCACACGCTTCCAGAGGGTAAAGAGGAAGTTTGCCGAGTATTCGTGTTGGAACAGCAGATAAATCTCATCAATGAAGATAAAAGCTGCTCTGCGGTGTCAATGTGACAGCGGCAAAGCAGCCTTGCTTCTTTTGTGATAGCGTCCATCTTCATCAGGTCATCCTTGAGAAGATAATGGAGCTTCGCATAATTCTGTTTTCTGCCTTTGGGCAGGATACCGAGCTTATAGCAGTAATGGAGATACAGTCCACGCAGACCGCCGATTTTTCTCGCTCCAGACAAAGAGCCTTTGAGCCGATAGACCTTTATCTGCTTTGTCGGCTCGGTAAATCGGGCGAACTTTACGGCATAGGAGTTTTCACGAATACGCTCCATAATTCTCTCGTTGGTGTAATCCTCTCCGAGCTTGTATAACCTCTTGGGGCGTTTCCAACCTCTGCCGATAATCGTCCAATATTTGCGGTTAGGGTCAAAGCTGCATCGGTATCCCATCTCCGCCATATATCGGTCAAAGTCTTTGAGCGTAAATGATTTTGAGATAGCTTCATCAACCGCCTGCCGTGCCACATTATCTCTGGTGGGAAGTCCTTGCTTCTCCGCTTGATAGAGGGCGTATGGTTTTTTCCTGCCGCTTGGGTGTTCAATCACGGACAGGGCATATTCACGGCAAAGCTCATCGGAACGCTGACGGAGCAGACGCAGATTTGCTTTGTTGTCGTGGTAGTGCTTGCCGTCCGCAAAGGAAACGGAGTTGACCACAAAGTGATTATGCAGACAGTCCGTGTTAAGGTGGGTTGCGACAATGACTTGAAATCTGTCGCCCCACATTTTCTCGGCAAGTTTCACACCGACCTCGTGAGCCTGTTCTGGCGTAAGCTCCCCAGACTTAAAGCTCTGGAAACCGTGGTAGCAGACAATTTCACTTTCATCGTTCCACTGTGCTTTGGCAATCAGCATTTCATCTCTGGCGGTTGCGGTGTCGCAGTTTACGCCCGTGACAAAAAATTGCTTCTCGGTCTTGTCGCCGTTGGTAGCGTATTTCATCACATCTCCGAGAGCCTGCAAGTCCGCTTCGGTGTATTTCGGGTTGGCTGTCTTTTCTGGATTCTCGGCATAGTCGATGGGGTGGTCGAGCCTGCCACGCACATCCCATATCTCGCAGACCGCCATTAGTCTGATTTTCCTTTCGGAAGCAGATATTTTTTGCGGACATCTATCTGGAACTGCCGCCACTTTTCCGTTTCCTCACGGAGCATCGGCGTGTCCACAAAGCCGAGGGCATTACCATCGTCATTAAGATACCGTCAATCCGCAGGTGGGGATTGATTTGCCGCCTGACTTTTGACACGGAGCGTAGCAACAGCTTCAGACCTTTCGCTGAAAGATAATGCGGCTGCGTGGGGATAATCACGCTGTCAGCCGCCGCTAATGCGTTGATTGTCAACATTCCCAAACTCGGCATACAGTCGATAAGCACATAATCATAATTCTTTTTGACCTCGTTCATACAGGTCTTTAGAACACGCTCACGGCTGATAGCGTTAATAAGCCTTACTTCCAGACCAGATAGCTCAATGTTAGAGGGTAACAAGTCAACGCCCTCACCGTGGTGCAGGATACCTTTCTGAACATCTATGGGATTATCGTCGATGATGTCCTGCATAATGGTGGCAAGGGATATGGGTAAATCGTCTGGTCGTGGATAGCCAAGTGACATTGTGAGGTTAGCCTGTGCATCCGCATCGACAAGCAGGACTTTTTTGCCTTGCTGTGCCAAGCTCACGCCCAGATTGACCGCCGTTGTGGTCTTGCCGACACCACCTTTCTGATTGGTCAGAGCAATTACTTTGCAATTTGACATTTGTGCGTCCTCCTCTCGCATAGATTTAGCCGCTTTGTCAAGGCGGCTATGTAAATCGGTGGAGAACGCAAAAAAGCCGCTTACTCTAAAATAAGAATAAGCGGCTCAACCTTTGGGTTAAACATATTCAATTCTCAACCTCTTAACAGGTGCGTTTATGACCTTGAAGATAAGTTCGTCAACGCAGTCCGTATATCTGCCTTGCTGTATGAGCTGATTTTTCAGCTCCACAAGGCTATGTAATAAGGTCGTCTTTTCGTGGCTATCCAGATATATATGATATGTCTGCTCTTTCATAAACAGCACCTCCGTTTCTGGCTTCATTATATAGGGAAGTCCTAAATTATTCAAAGGTGCAAATTTGAGCAAAAAATAAGCGTACCACTATTTCTAATGATACGCCTATTATAAAATCTTATTTCATCAGTCGCCTGCAATTTAAGACGAATGTGGACACTACATAGATAAGTAATACTGTGAAAACCGCTATTTTTCGTTTGTGTTCCCACACCCGATATCAACTACCACCGAAACGTCAAAGTAGTTTTTGAGGTGCTTATTACGGGAATTTTTGCCCTCTGCTGTAAACATAAAATGTTTCGCAAAGTGCCTAAAATAAAGGATTTCTACGAGTTTTTCTTTTGT
>ENA-UOJJ01005396-UOJJ01005396.1-human-gut-metagenome-genome-assembly--contig:-CS66-NODE-5396-length-10823-cov-6.023124_pt1 | contig 10823 bp, 8 predicted proteins | sample MGYA00242343_ERZ723890 | MGnify/ENA metagenome assembly ERZ723890 | reverse complement strand
CCTGTGTGACATTATCCACATCGATTGTGGTATTGTGTGGGGGGGGTTGTGGGGTGGGTAGGGAAAAGTGTGGGGTTCCCCCTTTCTTCAGAAAAGTTTTCCCTCCCCAATGGCTCTACTTGTCTTCGGCCTTGCCTTCCAGTTCGGCAATGCGGAACTCGACATCCTCCCAGCGCTGGAGAGCGGCGGTCTGCTCGTCGTCAAGCTCGGAGATGCGCTTGGCGGTAGCGTTGAATCCGTCGGGATCGCGCGCGAAGAAGCCGGGATCGTTGAGCCGGTCTTCCAGCGTATGCTGTTCGTCTTCCAGCGCCGCCATCTTGCCGGGCAGGGCTTCCAATTCGTCCTTGAGCATTTGAAGCTCGCGCTGTTCCTTGAAGGTCAGCTTGCGCGGGCCGATCTTGGCCGGAGGGGCCAGCGGCTTGGGTTTCGGCTTGTCGGTGTGGGCAGCCACGGGCTCGGGGCGCTGGCGCAGCCAGTCCGTATACCCGCCCACGTACTCGCGCACCTGCCCGTCGCCTTCGAGCGCCAGTGTGGTGGTGACGAGGTTGTCGAGGAACTCGCGGTCGTGGCTGACCATGAGCACCGTCCCTGAATAGCTGGCGAGCAGCTCTTCAAGCAGTTCCAGCGTTTCCACATCCAGATCGTTGGTGGGTTCGTCGAGAACCAGCAGGTTGGAGGGCATGGTGAACAGCTTGGCGAGGAGCAGGCGGTTACGCTCGCCGCCGGAAAGCGTGTGTACCGGAACCCTGAGCCGGTCCGATTCAAAGAGGAAATCCATGAGGTAGCTGGCCACATGTCGCTGCTGCCCGTTGATGGTCACGGTGTCGTTGCCGTTCGCCACGTTGTCCATGACCGATTTTTCAGGATCGAGCGAGGAGCGGAGCTGATCGAAATAGCTGACTTCGAGCCGCGTCCCGTGCCGGATGGAGCCTTCCGTGGGTTCGAGTTCGCCGAGAAGGAGGCGGAGCAGGGTGGTCTTGCCCACGCCGTTGTTGCCGATGAGCCCGATGCGGTCCCCGCGCTGGATGATGGTCGAAAAGGGGTTGAATACGCGGTAGCCGTCTGGGTAGGCGAATCCCGCCTGTTTCGCCTCGATAACCAGCTTGCCGGAGCGTTCCGCCTCCTGCGCGAGCATGGAAACGACGCCCTGACGCGACACGCGGGCCATCCGTTCGGAACGCATGGCCTGCAACGCGCGGACGCGGCCCATGTTGCGGGTGCGGCGGGCCTTGATGCCTTGCCGTATCCACGCTTCTTCCTGCGCGAGTTTCTTGTCGAAGGCCGCGGCCTGTTTTTCCTCGGCGTCGAGGCGTTCCTCCCGGCGTTCGAGGAACTGGTCGAACGTGCAGGCATAACTGTAGAGCTGGGAGCGGTCCACCTCCACGATCCGCGTGGCGAGGCGGCGGACAAAAGCACGGTCATGGCTGATGAAGACGAAGGTTTTGACCCGCCGGACGAGGAAATCTTCCAGCCACGCGATGGTCTTGATGTCCAGATGGTTGGTGGGCTCGTCGAGCAGCAGGTTTTCGGAGGCGACGAGGGCGCGGGCCAGCGCCACGCGGCGCTTGTTCCCCCCGGAAAGTGTGGCGAAGTCCGCCTCGGGATCAAGCCCGAGCTGGTTGATCGCCTCAAGGATGTCGCCGTGGCGTTCCCAGCCTTCCCCGCTCTGGAGGAGGTCGCGGGCCAGCGCCAGTTTGGCGGCGGAGAGCTGATCCTCGCGGCCCGTGGCAATGAGATGGGCGGCGGCCAGCGCTTCGCCTTCCTTGCCGAGCCCTGAGGCCACCACGCCGAAGACCGGGCCGCTCCAATGATCGGGCACGGCCTGCGGCATATGTCCGAACGTGACGCCCGGCGTGCGGACGATGGTGCCGCCGTCGGGCGTGAGGTCGCCGGACAGCAGGGCCATCAGGGACGACTTGCCGACGCCGTTGCGCCCGACGAGACAAACCCGCTCACCCTGCTCCACATGCAGGTCGGCGGTATCGAGAAGCGTCTTGCCGCCCAGATTGAGCGTGACGCCCTGTAAACTCAAAAGTGCCATGAACTCCCTCGCAGGATACGCGAAAACGGATCGCGGGAACGTTTGTTGCGTAAGAAAGAGCGCGGCGGGAACGCTTGGGGGCCTTTCCGGTCGGCCCGGAGCGCGCCGCGCGGCGCTGACGGTACGGATTCTGCCCTGAAAGATATGCCGCTTCCTTAAAAGAAGCAAGGGAATGGCCCTGATGCCGTTCCTGCCGCCATGTCGGGCGTGATGATGCGGCGCTTGTTCCATGATTCTTTTGACACCGAAAAACTCTGAAGAGCACCCCGCGTTGCCACTGCCTTTTTTTTGAGGTATGGTCATGGCAAATGTCCTTGGCTGTTCTGTGGGGAGTGGCTCTGTTCGGAAGCCGGGGAAACGAACGTTCTCATGGGTGGATGAGGAAATCATGAAAGTGCGCAATCCCTTTGCTGGTCTGTTGGCCCTGTTTTTTGTGGTCGCGTGGTGCCTGAGCGGCTCCGCAGCGTTCGCCAAGCCCCTTGTGCCTCTTCGCACGGCATGGCTCGGCGAGCATGAAACGTTTTTGGTCTGGTACGCCAGAGAAAAGGGATGGGACAAGGCTGAAGGGCTGGATCTCGAATTGCTGCCCTTTGAATCCGGTAAAAACGTCATTGACGAAATGCAGTCGTCCAATTGGGCCATTGCCGGCGTTGGCGCCATGCCCGCGCTGACCGCTTCGTTGAGCAGCCGCCTGTACATCGTCGGCATCGGCAACGACGAATCCGCTTCCAACGCTATTTTCACGCGTGCCGACAGCCCCATCCTCAAAATGAAGGGTTTTAACCCTAACTGCCCGGAAGTGTACGGCAATCCCGGATCCGTGCGCGGGAAGACCTTCATCGTCCCCAAGGGCACGTCCGCTCACTACATGTTGAGCCGCTGGCTGCACGTCCTTGGCCTGAACGAGCGTGACGTCAACATCGTCGACATGCAGCCGTCCGAAGCCATGAAGGCGTTTGCCGACGGCCAGGGCGACGCCATCGCGCTGTGGGCCCCCCAGACCTTTGAAGCCGAAAAGCTCGGCCTGAAGACTGTAGCGCACTCCAGCGACTGCAATGCCCGCCAGCCCATCCTGCTCGTCGCCAATATGGATTATGCCAACAAGCACAAGGGCGACATCGTGGCCTTCCTCCGCGTGTATCTCCGCAGCGTGGACATGATGAAGAAGACCCCCGCCGAGGACCTTGCCGACGACTACATGCGTTTCTACAATGCGTGGACCGGCAAGACCATGACCCGTGAGGAAGCCATCCGCGACATCAAGGATCACCCGGTATACGCTCTCGACCAGCAGCTTGATATGTTCAAGCAGAGCTATGGGACCAGCGAACTGCGTGAATGGCTGCACGATATCGTTTCCTTCCAGAACGAGACCGGCGAACTGGATCGGCGTGACTTGGCCCGCCTTGAGCGCCTCCATTACGTCACCGACATTTATCTGAAGGCTGTGAAGGCACCCGCCAAAAAGTAGTTTTTCGCACCGAAAAATGTTTTTGAAGGTGGTTCCGGGATGTTGCGTTCCGGAACCACTCTTGTTTGAGAAAGAGGAGGCGATTTTTGTGAAGTTCTGTTTGACTTTTTCCGTTTGTTTGAGAAAAATCGCCTTCCGTCTTGTTTCTTCCCGGAAAAACGCAGGCTGCCCGTGTTCTTTTCGCGCGGCCCGTTTTTGTGTGTCCGTTTAACCGGAGCGGCTCCGTGGCCGTTCCGGTTTCATCTGTGTGCCATACGGGTAACAGGTCGGTATCAAAGTATGTTTTTGAAAAATGAAGGGATCTTGAGCTTTTTCAAGCCGTGTAGGAATACGGTTGTGGAAAAGTTTTTCACAAGCCAGTGCATAACAAGGGCCCCTCATATGAAAACCCTTGTCTCCCAAGGGTAAAGAAAACATCGGAGAAGTGGCGGTATTGCAAAAAGGCCTGTCATTACGGGTAACTTTTTTATCCTCCTTTGTGGGAAGCCTTTTGCGCCCCGACGGGCAGAAACTCCGCGAATCTGCTTTGTCACAGGACAAGTCAAACGCTAGAAGAATCGGATATGAAAACTCAGTGGCTCAAAATCTGTGAAGATCTGCAAAACAGGCTCAATCCCGGCACCTACAAGGTTTGGGTTGCGCCTCTCACCGCCGACCTTGAAGGGGAGGGGAAGATCCGTCTGTCCGCCCCCAATGGATTTGTGGCGACGTGGGTACGCGATCGCCTGCTGAACGACATTTCCGATGCGGCTTCCGCCATTTTCGGGCGGACGATGGAGATCAGCGTGGTTGCGGGCAATCCTCCCGCCAAGCCGAGCCGTTCCGTTCCAGGGCGTCCTGCCGTCTCCGTTGAGGGTGAGCCCGCTCCGGCCCGTCGTCCCCGTACGGCTCCCGCGCCCCGTCCGGTGGCCGCTCCGTCTTTGCTTTCTTCCGCTGCCGAGCAGCTTTCCCTGCCCATCACCATGCCCGTGAACCAGTCCGTCCCGCACAACTGGCGGTACGCGTTCGACAGCTTTGTGGTCGGCCCCACCAATGACATGGCCTATGCCGCGGCGCGCAACATGGCGCGTTCCGGTGCCGCCGTGGATACCTTGTTCCTCAGCTCCGGGCCGGGGCTCGGCAAGACGCACCTCACGCAGGCCGTGGGGCAGGCTCTGTGCGAGGCCAGCAACCGCTCCAATCCCAAGGTCGAATATCTGACCGCCGAAGAGTTTTCGAGCTGTTTCGTGCAGGCCCTCCAGTCGAGGACCGTGGATCGCTTCAAGGGGCGTTTCCGCGATGTGGATTTGCTGCTCCTTGAGGACGTGCACTTCCTTCAGGGCAAGGAAAAGATGCAGGATGAGGTGCTTTCCACCATCAAGTCCCTGCAGGAAAAGGGGAGCCGCGTCGTCCTGACGAGTTCCTTTGCGCCCTGCGAGCTGCGGAACGTGGACAACAGCCTCGTGTCGCGTTTCTGTTCGGGGTTCCTCGCCGGTATTGAAAAGCCCGACGCCAGCACGCGCCGCCGCATCCTTCAGGAGAAGGCCCGCCAGAACAACGCGCTGTTGTCCGATACGGTGGTGGATGTGCTGACCGAGCGCCTCACCGGGGATATCCGGCAGTTGGAAAGCTGCGTGCATAACCTGCTGCTCAAGGCCAAGCTGCTTGGCTGTACCATTTCCGTGGAAATGGCGCAGGAAATTCTGGCGCAGTACAGCCTTGACGATCCTTTTGTGGATGTGGATTCCATTATCCGCAAGGTGTGCGAAGGTTTTGGGCTCTCGCCCGAGCAGTTGGCCTCCCGCAGCCGCAAGCAGAATCTGGTGGTGGCCCGCAACACGATTTTCTATCTCGCCCGCAAGCACACCGAGTTGTCCTTGCAGGACATCGGCGACAAATTTTCCCGCCGTCATTCCACGGTGCTCAAGGGCATCGCTTCGGTTGAGCGCGAGCTGCGCCGCGAGTCGCCCCTCGGGCGTCAGATTGCCGGCACGCTGGCTTTGCTGGAGCGGCGTTAGGTTGTATTGGGAAGCCGGGGAAGGGGAAAGTCTTTCTGAAGAAAGGCTTCCCCTTCCCTTGTCCGGCTTCCTCCCCCCCTTTCCAAAGGATTTTGACTTTATCGAATCCCTCATTGAGGGGGTCGGGTTTCGTGAATGTTTTTTTGAAAAGACAAGGGCATCCCGTTGGATGCCCTTTTGCGTTACGGCGTTAGTCGATTAAGGGAGCGAAACGACCGAAACATGCAACCACTCGCTTGCGGGTAGCTGCTGATTGGAAAACGGAGGAACTCCCTTCAGCCTTGCCTCCCCATTTTGTAAAAAAGCCTTGGGAAGGAGAGAAGAGGGGGGAGGAAAACCCTTCTCCAGGAGGCTTTCCTCTCCCCTCTCCCGATTTTCCTCTTTCTTTTTTCACTCCACAGGCGGATTCCAGCCGCTGTCTCCGCCCGCGCCGGTGGTGGTAATGAAGCGGACTGCGGAGACCCTGCCATCCGGGGCGACGCGGGCCATGATGCGGAAGGTCGTGGGCTTGCCGTGCCGCCGTACCTGAATATCGTCAACCCAGCCGATGGTCGAGCCGAAGCGCAGATCGCTGAATACGTATTCTGTATATCCCTCAAGGGGCCCCTCCAGCGGAATTTCAGCCTCAAGGGCGGGGTAGAGGGCAAAGCGCTCGTACGCGCGGAACATGCGGTCCTTTGCGGCAAGCTCGGCCCAGAGCGGCTGCGGCGGCTTGGCGTAGGCAATGAACGTCTGAGGCTCCTCCGTGAATACCGTATAGCCCGCCACGTCCCAGACGCTCCCGCGATCCAGAATGAGCTTCCAGTTGAAAGGCGTGAAGGCCTCGGGTACCAGATTCAAGGCGCGCACATCATCCCAGAGGCCCTTTCCACGCTGCCCGGGAGCCAAATCCTCACTGAGAAGCTCTTGGGTGAAAACGTCGGGCGTGTAATGGCTGTCCTTGAGATGCGCTTCAAGGCCCACCCGTGTGGCCAGCGAGCCGAGCGGATAGAGGATGGTCCAGAGCAGCAGGCCTATCATGACGGCGCGCCGCTTCCGCCAGAATATGAGCCCAAGGGCCAACGGCAGGAGAAGCAACGGGTCTACGATAAACAGCGCATTCAAACGTACCCTGTAGTCGCTGAACGGCAGAAAGACCTGCGTGCCGTAGGAATTCATGCAGTCCAAAAAAATGTGATGCAGAATGAGCAGGTAGGCCGTGAGCCATGCCAGCGGCAGCGGCCAGCCGAATGGCGGAGAGTCGTCGGGGACTTTTGGGACGCGCCAGCGGTTCATCAGCCAGGGGATGAGGGCAAGGAGCAAAGCGAGCCCCAAACCGCCGACGAACGACTGGGTGAGCCCACGGTGGTCTTCAATGTATTGCAGCGGGGTGCGGGTAAAGAAGACATCCATATCGGGAGAAGCCGCTACCAGCGCCGCCCATGCCGGAAGCCACCAGCGGCGTTTTCCCGGCAGGGCGTAGCCAATGACGGCTCCGCTCAAGGCATGTGTGATCGGTTCCATAGCGTTCCTTATCTTGCAAAAAAAGAAGGGGAAGGGCTTTTTCCGTGAAAAGCCCTTCCCCGGTGTCTCGCCAAATGGTGCGGCGTATCACAGCGTTTTATGCCGAGCGCACGTGCCGCATCCAACAGGAAAATAGGCTCGGATTGCCCTTGCGCAAGCCGCTACCCCCAGAGAGCCGGTCAGCGTCAAAAGCGACTAAGGGAGTACGGGGGATGCGTTGTGGGAATACGGTTTTTCTAGAAAACAAGAGCCATTGCGGACATCAATGCTGCGAAAAGGCAACGCTGCCCTGACCAAGCAGGTCGTGCATGTGGACCATGCCGAGCAGGCGGCGCTCTTCGTCGGCGATGGGCAATACCGTGATCGCTTTGCTTTCCATGAGTTCAAGAAGCGTGGCGACCGTATCGCTTTGGGTCCCGCAGCGGGGAGAAGGCGTCATGACGGTGCTGACCGGGGCCTCGGGATTGAGCGTCCCACGGCAGACGGCCCGCCTGACGTCGCCGTCGGTCAGGATGCCGCTGATCCTGTGTTCGTTATCGAGCAGAAGCACGGCTCCAAGCTTGCCTTGATCCAGTTGGCGCAGGGCTTCCGACAAGAGGCTTGTTTCGGAAAGCTGAGGAAGGCCCTCGGTCCGCATGACTTCGCTGACGTTGAGCTTCAGGCGTTGCCCCAGGCTGCCTCCGGGATGGTAGCGCAGGAAATCTTTTTCCGTAAATGATTTTAGCTGCATCAGACAAACGGCCAGCGCATCGCCGAGGGCGAGGACCGCAGTGGTCGAGGCTGTGGGGGCAAGCCCGTGCGGGCAGGCTTCACGGGGGACGCCCGAATGCAGCGTCACGTCGGCAAGACGCCCAAGGGTGGAGTCCTCCCGCCCCGTCATGGCGATCAGGCTGGTGCCGAGCGATTTCAGCGCGGGCAGGATGGCGTTCAGCTCCGCCGTTTCACCGGAATTGGAGATGGCAATGATGACGTCGTCCTTGCGGAGGCTCCCCAGATCTCCGTGGGCTCCTTCCACGGGATGGAGAAAGAAGGCCGGTGTACCGGTCGAGGAAAAGGTGGCGGCAAGCTTGCGGCCGACCAAGCCGGATTTGCCGATGCCGGTCACGACCACACGCCCGGTGCACGCCGCCAGAAGCCCCAGCGCAAGGACGAGGGGGGCTTTTTCCGGCGTCCGGGCGTTGAGCCGGTTCCGCACGGCGGCGAGCCCGGCGATTTCGGTATTCAGAACGTCCTGCGCGAGCTTGATGAGCGCGGCGGGTCCGGTATGGGAACGTACGGATTGTGTCATGGGAAAACGTCCTTGAAGCGGCATGGCGTGCCGCCGTTACAAGAGAAAAAGAGGGCGAACAGGAAGCATAGAAAAAGAATGGTCCGCAGGCAAGCTGGCGGGGGGCGGCCATCTCTCATGCGGAGAACAATATTTCTCAGCCTGTTGACGATATAAGTCGGTTCACGTACTCACGAAAGAGGCTGTTCCGTCCGTTTTTCCCCTCCTCGCATCCTTCTTTTACGATATGGAAGCCTTTCACAATATTGCAAGGCGAAGCCCGTTCGGGTATCCACCTCTCTCTACCATTTCATTTGGGAGTCCCCTATTATGGATATTAAGGAAGTCCGCGCCAACGCCAAAGAGCGCATGAAGGGTTTTTGCCGTGTTTGTCCCGTGTGCGATGGGCGCGCCTGCGCAGGCGAAACGCCCGGTATGGGCGGCATCGGAACCGGGAGCGCGTTCAAGAACAATGTGGCCGCGCTTGCCGGCGTCCGTCTGAACATGCGTCTGATTCATGAGGTCAAGAAGCCCGTCACGGAAACGGAGGTGCTCGGATTCAGGTTGCGCCTGCCCGTGCTGGCCGCTCCCATAGGGGGGACCTCCTTCAATATGGGCGGGGCCCTTTCCGAGGCGGAATATGCGCGGGCCATCGTATCCGGCTGCCGCGAAGCGGGCATTGTCGGCTGCGTCGGCGACGGCGCGCCGGATGAACTGCACGAAGCGGGGAATGCCGCCATCACTGCCGAAGGCGGCTGGGGGATTCCGTTCATCAAGCCGTGGGAAGGCGAGGAACTGGAGCGCAAGATGTGCAGGGCCGCAGCCACCGGAACCCGTGTGCTCGGTATGGACATCGACGCAGCCGGGCTGATTGCCCTGGCCCGCATGGGACGCCCCGTGTCTCCGAAAACGTGCGCCGAATTGGCTGCCATCGTGGATCGTTCGCATGAGCTTGGTATGAAATTCGTACTCAAGGGCATCATGACGGTCGAAGATGCCATCGCCGCCGAGCGCGCCGGATGCGACGGCATCGTGGTTTCCAACCACGGCGGGCGGGCTCTGGATCATACGCCGGGGACCATCGAGGTCCTTCCCGCCATCGCCGCGCAGGTCAAGGGCCGCATGGCCGTTTTGATGGATGGCGGCATCCGTGACGGGCTCGACGTGCTCAAGGCGTTGGCCTTCGGCGCGGACGCCGTGCTGATTGGCCGTCCCTTCTGTCTCGCCGCCGTGGGGGGCGGTTCCGAAGGCGTGAAGCTGACGGCGGATCATCTTTACAATCAGCTTGTGCGCAGCATGGTGTTGACAGGCTGCCCGTCCGTCCGCGAAGCCGGGCGCCACCTCGTCAGTACGGCCCCTCTCGCCTAATCCATACGGAGTTTTCATGAAAGTCAGTTTGCCTCAAAGAAACAAGCTCGCTCAGTCCATGTTGTGGAACCTGTTCCTGCTGACTGTCGGCGCTGTTTTCTTTTCTCTCGGCGCGCAGGCTGTGGCTGCGCATCACGGCTTCCTTACCGGGGGGATTTTCGGTGCCGGTCTGCTCGGCTGGTATACGACCGGGCTGTTTACGCCCGCGATCTGGTACCTGTTGATCAATATACCGTTGTTCTTCGTGTCGTGGTTCCAAATCGGGCGCCAATTTTTCTTCTACAGCCTGTACGGAAGCCTTGCGACCACGATCATCAGCGAACTTATCACGTTTCAGGTCCCGATTCAGGATCACTTCTACGCGGCGATTACGGCGGGCGTCCTTTGCGGTACGGGTACCGGGCTCATGCTGCGGACGCTGGGGTCCGGCGGCGGCCTGGATCTCATCGGTGTTATCCTGAACAAGCGCTGGAACATCGGCATCGGGCGGTTTAATTTCTGTTTCAACGCGGTGATGTTCCTCGCTTCTATGGCGACCATTTCCCTCGATATGGTCATCGTGTCGTTCATTCAGGTTTTCGTGGCTTCCGCGACTATCGAATACGCGCTCCGTATGGGCAGCCAGAGGAAGATGGTCTACGTGGTCACCGATCGGGGCGAGGCGCTGTGCGAGGCGATCATCGCCGAAGGCTACGGCGGCGCGACCGTGCTCAAGGGCAAGGGCGCGTACAGCGGCGGCGACCGCGAGATCATCCTTACCGTAACCAACAATATCATGTTGCGGCGTCTGGAGAACCTTGTTTTCGCCATTGACGACAAGGCCCTCTTCATCGTGGAGAATACCTTTTACGTTTCCGGTACCCGGTATCCGCGGAAGTCGATTATTTAGGAGAACCCGCCTTGGGAAGGAAGATGCCTTTTTTCAAAAGGGGCCCTTCCTCAAACCACACCTCCATCCTCCTCAACCTTTTGTAATGGCAGATGATGGTTGCTGTGACGCAGATGTCGGCTTTACCGGAGAGAAGAGAACTTCCGGATGCCATAAACAAAAGAGCCCTTCAGGAAGCATCCTGAAGGGCTCTTTTCATAAACACAAAGACGTGTTCCCCACTTCCCCCGAAATCGCCATGAGGGATTCAATAAAGACGAAAGTCTTTGAAGGGAAGGGGTGGGGTT
>ENA-UOJJ01005390-UOJJ01005390.1-human-gut-metagenome-genome-assembly--contig:-CS66-NODE-5390-length-10828-cov-10.728395_pt1 | contig 10828 bp, 5 predicted proteins | sample MGYA00242343_ERZ723890 | MGnify/ENA metagenome assembly ERZ723890 | reverse complement strand
CGACTAAAACGCCAGCTCTCGCATAACGAGAACTGGCGTTCTTTGACAGGCTGAACACGGTACGTTTTTCACGTACCGTGTTTTCGTTTATTCTCCTGCGGCGTACCCGCCGCCCACGTCCTCGCCCAGGTCGCAGGTATAGACCCAGCACACCACGTCGCCGTCTTGCAGCGTGTACTTGGAGCAGCCGTAGTTGGGGTACGTCCCGTTGACGCTGTACATCCAGCCGGACAGCTCCCCGCAGTCGAACTCGTAGAGCTGGGCGATGCCCTCGATATACGCGCTGTTGTACATGGGCGACCAGCTGGACTCCATAGGGATATCGTTCTCCCGGCACAGGCGCTGGAGTACGTCAAATACCGTCTCGCCCTCGTAGAACGTGGTCTCCGTCACCGGCAGGATCACGCCGTCGGCTGGGACATAGTCCGCCTTGGCGGCCTTGAGCTGGTCCCGGTTATCCAAAATGGTGGCGCAGGAGATGGAGATGGTGCAGCTTCCCGCCGCCTGCTTCTCCACTTCTTGTCCGCCACAAGCGGACAGCACCAGAACCGCCAGCAGCAGCGGCAGCAGTCGTTTCATTCGGCGCATGGCAACACTCCCTTATCCGGCCTTTTCCGAAGAATCCCACCGTCCGGTGGTCAGGAAGGAATAGAGGTTCTGAACCTCCAGAATGCTGTCCTTCAATCCTGCGTCCGCCAGTTCACTGCCTTTGAATACGTTGATCCCGTTGCAGTGCTCATACAGCCGCTGCAGGTCGTACACGTCCACCGAACCATCGCCGTTCACGTCGCCCTTGCGGTACTTGTTGACCGTTATCAGCAGTGTGGCCGACTCGACAGGCTTTTCGTTGACCAGATCCGTGTTGTAATAGTAGTAGCTGGCATAGGGATAGTCGATGAAGAACGGGCTCTCGTTGTCATCCTTTTGCAGCACCTTGCTGTCCCAGGTCGCGTATTTGACGGTGACGCCGCCGATGGTGCGGCAGGCGGGCAGCTTCCGGCTCATGCCGTTGGCGTAGGTGACCGTCAGCTCCATGCCGGTGGGGTCGAAGCTCTCGTTGTATTTATAGTCGGTCTGGGGCAGCTTCGTGACCTCCACGCTCTTCACCGCGTTGGTCAGCGCCATCAGGTAGCCGGAGTCGTTCTTGAAGTACAGCGTGCCGTACTTGTCCGCGATGGGGGAACAGATGGCATACTGGGCCTGATCGCCCATGGGGGTGAAGAGGGCATAGCCCACGCTGTGGCCGTTCTCGCTCTCCAGCTCCGCCGATGTCTGGCCAGGCTGATCCTTCAGCACCCGCAGAATGCCGGGGGTGTAGTTGTCAAAGAAGTAGACATAGGCCGCGCCGTCATCGCCCGCTGTCAGCAGGCCGGAGGTCTGGGGATAGCCCATGGTGGGCACGCTATATGCCACATCCCACGCGCCCAGGTCGATGACCGTGATGCTGTGACCGGAATACGCTGTGAACTGCGAGGAGCCGGATACGCCCACATAGGCCCGGCCATTGTACACCACCGGCGTACTGGTGCTCATGCCGATCGCGCCGTTGCTGTTGCGCAGCTGCACAGCCTTCAGGCTGCCGCGGTCAAAGGTGGTGCCGTTCATCTGAACGGAATAGAAATAGCCGCCCTTGGTGGTGAAGTAGAAGCGGTCGCCCGCCTTGGCGATGCTGCAGCGAACGTCGCCGACGATGCCCTCCAGCTTGTCCAGCACCGCGCCGGTGGCGGGATCCAGACACAGCAGCGCCGCGGTGGGGCTGGTGCAGCTGCTGGCGCCGTCATCGGTGCCCACCAGCAGATAGCTGTTGCCGGGATCGACATAGGCGCCCGCCCAATAGAAGCCGCCCTGGGAGGTATACGTCCAGCGGGCCAGCTTTTCCTCATTGGTGCTGCCAGGGTCTTCATCGGTGGCCGTCAGGCAGACGAAGTTGGCATCCGATGTTTCGTTGTTCCAGAAGCCGGTGTAAACACAGCCGTTGGCGTAGGTCAGCGTGCAGTTGGCCTGCCCCTTCAGCGGATCGTGGTACAGCCACAGCGATTCCAGCGTATCGGCGTCAAAAGCCTGAATGGTGCCCTTCTCCAGACCCACAAACAGCATACCGTTGCCGAAGGTGGCGGAATTGATGGCGAAATTAGAGGGCGCGGCCATGGTTCCCTCGGCCACTACCGTACCGGTGATGGCCTCCACTTTGTATATCTTAGTGTCACTATAGGCCACGAGATAATCCACGCCGCCCTGAGTGATGAGGATGGGACAGCTTATGGCTTTGCCGCCATAGCCGTCGCCCAGCTTGACTGCCCAACTGAGAACCGCGTCTTCACGGGTGGTCGGTGCTTTCACACTGACTACGCCATTGTTGGAGTTGTCCTTCCGGAAGGAGGGCCAGTCAGAGGAAACACCCTGGCCGTGAGAGGAGGCTGCCGCCTTTTTCAGCTTGATCGTCAGCTGTTGCTGCTGACTGCCTGCGGTAAAGGGCACCTTCTGCCCCACATAACCGGCACAGGTGGCGACGCAGGTATAGTCAAGACCGTCCACCAGTGCGAACGTACTGCCCTCTTCCGGCCAGATACGGGTATTGGTGCGGTCGTCGTAGATGACCGCCAGTGCGTCAGAAAGCACCGTCCCCTGCTCATCCGTCACGGTAACAGCAGTGTGAATGGGATCGCTCTTTTGCAGTGTGATGGTGTAGGGATATGCGCTGCTGCTGTTATCACAAACAGCCTTCAGGATAATTTCTTCCGTATCTTTGTCCGGACTGAGCTGCACCGGGATCGTAACCGTGGTAAGCGCGGCTCCCGTTATCGGATCAGTATCGGGCTGATAGACCGTTTCGCTGCCGTTTACCTGCACACCATACCCGGCGAAAGGCAGCGTGACCGTCAGCTGAGCCTCTTCTGCCGAGCGAAGGATCGTCCCATGATACGCATTATATGTCCAGAAGAAATCATTCTCTTCCGTGACCTTACCATCCTGCACGATAAAAAGCAGTGTGTCCTGACCATCCGTTGTCAGTGTGATCTCCTGTATCGTCAGTGTCTTGGTGAAGGTTATCTGGTAATCCTGATAGTGGGTAACACTCTTGTCAGCAGTCACAACCGTCTTGCAGGCGCGGATTTCCAGTGTCTGCTCCTCCGACCCGGCTTTCAGGCTATTTGCAATCTGTGTACCTGAAGTTATATTCAGCCCCGCTGTGATCTCCGTACCACCGCCGCCCTGTGGGATCGCCATTACCTCATAATCGTCATCTGCGGACGCCCATGCGTACAGTGTGGTGTACTGATCGTAGATCTCGGCGGAATAGGTGTGCTGCGCGGAATTGAATTTATCTTGCGTCAGATATTCTTCGCCTAAGCCCTTTTTGCTCGCCGAAGTCAGAAGCAGTCCCGTCAAGTGATCCGTGATTTCCGGCGTGGCGGGTGTCGTTATAAAGCCTGTACTGTCCACCGGCACGGTAAAAGCCCCTGTCGCATGGTAATAAGTGTTTTTCGTGGTGATATAAGTATACGTCTCACCCGGCGTCAAGAGATAGGTGCCGTCAGCGCTCTGGCCGATCTCGACACCGGCGGCATTGAATATTCTGGCCGAAACTCCGGTCCCACAGGAAACTTCGACCGGAACGGCGTCTTTTTTTGTAAAGACGACGGTGTAGGTCTTGGCGTAGTGCTTCGCGTTTGTGACCGTGATATTGGCTTCGGTAGTCTCTTGCGTCAGAGCAAGGGTATGTGTATCGCCGGTTAGCTGCTGACCGTTGACTGTGACCGTATATGCCGTACCACCCATATGCGCTGGTTTCAGCTCTACCGTATCGGTGGTAACGGTACATTCATATTGAGTCTGTGCGCCGGAAAACGCAATATTTTGCTGTATGCCGTTTGCCGTCACGCGCAGGTCGCACAATGTCGGTGTACGTTCCAGAGTGACCATCCAGGTCTGGTAGATCTCATAGTCATTCCATACGGCACGGGCCTTCAGGTAAACGGTGTTCCCCTGTGTCCCCGCCTTTACCGCATCGTTCAGTGTGACCCGATCCGACTGCCATGCGCGTTTGCTGTTTTCCTGATTCCCGTCAACGGTATCATACGCAACATAAAGCGCGACCTCACAGCCGTCCCATTCATAGCATTTCCCGTCTTCGGAGAGTTTGAGGTCGGTACCCGGTTCAGCATACAGAAACAGGCTGCCCCGGCGATCCACGGTGTCGGGCAGCAGCACGACAGATGCGCGCTCCTCGGTTCCCCGCTCCATGGGGTAGGCTTCAGCATTGCCTCTGGGCCGCAGTTCAGGCTGGGCGAACCATTCCATGCCTTCAGGCACAGCCAGCTCGGTCACAAGCGTCCCTTCAATTTTTACATTGCCATCCGCGTCTACAGTCAGCTCACCCTCCGCGCCGTTACCATTGGCGTCCAAGGTAAAGGCATAGCTTCCGGCAGCCAGAGTGGGGGATTCGCCGATAAATGTCTTTTCATTGCCGTAGGGATCCAGTGCTGTGAAGGTGTAGTCCGTTAGGGGGTGGCCATCCAGGCTCCGGAAGCTCAGCTTCAACGTATGCCTATCTGTCTGTTCATACTCCAGGTATTCAGCCATTTTTTCGGTAAGCGCAGTAGTCAACGTGGCAAAATCGCCGCCAGAGATCAAAGCTTTCGTGGCATTGTCATACTGCTCCCGGCAGAACACCTGCATAGGCCGCGAAGCCTGTTGCCATTCCAACATGGCGCGGGCAAGACTATATAGTGCTTCCGCCTGCCCCTCCGCAGCCTGACAGGTAACGAACATCATCGCCTTGATATTGGATGCTGGACGGCCTAAGTCATGGCTACCGTTCTCATCCATGCGGCTGAACGTTCCGCTTTGGCCGTCGATCTCGGTGACAAAGCCGATATCCAGTCCTGTGAAGGCATGTCCGCTCTCATTCAGCGCGTCTCCAATGGTCTGCCCCTCTGTATAGGGCACGCGCTCCGGGGCGATGATGACATTGACGTTATTGGCGGCCAGCAGCAGGAAGCTGTTGTCCTCGGTCAGCGCCGCTTCGGTATCCTGCTCCGCGGCAGGCATTGCTTCCGCAGCGGCAGCCGGTGCTTCCTGCGCGGACTGTTCCGCTGTCGAGGCAGTATCCTCCTGCGGGGCGGTCAACTCCGCCGCCCATGCAGAGGGCAGCAGGGACAGGGTCATGACCAGCGCCATGAAAAGCGATACGATCCGTTTTTTCATCCGCTTTTCCTCCTTAATACATGCATTGGATCCATTTCTGGTACAGCTTCTGCCAGGGCTTCAGCCTCCGGCGGAAGCTTTGCAGCGTGTCGTCGGCAAAGTACCGCATCTGGGCACGCTGGGTCTCGGTGATGGGGTGGGCGCTGTAGCGAGCCTCGGCGTTCAGCCAGGCCAGGGATCGAAAATCCACCGGTTTTCCCGCCCAGGCCGACACGGCCTCGTCCTGCTGAAGCAGGGAGCCGTTTTCCCGGGGCAGGCCGCCCCGCCACATCAGCTCCATGGCGTAGGCGAACAGGGCGGCGGTGCCGTGAGCGCAGTCGGCGCTGTCAAAGTCCGTCTGGCGGCGGCGGCACACCCTGCGGCGGCGCAGGATCACCAGCAGCACCAGTACGGCCAGGGCCAGCAGCAGCAACAGCAGCAGCCAGCGGCCCGCGTGAACGGCGGACAGGCCCTGCAGCGTGGAGGTGAGCTCCTTCCAGATGGTGACGGTCTCCAGCTGATCCGTGGGCTCGTCCAGGGTCTCCACCGTGCTGTGGCGGACGGTGCGGTTCTGGCTGGTGCCGCCCTCCTGGGCCTGGGAGCCGGTCAGGTCGGATTTGTCATCCGGCTGGAACCAGCGCCAGTCAGACTGGGGCATGACGCCCAGATAGGGCGCGGCGGTCTCGAAGGGGATCCAGCCCACGCCGTCCTCATAGTACTCCGCCCAGGCGTGGGCGTCGTTGCCGGTGAGGGCCAACGTGGTCTCGCCGCTCTTGCCGGACACCATGTCCGGCGTGATGAGATAACCCTCCACATACCGGGCGGGGATGCCGTAGTAGCGCAGCATCATGACAGCCGCCGTGGCGTACTGCACGGCGCTGCCCCGGCCCGTCTCCTGCAGAAAGCTGCTGACGGGGTCGGCGTCCGACGGCAGCTCCACGGGGCCCTCGTCATATTCCACCGTATCCGCCAGACAGGTCAGGATCCGGGTCTTGGCCTCGTAGGAGGTGATGGATGCCGGGGCCTTGCCCAGAAACGCCGCCAGCGTTTTCTGGGTATCCTCGGGGATGGTCAGGTAATTCTCATAAACCAGCTGACGGTAGGCCGTCTCCTGGGTCAGATACGTTTTCAGGGCCGGGTCATCCAGATGCTGGCTCAATACATCCAGCAGCTCATAGGCCCGGGCGGTCAGGTTGCCTGCGGAGGTATAGGCGTCGTGCCGCCTGCCGCCGGGCAGGGTATCCCGCAGCTGGGCGGCATCGCACCGCTCACTGCCGGACAGCTCATAGGGCAGGATGGCATAGCGGCGGCAGGCGTCGGACACATCCACCTGCACATCAATGGCGGGGGTATCTAAATTCAGCAGGGACGCCAGGCGGCTCAACTGGGTCTGGGCAAAGAACTCATTGCTCTGCAGCCAATAGACGTCTCCGGCCTGCTGGGACAGGCTCTCGGCGCTCAGATCCTCCCAGCCCTGGCGGGTATAGCGCTGGCCGATAAAGCCGCGGAGATACAGGGCTTCCGGCTGGGACAGGGTGACCTTCAGCATGGGGGTATCGGAGAAATCCACACCGGCGGCAAAGTCGCCCTCCGGCATGGCCTGGTGGGCGCTCTCATAGCGCAGGGCGTGAAGGGTCTGACGAAGGGAATCGTTGGCGCGCTCCGGGTTCAATGTTGTATTCAGGCCCGTCAGGGCCACGACGCCCGCTGTCAGCGCACCGAGGATCAGCAGCAGCGCCGCCGTCCACAACGATACGGCGGGGGCGGGGCGGCAGCTCTTTCTCCGGCCCAGGCACAGCAGCGCCGCACCTAGGCACAGAATGGCCAGCCACAGGCCGCTGCCTTCGCCCTTCACCATGGCCGGCACCACGCAGCCCAGCGCCAGCACAGGCCCCAGTACCGGGGCATAGACTGCCAGAGAGCCCAGCAGGGCGCCCAGCACTATGCAGGCGGGGATGGCGGCCCAGAGGGCTGCGGTCTCCTCGCAGGCCAGGGGCAGGTGGATGCGGCCCGTCAGGGCCTGGACATAGGCCAGCACGCTGTTGAAAAGCCCCGCGGCGCTGTCCCTTGCCTGGGGCAGCAGCAGGCACCACGCGGCGGCCAGCAGCGCCAGTCCCACAGGGAGCCACTGCCGCCAGCCGCGGCCCATGGCGCACCATACGGCCAGCAGCAGCGCTGCCCCGCCCAGTGCCATGGCCGCCCACGCAGGCTGCCAGCCGAAGGCGGCACACATGGCGCCCAGCAGTCCGGCGTACACCAGCAGCGCCCCGAGACCGCGCTCCGCGACAGCCAGGGGCAGAGATGAAATTGTCTCCCGGACAGGCGTCAGGGTCAGGGCGTTTTCGTTCTTCAAAGGGGTACCTCTCGATAAATGGATCCTTTTTATGATGGATGTAGGGGGCGGCGTCCCCGACGCCCCGCACGGTATAAGGCAGCTTTCCCGGTAAGCGGCGGGCCGTCGAGGACGCCGGCCCCTACGAAGCGTCTTGCGTCATTGCAGTGCTTCCGGTCAATACAGGTCGATCTCGTACAGCGCGTCCTCCGCGGCGGGATCGAAGCAATAGCTGCGGCCGGGGAAGTCCCGGGGCGCTTCGGCGGCGCAGAACAGGCCCACCAGCTCCGCCGGGTCGCACAGCCGCTCCAGGGCGGGACAGTCTCCGGCGGAGATATACACGGTCTTGCCGCTGGGGCGGCCATACTGGCGAAGGTAAAGCTCCGCCGCGCTCTCCAGTCCGGGGCTTGCGGCGGCACTGAGCAGCTTGGGCAGCATGTCGTACAGGGCGGTCTCGTCCTCCAGTTCATACAGGGCGCAATCCTGTCCAGCGGCATCGTTCCACGCCGCCTGGCAGCGGACGCCCTGCCGCAGCAGCTCCCGGGCCAGGGAGACCACCAGCTCCGCCATGGCGCTGGCCTGACGGGGCGTCTCGCACTCCGCCCGGCGCTCCCACAGCAGCAGGACGCTGCGCTCCAGCGGCAGGCCGGGGTCGCGCACCACCAGACGGTTCAGCTTACTGCTGAGCTTCCAGTGGATCTGCTTGGCGCTGTCGCCGGGAACGTACTCCCGCAGCTGGAAGGTATCGGCAAAGTCGTAGCCGGGGCGCTCCTGGGAATAGCTGTCGCTGTCGTCGCTGACGCCGGTGCGCAGAGGCAGGTTCAGCCGCAGCGCCAGCAGGTCGGGCTCCACCGGGAACTCCTGCCGCTCCATGGCGGGCAGGGCGAAGCCGACCAGCCCCAGCAGGTCATAGACCCGGGCCTTTTCCACACGCAGGCGGTAGACGCCGCACAGGGGATCCTCCAGCGTCACCCGGCGCTCTCCGGCACGGCGGGGCGGGGCGGACAGGGGCAGGGTCATGGCGGTCGTCTGGCCCGTCAGCAGGTTTTCTGCCCGCAGCCAGACACGGATACAGGGCAGAGGCAGGGCCGAGCCGTTGACGGCCCGCACCGTCAGGGTACAGGGCTGATGGGCCACGCCGGTCTGGGGCGTCTCCCACTCCACCGTCACGCGGCGGCGGGCCGCCAGCGCCAGGATGACGCCCGACAGGGCGGCCAGCACCAGGGCGGCAGCCGCCGTCAGGGCCGCGGCGGAGGCGGTCAGCACATACCACAGCGCGGCACAGACAAGACACACCAGCCACACAAGCAAAGCCGTCATGGTCACTTCTCCTGCACCTGGGGCATTTTCACGGTCTTCACGATCTCCGCCGTGATATCCGCAGCACTCAGCCGGTGCAGCCGCGCCTTGGCACTGAGCACCAGACGGTGGCAGCACACGTCGTCAAACACCGCCGCCACGTCCTCCGGGATCACATAGTCACGGCCCCGGACAAAGGCGCAGGACTTGGCCATACGGCACAAAGCCAGCGCGCCGCGGGGACTGACGCCCAGCTCGATATACTCATTTTCGCGGGTGGCCGTCACCAGCTCCACCACATAGGCGTACACGGGGTCGGCGATATGCACCTGACGGGCGTCGTTCATCAGGGAGAGCAGCTGCTCACGGCTCACCGCCGCCGTCAGCTTGTCCAGCGGGTTCTCGTGGTGGCGCTCCTTCAGAATGTCGATCTGGCTCTTGGCGTCGGGATAGCCCATGGAGGTGCGGATGAGGAAGCGATCCAGCTGGGCGGCGGGCAGCAGCTGCGTACCGGCAGAGCCCACCGGATTTTGCGTCGCCAGCACCACGAAGGGCTCCGGCAGAGGGTAGGTCTGGCCATCCACGGTGACGTGGTACTCCTCCATGGCCTCCAGCAGCGCCGACTGGGTCTTGCTGGAGGTGCGGTTGATCTCGTCCGCCAGCAGCAGGTTAGTCATCACCGCACCGGGCTTATAGTCGAAATTGCCGGTGTCCCGGTTATAGACGGAAAAGCCCAGAATGTCCGAGGGCATGGTGTCCGACGTGAACTGCACACGGCGGGTGTCCAGTCCCAGCGTCCGGGCAAAGCTGATGGCCAGGGTGGTCTTGCCCACGCCGGGCACGTCCTCCAGCAGCACATGGCCGCCGGATAAAATCGCCATCAGCACCTTTTCCACCACCGCTTCCTTACCGGCGATGACGCTGTTGATGGACTTTAAGATGGTGGTCGTGATCTCATTCATGCTTTCTTCTCTCTTTTCTTCAATATCAGCACCAGTGCCACCGCCGCAATGGCGATGACGATCAATACAACAGGCAGAACGGGGAAGGATCCGCCGCTCTCAGCGGGGGTCTCCGTGGTGGTATCCGGAGTCGTTTCCAGCTGGACAGGATGAACGGCGGTCAGATCGAAGAACCGGCCCGCGCCCTGCTGCCGCAGGGCCATGGCGGCCAGCGCCTGCATGGCCTGTTCGCCGGCCATGGCGTCCGCCGCTCCATCCGACTGGTGGGCGAAGCTGCCATCCGCCAGACGGAAGGCCAGCAGCGCGTCGATCACGCTGCCATCCGCTTTCTGGAAGCGCTCGTTCGACTCGGGATCGATATCCAGCGCAGTCAGCGCCAGGAGCACCTGGGCACAACTCTCGCTGCTCTGGGCGCCCCAGCTCTCAAAACCGCCGGAGGGAAGCTGAACCGCCGACAGGGCAGCAAGCGCGGCGTCGATGACCTCCGGATACTGCGCCTGATAGGGGGCCAGCGCCTGCAGGGCCATGGCGGTGATATCCACATCCATATCGCTGCCGCCCAGGGCAAAGCCGCCCTCGGGCAGCTGGGCGGAGACGATGGTATCCACGATACTCTCCCGGCTGTACCGGGCATCGGCAGGGGCTTCCGCGCCTACCGCGTCCATGGCCAGCAGAGCGAAAATCCAGCCGTTGAGGCCCTGTGCGCCCAGCTCATTCTCTCCCTGCCAGTTGTAGGTGCCGTCGGCCACCAGGTCGATGGCGGTACCGTCCGGCTTCGTGCCGAAGGCGGTGGGATCGCCGCCCAGGGCCGCCGCGGTCAGGGCGATCCGGTGGTATTCGGTGACCTTTACCTCATGCAGGCCGCCGTTCTCCGCATACTTCTGCTCCACATAGGATTGTAGGCGGGACAGGTAGCCTTCGTAGTCGTCGGCGACACCGGCGCGGGCCATGGCAAGGGCCGTCCAGTCGGACACGGAGCTTCCCGCGGGGAAGTTTTCCTCCGTCAGCAGCGGGGCGTCCTGCGCCACGCCCATCTGGGCCTTCTCCG
>ENA-UOJJ01005387-UOJJ01005387.1-human-gut-metagenome-genome-assembly--contig:-CS66-NODE-5387-length-10833-cov-4.388569_pt1 | contig 10833 bp, 6 predicted proteins | sample MGYA00242343_ERZ723890 | MGnify/ENA metagenome assembly ERZ723890 | reverse complement strand
AGAGCGTGCGGCCGCGGAAGTCGACGATGGCCGAGTCGCCCGCGTAGTGGGCCGACGGATCGTCGCCCACCCGGTTCACACCCAGCACGAAGGCCTGGTTCTCGACGGCACGGGCCCGCAGCAGCAGGCGCCACGCCTCGCGCCGGTCTGCCGCCCACGACGCGCTGTAGATAATGGCGTCGTAGTCGCCCCGGTTGCGGCTCCAGACCGGAAACCGCAGGTCGTAGCAGACTTGCAGCAGGAATCGCACCCCGCCGTACTCGACCACCACCCGTTCGGTGCCGGCCGTATAGTCGCGCCCCTCGCCGCCGGGGCGGAACAGGTGGCGCTTGTCGTACCAGGTCATCTCGCCCGAAGGCTTCACGAAGAACTGACGGTTGCGGAAGCGTCCTTCGTCGTCCACGATCACCACGCTGCCCACGATCGCCTTGTCGTAGCGGTCGGCCCACTCGCGCATGGCGGCGATGGTCGGTCCGCTCATCGGTTCGGCCACGACCGAGGCGTGCAGTTTGAACCCGGTGGAGAACATCTCGGGCAGGACGACCAGATCGGCGTCGGCACGCTCGACCAGCCGCTCCACGGTCCGGAGATTGGAGGCTGCATCCTCCCAACGCATATCGTATTGACAAATCGCAACTTTCATCGCAGTTTCCGTTTATATTTCCTCTTAATCCATATACAAAGATAATAAAAATTCCGAAACGGTAAAATTTTCGTATCTTTGTCGCCATACAAAACGAAAAAAAGATGCTCAGAGCAGGACGAATATACACGCTGAAGGTCAGCCGGGTGTCCGACTACGGACTTTTCCTCGCCGACGAGGAGCAGCAGGAGGTGCTGCTGCCCAACCGCTACGTTTCACTCAAGGACAAGGTCGGAGACTGCAAGGAGGTCTTCGTCTACCACGACTCCGAAGACCGGCTGGTGGCCTCGACCGAACGGCCGCTGCTGACGGTGGGCGATGCGGGATTCCTGAAGGTGGTGGACAAGACCCTGCACGGAGCCTTTCTGGAGTGGGGCCTCTTCGGCAAGGATCTCTTCCTGCCCAACCGCAACCAGCAGGGAGGCGTCACGGCCGGCCGCAAGACGCTGGTATATGTCTACGAAGACAACATCACGGGCCGCTGCGTGGCCACGAACAAGCTCAAGCCCTACATCTTCAACGACGGCGACATCACCGTGAAGCCCCGCGAGGAGGTGGAGCTGCTGGTCGCCTCGGAGAGCGAGATCGGCTGGCGGGTCATCGTCAACAACCGCCACTGGGGCATGCTCTACAAGAACCAGCTGTTCCGGCCCGTGGCCCTGGGCGACCGCCTGAAGGGCTACGTGCGCCGCATCACCGAGGAGAACCGCATCGACGTCAGCCTGCAGCAGCAGGGATTCGCCGAGGTGCAGCACAGCGCCGGCACGCTGGAGGAGTTGATCCGCACGAACGGCGGCTACCTGCCCCTGAACGACGCTTCGTCGCCCGAGGAGATCGCCCGCACGACCCGGATGAGCAAGAAGGTCTTCAAACGCTCGCTGGGCATGCTGATGAAGAGCGGCAAGGTGGAGATGACCGGCGACGGCGTAAAGCTGAAGCAGGCATGAAAAAGGTAATTACGGCCGAACGGGTCTCGCGCGACGCCTCGGACAACTTCGTCTTCCAGCGTTCGCTGCTGGCTTACCACGCTGCGGCGGAGCGCGTGACGGGCGACGTGCTGGAGATCGGCACGGGCACGGGCTACGGCGTAGAGGTGATCGCCCCGAAGGCCGACCGCTACGTGACGCTCGACAAATTCCGTCCGGCCGGGCTGCCCGAACTGCCCAACGTAGAGTTCCGGCAGGCGGTCGTCCCTCCCCTACCCTTTCCCGACGCTTCGTTCGACTGCGTGGTCTCGTTTCAGGTGATCGAGCACATCCGCGACGATGCGGCCTTCGTCCGCGAGGTGCGGCGCATCCTGCGGCCCGGCGGGCGCTTCATCGTCTCGACCCCCAACCGCCCCATGTCGCTCACCCGCAATCCGTGGCACGTGCGCGAATACGACGCCCGCGAGTTCCGCGAGCTGCTCGGCCGGGAGTTCCGCCGGGTGGAGGCGCTGGGCGTGGCCGGCAACGAGCGGGTGATGGCCTACTACGAGAAGAACCGCGAGGGGGTGCGCCGCATCACGCGGTTCGATCCGCTCGACCTGCAACACCGGCTGCCGCGCTGGATGCTCCGGATCCCCTACGACCTGATGAACCGGCTCAACCGGCGGCGCCTGCTGACGCAAAACGACGAGCTGACCCGCTCGATCCGCATGGAGGACTACCGCATCGTCCCCGTCACGGAGGCGTGCTTCGACCTCTTCTTCGTCGCCGAGGCATAGCGCAGCAATGCACAATTATCAATTCACAATGCACGATTATTCCGTGCCTGTCATGTCGAGCGAAGGGCCGCAAGGCCCGAGTCGAGACATCTCTACCTCGTTGAACATTCTCCTTTGCAGTTCGCACGGGTTCACGTCGGTACGACCGTCGAGACCCCTCGATTTCGCTGCGCTCCACTCGGGGTGACAGCTCTGCTGTTCGCAGCCAGCGAAGGACAAGATTCATTGCAGTCCTTCGCCCGGGGTGGCTGCGGACTGCCCGGCGTAAGACACCGGCTCTATTATCCGGAATGGAATGCCTTGCGGTTTCCGTATGGTGTGCGCCGTGCACCGTCGAGATCCCTCGATTCCGCTGCGCTCCACTCGGGATGACAACAAAGCTGTCACCTTGAGCGAGCACCGCAGGTGCGCAATCGAAAGGTCCCGACTTTCCGGAACATTCACCTTTGCAGTTCGCACGGGTTCACGCCGGCACGACCGTCGGCCCCCTCGACAAGCTCGGGGTGACAAAACGAATCCGGCTTGAATCATCAGATTCAAGCCGGATTTATTACAAGAGGTTGGGATTACTCCTCGTAATCCTCGTCATCGGCCGTACTCGGCGTGAAGTAGGAGTCCTGCGCAGCGTCGTAGCCGCCGTTCGGCAGCGAAGCGTCGGGCACGTTGCCGGGATAGCCGTTGGGGGTATTGGTCAATACCTCATCCTCCGTCAAGAAAGGAGGCATTTTAACCTTTACGATTTCGTCTTCCCCGGTTTCCGGATTTCTCACGGTCTTGTCAACCTCAACCGGCTCTGTAAACATGATATCCTGATAGCGGCTTACCGTCAGCTGGTAAGCGCCGTAGGGATAGGTCCACGACTTGGAGTAGATGCCGAAGATGGCCAGAATATCGCCCTTCGCACCGTCGCGAACGACCGGTTTGCCGGCGAAGCGCGAGTAGCCGCTGGAGCGCACCACGTAGACACCCGCCTTGAGCGTAGAGGTCGGCATGGCGTTATCGTAGGAGAAGAGCACCGAACCGTAGAGGTTGGTGGCATTCACATGCACCTTCGAGTTGAAAGCCCAGGTGTACCACGGCTTGAAGACGGTCTGGATCGTCGAGGTGCCGGCCGGCTTGTAGCGGTCCATCCAGGCGGGATAGATGTTCGTGCCGATCGTGCCGTAGTGGCAGGTCACGCCCTTGATGAGGACCAGACGGCCCAGCTTGTCGGCGTTGTCCTGGCCGAAGAACTTGTCAGGATGCTCACCGTATTCCTCAGTAGGGTCGACTACCAGAATATCCTCGCCGAGCTTCAGTTCGGTCTCTTCGCCCAGGAAGACGTGGTTCTTCACGTCGGTCTTGTTCTCGATGTTCGAATTGGCGTAGAACTTGTGCTCGCCCAGCTTGTTGAACGAGTCGGTGGGACCGTTGCCGATGGAGAGCATCATGCGGTAGTTGCCGATGAAGAGACCCTTCAGCTTCACGTACACGTAATGCGTGGGCATGGTCTGCGTCTCGGCATCGTAGCGGCCCGTGGGATAGCTCAGGAAGAGGCCCGTGCCGAGCTTGACCTCGATACCGCCGGTATCATCGCTCAGGTAGAGGGTCTTGTAGACATTACCCTCCTCGTCGTTTGAGATCACCTTACCCTTGATGTAAAGGTCGGTAGCATCGGAACCGCCCACAGCCTTCACCACCTCGTCGGTCACCTCCACGTACTTCGTGTTGGTGTAGCTGCCCGTATCGCCGTTGTTTTCGAGCGTATACTGGTCGGTGAAGATCTGCTTGGCCTCGGCGATGGTGAGGGACACGGCGCCCGACTCGTCGAACACCTCGTCCGTATAGACCGGAGCGGGGGCCGGAGCATCGAAATCGTTATAGCAACCCGTAGCCGCAAACGCTACGACCATTGCCATACATATTTGAAAGATTCTTTTCATAGTCATAAACTTCGTTTTGCGGTTAGAAACGGAAATAAACATTCAGATAGTAGGTCGTACCCAGCATGTAGAAATACTTCGAGTCGAAGGGCGTGTAGTACTGAACCGGTCCGTTGGCGGGATCGACGTAGGTGCGGCGCGAAAGACGCATCTGCTCGTAACCGCCGGTGCGGATATCCTGATTGTTGAGAATGTTCTTCACCTCGAGACTGAAACCGAGCTGGTAAGCGCGGTGGATATACCAAGTCTTGCCCACGCTCAGGTTCAGGGTATAGGCCGAGTCGAAACGCTCCTGATGGCTCATGCGCTCCAGAGCCGACATCTTCATGGCGGCGGGCAGCTGGGTCTCCGAATCGGCACGCAGGATGGACTGGTAGGCGGCCGTGGTGCGGCGGGCGGGGTTCATCGACAGATACATGTTGTCGTAGTAGTTGAAGTCGATCGATGCGAACCAGTTGTGCGGGCCGCGGTAGTTCAGGCCGATATTGAGGGCGGTCTGCGGCGTGGACTCCACGCGGAAGTTATCCCAGAGCACCTTGTCCTGGCTGACGATGGCGGTGCTGTTGTCGACCGTCTGCACGAAATCGGGATTCGAGGTGTAGCGGTAGTCGCCCAGGCTCAGGGCACCGTTCAGCGAGATGCCGCCCCAGATAGGAGCCGTGAAGCCGACCTCCAGACCGTAGTAGCGCTTGTCGATGCCGCTCATGGCGAAGTTGGTGAACGAACCGCGCGTATCGTCGTAGAAGGAGATCACCTTCGACTGGTCGGCGATGGTGGTGTAGTAACCCGAAACTCGCGCCTTGATCCAGGGCAGGTTCAGGTTGTAGGTCAGCTCGGCGCCGAAGATCTTCTCGGTCGAGAGGCCCGGCGTAACGTCGTTGCGGGTACGGGCCGAAACGAAGGCGTCGCGGAACTGGGGGGCATTCTGGAGATAGGTCACGTTGGCGTTGAGCGCATGGGCACCCGAGAAGCGGTAGCCGAACTCGCCCTTCACCTTGTAGGTCAGGTGATTGATCTTATCCGAATTGCCCAGCGAGCTGTAGGGGAACAGACCCTTCATGCGAAGGCCCTGGCGCCACATGTTCGAGAAGCCGACCTCACCGCCGACATTCATCGAGAAACCTCCGAAAGCGGCGTTGTACATGGCCCACACCTGACCCTGACGCAGGAAAGCGTAGTAGTCGTAGTTGAACTTGTCGCCCTCGCCGACGCGGGGAGCCGTGCGGCCGTTCTCCATATAGGCCAGCAGGTCGTTCTGGTAGTTGAACTCGTTCTCGGCCTTGTCGCGCTCGGCGAACTTGTCGATATCGAGCAGATACTCGCCGCCCAGCAGATCCTTCACCTCGTCGTAGTACTCCGTGCGGTTGACGCGGGTGGCGATACCGGCACGCAGGGTGGATTGGTTGCGGAACGAATGTGCGATCTGAGCCGCGAAGTTGAAGTCGATCTGGTCGGTGTGACGCTCCTCGATGTAGGCGTTGGCCGACTTGCCCTGCGCCGCACGCATGTAGTTCTTCTGCGTCAGACCGTCGTAGTCGATCATGCCCTTGTCGGGGTCGTTCACCCACTGGTTGTAGGTCTTGTGGAACTCGTTGTAGCGGGTATCCTGATCGAAGCCTTCGGGAATCACGTTGTCGGCCGGAGCGTCGCCCTCGTCCATCCCGTGGAGCCAGTAGCACGGCAGATAGCGGTAGTAGTCGGGACGGGGATCGTCGCCGTTCATCCACGAAAGGGCCGAGTAGCCGTTCTTACCGAAGCGGATCGAAGCGGTGGCCGAGAGTTTGGTGCGATCCGAGATGTCGAAGCCGTAGGTCAGCATGGCGATCGGCTCGTGGTAGTTGCGCACGCGGCTGTTGCGGAGCTTGCCGGCCTGACGACCCACATTGGGATTGTAGTAGGGGTTGTCGAGCAGGTAGTAGGCCTCCTCGGTCGATGCCTGCTGGGCGCCGCGCTCGGTGGGGGCACCCAGAACGGTGAGGCCCAGGCGGTGACGGTCGCCGCCGAAGAGCTTCTCGGCCGAAGCGAAGTAGCCGAAGGCGTTGTAGTATACACCGTCCACATAGCCGTTTCCGCCCTGACGGGTCGAGAACGAGAAGGCGTAGGACCAGCCATTGTCGAGCTGACCCGACGCATAGGAGAGCATCAGACGGAAACGGTACATCGAATTGCCGTTCACGACGCTGGCACGGAAGCCCTTGCGCATCTGCGAAGCGCGGGCGTTGACGTTGGTCGTACCGCCGATACCGTCCACGCCGAAGCCCGACGAGGCGAGGCCCGAGGTGGACTCCTGGTTACGGGTGGCATCGTTCAGACCGCTCCACAGCGACCAGGGGCCGTAGCCCGTCATGGCGTCGTTGAAGCGGATGCCGTTCAGGTAGATGTTCGAGTACTGCGAATCGTAGCCGCGGACGTTGAAGCGCATCTCGCTGAACTTGTAGGAGGCGATGTTGTTGAAGATGTCTTTCGACGCCGACAGCGACGAAGGCAGCGCGGCGGCATCGGTCGCCGTGTCGCTGTCGAACTCGGCGAAAACGGAGTCGTCGATCACGGCCTGCTGCGCATCGGGAACGAGCGAAACGGTATTGATGTCGCGGACCATCTTCTCCACGCGGACGGTGATGTTCGAGGGCTCGAACTCGGGAGCCTCGATCGAAAGGCGGTAGTCGCCTGCGGCCAGACCCTCGAAACGGAAGTTACCCTCCGCATCGGTAGTGGTCGAGAGCCCCAGGGACTCGATGGCCACCTTCACGTTGCTCAGAGCAGTGCGGCCTTCGCGCGAGACGACGCGGCCCTTCACGCCACCGTTCTGCGCCAGAGCGGTGAACGATGCTGCCGTGAGCACCAACAGAATAAGTAGTTGTTTAATCTTCATAAATAAAAGTTATAAATTGTTTTCTTTACTTGCTGATGTAGATGAACACGGGGAAGTGATCGCTGTAGCCGCCCTGGAAATTGTTTCCGACGAAGGTGCGCAGCGGGTAACCCTTGTACTGACCCTCCTTCTGCAAGAGATAGGGACGGCGGAAGATGTTGCCGTAGAACTTCTTGTTCTCGCCGCGCTGGAGCTTCAGCTTGCCGGTGGAACCGATGGCCAGATTCTCCGATACGACAATGTTGTCGAAAAGGTTCCAGGCATCCTGATAGGCCAGCGTACCGTAGCCGGACTTCAGCAGATTGACGTAGGGGTTGTAGTAGCCGCCGGCGGGGATGTTCTTGATGTCGCCCGTGGCGCCCAGCGTCTCCATGAGACTCTTGTCCGTGGCGTCGTCGTTCATGTCGCCCATCATCACCACCTTCGTAGCCGGATTGAGCCGGCGCACCGAGTCGGCCGCGTCGCGCATGATCTCGGCGGCACGCTCGCGCAGGGGCGAAGACTGCTCCTTGCCGCCCAGACGCGAAGGCCAGTGTGCGACCATGAAGTAGAAGGGTTCGCCCTCGATGGTGCCCCACATGGTCACGATGTCGCGGGTGCGGAAGTCCGGACGACCCTCGATCGTGTAGGGAATGGCAGCCGAACCCTCCAGCTCGAAGACATCGGCCCGGTAGACGAAGGCAACGTCGACGCCGCGGCGGTCGGGCGAGTCGTAGTGGCAGATGCGGTAGCGGGCCGGAGCGAGCTTGCGCATGGAGACGAGATCCTCCAGCACGGAGCGGTTCTCGATCTCCGAGACGCCGATCACTACGGGATAGTCGGCCACGGTGAGCTTCTCGCCCATGCCGACCGCCGTGATGTCGGCCAGCACCTTCTCGATGTTGCCCAGCTTCTTGTTATACTTGGCGGAGTTCCACTTCTTAGGACCTTCGGGGGTGAACTCGTCGTCGAGCTTCTCGGGATCGTTGATCGTGTCGAAGAGGTTCTCCAGGTTGTAGAAGACCACTTTGTAGGGCTTCTGCGCGAAGCAGGCCAGAATCAGCGCTGCGAAAATGCCGGTAAAAAGCAGTTTTTTCATTATGAGGTTTTTTAATTGATTCCGAAATCCGAGGGGTTGTTCTGCGCCTTCACCTGCGCGGCGATCGACTCGTCGAGCATCGGGAAGAACTTGTAACCGGTTTTGCTCTCGATCTCCGCCACGCTGACGGTGTAGTCGCGCAGGCTGCCGCTGTTGCTCGACGAGGCGTTCGCGGCCCAGTAGCCGATGGCCTTGAGCTGCGAGGCGTCGGTGATCTGGTCGATCCGCTTGCCCGTGCGGCCGCTGCGCGTCCGCAGGATCACCTTGAAGCAGTACTCGGGCGCAGCGATCCGCTTGCCGTTCTGATCGGTGGCATAGCCGCGCGTTCCCCAGTTGCCCGTCACGCAGTAGAGCGTGTCGCTGCACGACTGGGCCGTGCAGATCTGCTCCATCGATCCCCACAGACCGCTGTTGAAGGTGCTGTTCTGGGGCATGATGTTGGTGGAGTAGAAAGTCTGGGCGTTCATCTCGGTCGAGGCCTGCACGTAACGGTGGTTCGACATGCACTGGTGGCCGCGGATGTAGCCGCCCTGATAGGAGCGGCCGTCGAGATCGGCCTGCTGGTTCGTGGGTACCTTCGGGTCGTAGGCCCAGGCGTTGGAGCGCACGTAGGGAGCCTCCATGTAGCTGCTGTGGATGGGATAGGCCACCCAGCGGGCTATGCACTCCTGCGTGTCGTAGAGCATGGTGAAATTGCGGACCTGACGGCCGTCCTTGCCGGTGCAGTAGTGGTCCACGATCGTCTGGTTGGAGCCGGTTTGACATACGGGGAGCTCGGCCCAGGCTCTGTTGAAGGTCACGGACGAACTTCCGGCCGACTGATGCACGGCCAGCGAGAAGCTTTCGCCCGAGGAGAAAATCACGGAGATACGCGCCGTGCGCGCGGCCGACTGATTCGCGGCGAGATAGATCTTTTCCGACTGCATGGACGCTGCCATGACGGCGGTTTTTTCCGTAGTCTGGTGCAGACGCGAGGTCCAGCACCACGAGCCGCCCTCGGTTACGGAAACGGTATAGGAGGTACCGGCCGGAGCGGTGAAATCGAGCATCAGATCGCCCTCGAAACTGCCGACGGAGACCTCCGTCGTGCCGGTAGTGCGGAACACGACGCCCGCCGACACATCATCAGGACGCACCTCGTCGGGATCGCTCCCGCAGGCACACATATATAATACAAGTGCTATCGCGCAGATAACACCGTCGAAAATCCTGCGATACAATTTCGTTAAAGTCATCTTAAAAATCAAAATAGCGTAAGTAAAAAAATCGGCTCCCGGAGGTCACTCCCCGCCGGGAGCCGTGAAAAAGGGTTTTCGAAAAAAACAGTTAACTATCAGTTCTTCTTGTAAAGCGATACAGGCTGCTGACCGGATTTGTAATAGCGGAAACGCATCTGATCCTTTGCACTGTTGAAACGAATCGTTGTGGAGTTCGATTCAATTCGAGCATTCTCGCCATCGAACGTGATCTCGTTAGCCTGAGCATCAGCATTGAACACCAACGTATTCTTACCCGACGTACCGGACATATAACCCGCCGTTGCCTTCAACGAATAGCCGCCTCCAGCGATAGCTGCGATCTCGATCTCCTCGAATGTACCGGTAATCGTGTTGTTATCGATCGTTGCGCTTGCATAACCATTTGCCGCATCCTGACCGTTGAATACATGACCCGAAGTGCCATTCTCATAAACGATCAGATACTTGCCATCGGTCAGCTCATCGAGAGAGGTAATTTTCGTATACGTAGCGCCCGTCGGATCAACCGGATCAACGGGACCGGGTTCATCTCCCCCCCCCTCGCCGTCGGCGGCCCAGGTGATAGGCATCAGGTTGGGATCGCCGGCCGAGGTGGAGCCCACCAGATAACCGGTAACGACCACGTTCTTGCCGTCCAGAGCCTTCAGTTCGGGCTCTGCATCCGCTGTGTGGCGATAGATCTGCACCTTATGCGAGGTACCCTCGACCGTCACGGCGAAATTGGTGAACTGGCCGCTGGCCGTGCTCGAAAGCTGGCCCTTGACCGAAACGTAGTCGTAGTTCTTGTTGCCGTCGTAGGCGTCGATCTCCGCAGCCGTGTAAGCGATAGGAGCCGGCTGCGTATAAGCGCTGGTCTCCACCTTCGTCACGACAGCCGTACTCTTGAACTGCGGGAGGTTGTAACGAATCTCCACCTCGCCGCTCACGGTAACGACATCGCCGACCGAGACGACAGGCGTCTGATAGACGAGGATATTGCCCGTATTGTCGTGCAGCATGAAGCTGACCTTATTGGTGCCGACAACGGTTGCCTTGACACTGAAGGTGCCGGCAGCGTTGATCGAAGCGATGTTGTCGTAGGTCTCCGACGAACCGGCAGCGGGAGTGACGAAAGTCATGGGCTCGCCGTAAACATCGCCGGCATAAGCGCGATAAGCATACTGCGTCTCGGCGGTCAGACCGGTAACGGCTACCGTGAAGGGCGAAGCCACCGATGCGGCCTTCACCTTCGTAGCGGTTGCCCAATCCAGATCGTTGACCGTACCGGTCGCGAAGAGGAGATACTCGACGCCCGCCTCTGCCGGAGCAGCGGCGACACCCGCGAACCAACCCCCCACCGTAGCGCCCTCGGCCG
>ENA-UOJJ01005374-UOJJ01005374.1-human-gut-metagenome-genome-assembly--contig:-CS66-NODE-5374-length-10855-cov-4.616019_pt1 | contig 10855 bp, 10 predicted proteins | sample MGYA00242343_ERZ723890 | MGnify/ENA metagenome assembly ERZ723890 | reverse complement strand
GCAGACGATGCCGCCCAGCGAGATGCAGGCGATCTCCGACGTACCGCCGCCGATATCGATCACCATGTTGCCCTCGGGGGCCTCGACATCCAGTCCGGCACCCAGCGCGGCCGCCATCGGTTCGTAGATCATGTAGACCTCGCGGCCGCCGGCGTGTTCGGCCGAGTCGCGCACGGCGCGGATCTCGACGTTGGTCGATCCCGAGGGGATGCAGACCACCATGCGCAGCGAGGGCGAGAAGAAGCTGCCCGAGGTCTTGACCTTCTTGATCATGCCGCGCAGCATCAGCTCCGTAGCGTTGAAATCGGCGATCACGCCGTCCTTGAGCGGGCGGATGGTCTTGATGTTAGGGTTCGTCTTTTCGTGCATGCGCCGCGCCTCGTGTCCGATGGCGACCAGACGGCCCGAATGGACGTCCAGCGCCACGATCGAGGGTTCGTCGACCACCACCTTGCCGTTATAGATAATCAGCGTATTGGCCGTTCCGAGGTCAATCGCCAACTCCTGTGTCAATGAAAAAAGTCCCATAATACGTGTCGTATCGTTTTTCGTTCCTACCAATCGGTTGATTTCCAACACCCGGCGAAGATCGCATCCGATCGCAGCCCCTCCGGGACCTGCGCCGGGCCGGATAATACGCACAAAGGTAGGAAAAAGATGAATACATTTTGCAAATTTTCCCAGTTTTTTATTTAATTTTGTATTACGAATTTTTTAATGCGAACATTTCCGATGGATTTCCAAATAAAGCCAGGCGCCCGGTGCGCCGTAATCGGCTACGGCAGTTGGGCGACGGCACTGGTCAAAGTGCTCACCGAACGCGCCTGTGAGGTGGGGTGGTACGTCCGCAACCCCGAGGTGCTGGAGTCGCTGCTCACCGAGGGCCGCAACCCCCGTTATTTGCAGGATGTGGAGTTCGACACGACCCGCATCCGCCCCAGCAGCGACCTGAACCGCGTGGTCGCCGACGCCGACGTCATCCTGCTGGCCGCCCCGTCGGCCTTTCTGAAGAGCTTTCTCGAGCCGCTGACCGTCTCCCTGAAGGAGAAGTTCGTCCTGTCGGCCATCAAGGGCATCGTCCCCGACGACTACCAGACGATCGTGGAGTATCTCTGCCGCCGCTACGAGCTGCAGCTCGACCAGATCGGCATCATCACCGGCCCCTCGCACGCCGAGGAGGTGGCCCTCGAACGGCTCTCCTACCTCACCGTGGTCTGCACGAATCCCGACAACGCCCGCACGCTGGGCGAGATGTTCTCCACCCCCTACATCAAACTCTCCTACGCCACCGACCTCTACGGCGTGGAATATGCAACGGTGCTGAAGAACATCTACGCACTGGCCGTCGGACTGGCCGTCGGACTGGGCTACGGCGACAACTTCCTTGCCGTGCTGATTTCGAACAGCGCGATGGAGATGAGCCGCTTCCTGAACGAAAGCGGTCCCGACACCGACGGGCGCAACGCGCTGGCCTCGGCCTATCTGGGCGACCTGCTGGTCACCTGCTACTCGGTCTTCAGCCGCAACCGCCGGCTGGGGCTGCTGATCGGACGGGGCAGTTCGGTCAAGGCGGCGCTGGCCGAGATGACGATGGTGGCCGAGGGCTACTACGCCGCCGACTGCATCCGCCACGTGAACCGCAAGCACAAGGTGGAGATGCCCATCGCCGACATGGTGTACGAGGTGCTCTACCGCGGAGCTTCGGCCCGCAAGGCCATGAAAACGCTGACAACTAAACTCATATAAAAAAGCATACGTATGAACGCAATCAAACTGGACATTTCGAAATCGGGCGTCGTCGTCCCGGCCGAAATGCAGCGCAAGGCCGAAGAGGCCAATGCGCTCCTGCACTCGAAGAAGGGTGCCGGAAACGATTTTCTGGGTTGGGTGAACCTCCCCTCGTCGATCGACGAGAAGCAGATCGAGGCCATCCGCACGCAGGCCGCCAAACTGCGCGAGAAGGCCGAAGTGATCGTCTGCATCGGCATCGGCGGCTCCTACCTGGGCGCCAAAGCGGTGCTGGAGGCCATGAGCGACTCCTTCAAGCTGCTGCACAAGAAGCAGACGGAGCCCGTGGTGCTCTTCGCCGGCCAAAACATCTCGGAGGACTACACCGCCGAACTGCTCGACGCCCTGAAGGAGTACTCGATCGCCGCCATCGTGATCTCGAAGTCGGGCACGACCACCGAACCCGCCATCGCCTTCCGCATCATCAAGGCCGAGATCGAGAAGCGCTACGGCAAGCAGGAGGCTGCCGAACGCATCGTCGCCGTGACAGATAAGGCGCGCGGCGCCCTGAAGACCCTCGCGACGAACGAGGGCTACCCCACCTTCGTCATTCCGGACGACGTGGGCGGCCGCTTCTCGGTGCTCACTCCGGTCGGTCTGTTGCCGCTGGCCGCTGCCGGCGTCGACATCGCCGCACTGGTGCGCGGTGCGCAGGATATGGAGAAGGCCACGGCCGACGGCGTACCTTTCGCCGAGAACCCCTCGGCCATCTACGCCGCCGTGCGCAACATGCTCTACGAACAGGGCAAGAAGATCGAGATCCTGGCCTCCTACGAACCCAAGCTGCAATACGTGGGCGAGTGGTGGAAGCAGCTCTACGGCGAGAGCGAGGGCAAGCAGGGCAAGGGCATCTTCCCGGCCAGCGTCACCTTCACGGCCGACCTGCACTCGATGGGCCAGTACATTCAGGAGGGCGAGCGTCAGCTCTTCGAGACGGTGATCTCGGTAGCCGCTCCCGCCCGCGAAGTGGTCGTAGAGGCCGACGAGGAGAACCTCGACGGTCTGAACTTCCTGGCCGGCAAGCGCATCTCGCAGATCAACCGCATGGCCGAACTGGGCGTACAGCTGGCCCACGTGGACGGCGGCGTGCCCAACCTGCGGGTCGAGATTCCCGCCATCGACGCGTACGCGATCGGCGCGCTGATCTACTTCTTCGAGAAGGCCTGCGGCATCAGCGGCTACCTGCTGGGGGTCAATCCTTTCGACCAGCCCGGCGTGGAGGCCTACAAGAAGAATATGTTCGCCCTGCTGGACAAGCCCGGCTACGAGGAGGCTTCGAAAGCGATCAAGGCCCGTCTGTAAACCGCATACGGAACGAAAAATAGGCTGCCGGCTGGCAGCCTATTTTTTTCACCCCGCGCGAACCGCAAAGGCGAATGCTCCGCAATGCAAAGATGTTTCGACTGCGCACCTGAAGGTGCTCCGCTCAACATGACATTCCTGTCACCCCGAGTGCAGCGATAGCGTAGTCGAGGAATCTCGACGATGCATGGCGCAAACCCTTCGGAATCCGCAAAACATCCCATTCCGGATAGGCCCGGCGTCTTACGCCGGCGCTGGCTGCGAACTGCGGGGTCTCACAAGGGTGAATGTTTCCGCAGCGTCGAGATGTCTCGACTGCGGGGCGATTGCCCCTCCGCTCGACATGACAGACACGGGACAATTGTGAATTGTGCATTATTCTGTCACCCCGAGCTTGTCGAGGGGTCCCGCCGGTCACATAAGCGGGAACCAACCCCGACTACTTATTGCTAACAGTAGTTCTCCACGTCGGCGAGCGTGATGGTATCGGCCGAGAGGATCGTGAGGCGCTCCATGACGTTGTGCAGCTCGCGGATATTGCCGGTCCAGGGCATCGAGCAGAGCCGGTCAAGCGCCTCGGGCTCGATCGACTTCTTCGCGACGCCCTGCTCGACGCAGATCTTTCCCAGAAAATAGTCCACCAGCAGCGGAATATCCGAAGCGCGGTCGCGCAGCGCCGGCACCCGGATCACGATGACACTCAAGCGGTGGTAGAGGTCCTCGCGGAAGTTTCCCTTGCGGATCTCCTCGCGCAGGTCCTTGTTGGTCGCGGCCACCACGCGCACATCCACCTCCACATCCTTGTCGCTGCCCACGCGGCTGATCTTGCTCTCCTGCAGGGCCCGGAGCACCTTCGCCTGCGCCGAGAGCGACATGTCGCCGATCTCGTCCATGAAGAGCGTGCCGCCGTCGGCCTGCTCGAACTTGCCCTTGCGCTGCTTGATGGCCGAGGTGAAGGCCCCGCGCTCGTGTCCGAAAAGTTCGCTCTCGATCAGTTCGGAGGGGATGGCGGCGCAGTTGACCTCGACGAAGGGCGAGGCGGCCCGGCGGCTCTCGGCGTGGAGCCAGCGGGCCACGAGCTCCTTGCCCGTGCCGTTCTCGCCCGTAATCAGCACGCGGGCCTCGGACGGAGCCACCTTTCCGATCAGGGTCTTGACCCGCTCGATGGCCGGCGAGGTCCCCACGATAGGCTCCACGGGGCCGCTGCGAGCCCTGCGGGCGCGGGTCGGACGGGCTGCCGGGGCCGACGCAGGTTCGGAAGCGGCCTCCACGGTGCGGTGCAGGGTTTTCAACAGCCGGTTCATATCGATAGGCCTCGTGAGGTAATCCTGCGCGCCGCTCCGCACGGCCCGGATCGCTGAATCGATGGTGGGTTCGGCGGCCAGCACGATGAAGGGAATCCCGGTCTGCGTCACGTCGCTGCCCTCCTCGGCGAGGATGGCGTCGAAGCTTTTCCGCTCGCAGAGCCCCAGCGCCTCATCGCGGCTCTCGACCCCCTCGGTCGAAAAGCCCTCGTACTCCAGCCGCTCCCGCAAGGTGTTTCGCATACTTTTTGAATGATCCAGAATTAAAACCTTTGCCATAAATTGTTTTTGTAAAAAATTTTCCTACTTTTGTACCAAAGTTACGACAGAATCCGCCTTGCGGCCAAATCCGCCCCGAAGCCCGGAATTCACCGGAACGACAGGGGTTTTCAACGAAAAGAGAGCAGACAGAAAGACCGCACGGATCATATTTCGAAAGTTTTGAAGCAGCCCGGGAGGCTGCGTAATGCAATGAAAAAAAATTACAACAACACGCGCAAGAAGTTATTCCTGCCCGAATACGGCCGCCATATTCACGAGATGGTCGACTCCCTGCTCGCGATCGACGACCGGCGCGAACGCAACCGTCAGGCGCGGGCCGTGATCGCCGTGATGGGCAACCTGTTTCCGCTGCTGCGGGACACGACCGACTTCACCCACAAGCTGTGGGATCACCTCTTCATCATGTCTGATTTCCAGCTCGATGTCGACTCGCCCTACCCGCGCCCCACGCGGCAGGAGCTGACCGTATCGCCCCATCCGATGCGCTACTCCCAGAGCCGGATCACCCACAAGCACTACGGCAAGTACGTCGAGCAGATGATCCGCTCGCTGGACCGGATCAACGATCCCGCCGAGGTGTCGCATACGGTCGACAACCTGGCCCGCTACATGCGCACGAAGAGCTACGAATACAACCAGGAGCACCCCAACAACGAGGTCATCCTGAAAGACATAAAGCGGATGTCCGGAGGGACGATCGAAATCGACGAAGAGTCGATCAACAACCTCCGAAGCGACTACAAACAGCACCTTTCGTCGCGTCCGCAAAAGGGCCGCCAGCAGAACCAGCCCTCCCGCAGCGGCCACCAGCAGCAGAAGTCGCGCAACGGATTCCAGCAGCGCGGCTACCAGAAAAACAACCGCCAGCACAATTTGCCGAAATAATTCGTCGTTTTTACGGAGAAATTCGTTATATTTGCTTTAACTTTCACAAGCCAAGATGAAGAAGATCCTTGCCATAGCGCTGGCCGCTACGCTGTGCGGCTGCCAGTCGTCGAAACTGAAGATATCGGGCCGCTTCGTCGGCAACGAGGAGAAGACGGTCTATCTGGAGCGCGCCTCGCAGCCGCAGCGGACGCTCGACTCCGCCCGGCTGGACGCCGCCGGCAACTTCCGCATGGAGATCAAATGCGCGGACCGGATGCCCGAACTCTACAATCTGGTCTGCAACGGCGAACGCATTCCGCTGCTGCTGTGCGGCGGCGACCGCATCGTCGTGGAGGCGCTGGGCAACGTGACCCGCAACTACACCGTAGAGGGCAGCGCGGAGTCGGATCTGCTGCGCACCTTCTATCAGTCCTACGCCGACGGAGTGCGCAAGCTGGACAAACTGGCAGCCACCTACGCCCGCACGACGGGCGAGGAGCAGCAGGCTGCCATACGCAGCTACTCCGAAGAGTTTCGCCGCATCAAGCGCGACCAGCTGCGCTTCATCATCGAGAACAAGAGTTCGCTGGCGGCCGTCTACGCGCTCTACCAGCGGCTGCCGGGCGATCCCTACCTCTTCAACGGCGAGAGCGACGTGATCTATTACCGCACCGTAGCCGAGGCACTGCGCGAGAGCTATCCCGAATCCGGCTTCCTGAAGGCGCTGGAGAACGACATCGAGAAGCTGGAGGCCCGCCGCGAGGTGCTGGCCAACGTCCGCGAGAGCGGCTACCCCGATCTCGAGCTGACGGACATGTACGGTAAGAAGGTGCGGCTTTCGTCGCTCGACGGCAAGATGATCCTGCTGGACTTCTGGTCAGCCGAACTGGGCAACAGCAACGCCCTGAACGCCGAACTGAAGCAGATCTACGCCCGCTTCGCCAAGCGCGGATTCGAGATCTACCAGGTGGCTGTCGACCAGTCGAAACCCATCTGGATCAACGCCGTGCAGGAGCAGGGCCTGCCCTGGATCTCGGTCAGCGACCTGCAGGGACGCGCCTCGATCGCCTGCCGGCTCTACAACGTAGAGAAGCTGCCGACTAACTTCCTCATCGACCGCGGCGGCAACATCATCGGCCGCGACCTGCACGGGGAGTCGCTGGAACAGAAACTCGAAGAGGCGCTCTGATGTTCTACTTCGCCTCGGATATCCACCTGGGAGCGGGATCGCCCGCCGAGCAGCGCGAAACGGAGCGGCTCTTCATCCGCTGGCTCGACTGCGCGGCGGCCGACGCCGAAGCGATCTTTCTGCTGGGCGACGTCTTCGACTTCTGGTTCGAATACCGCCGGGTCGTACCGCAGGGGTGCGTCCGGACGCTGGGCAAGCTGGCCGAACTGACCGACCGCGACATCCGCATCGTCCTCTTCACCGGCAACCACGACATGTGGGTGGGCGACTACCTGGCCCGGGAGTGCGGCGTGGAGCTGCACACCGCCCCGGAAGAGGTCACCCTCGCCGGGAAGCGGCTCTTTCTGGCGCACGGCGACAACATGAACATCCGCCGCCAGCCCGTCCTGAAACTGATGAACACCTGTTTCCGCTCGCGCACGCTGCGGTACCTCTTCTCGTGGCTGATCCACCCCGATCTGGCCATGAAGTTCGGCCGCTGGTGGAGCGGCAAGTCACGCAAGTCGCACGGCCAGCACCCTCCGACGGAGGCGATGACCGAACCTCTGCGAGAGTACGCCCGCCGATACGCCGAGAGCCACCCGGAGGTGGACTACTACCTCTTCGGACACATGCACGTCGCCTGCGACCGCACCGGCGAGCAGCCGCGCGTCCTCCATCTGGGCTGCTGGGAGCGGACCCCGACCTACGCCGTGCTGGACGACGCCGGCACCCTGACCCTGAAAACCTTTACCCGATGAAACAATATCTCGACCTGCTGCGCCGTATCCGGACGGAGGGCGTCGTCAAGGGCGACCGCACCGGCACCGGCACGATGAGCGTCTTCGGCCATCAGATGCGCTTCGATCTGGAGCAGGGATTCCCCCTGCTGACCACCAAGAAGGTCTTCCTGAAGGGGGTGATCCACGAGCTGCTCTGGTTTCTGCGGGGCGACACGAACATCCGCTATCTGGTCGAAAACGGCGTCCGCATCTGGGACAACGACGCCTACCGCTACTACGGCGAGCTGTGCGCCGGGCAGGGCATCGAGCCGCTCGACCGCGACGCCTTTCTGGCGAAAGCGGGCGAAGATTCGCCGCTCGACGGCTATCGCTACGGCGACCTGAACCATGTCTACGGCTACCAGTGGCGCAGCTGGCCCCGTCCGGACGGCGGCACGATCGACCAGATCCATCAGGTCGTCGAGACGATCCGCCGCAACCCCGACTCGCGCCGCATGCTGGTCTCGGCCTGGAACGTCGCCGAGGTGGAGCAGATGGCCCTGCCACCCTGTCACGTGCTGTCCCAGTTCTACGTGGCCGACGGCCGGCTCTCGTGCCAGCTCTACCAGCGCAGCGCCGACACCTTTCTGGGCGTTCCCTTCAACATCGCCTCCTACGCGCTGCTGACAATGATGACCGCCCAGGTCTGCGGCCTGCGGCCGGGCGACTTCGTTCACTCGCTGGGCGACACCCATCTCTACCTCAACCACCTGGAGCAGGCTGACCTGCAGCTCGCACGCGAGCCGCGTCCCCTGCCCACCCTGCATCTGAACCCCGAACGCCGGGAGCTCTTCGACTTCCGTTACGAGGATTTCACGCTGGAGGGTTACGATCCCTGGCCCGCTATCAAGGCCCCCATGTCCTTTTAACCGCATACGCACCATGATCTCGATTATCGTAGCCGTCGCCGAAAACGGCGTGATCGGCGACAAGAACCAACTGCTCTGGCATATCTCCGAAGACCTGAAACACTTCAAGGCCATCACCTCGGGACACCCCGTCGTGATGGGACGCAAGACCTACGAATCGCTCGGACGGCCGCTGCCCAACCGCACGAACGTCGTCATCACGCGGCAGGAGATCGAAATCGAGGGGTGCCGCGTCGTCCACTCGCTCGAGGAGGCGTTCGCGCTGTTCCCCGCCGACGAGGAGATCTTCGTCATCGGCGGCGCGGAGATCTACGCCCAGGCACTGCCGCTGGCTGACAAGTTCTACCTTACGCGGGTCCACCGCTCCTATGCCGGCGATACCCGTTTCCCGGAATGGAACCCCACCGAGTGGCGGCTCGTCGCCTGCGAGGCGCAGAACTGCGGCGCCAAATACCCCTACCCCTTCACCTTCGAAACCTATCTGCGCAGATAAACGGAACCGCCCCGGCCTTTCGGCCGGGGCGATTTTCAGAGGCGTCATAGGGAAAGGTTTATTCGTAATGGAGCACGAGCCGGATTGACAATTCATCATCGTGATATACCTCCACCTCGGAGAGATACTCCCCGTCGGTCTTATAGGCGAAACTCGTAACACTCGTCTCGGTACACCACCGGCCGTCCTCCTCGAAAGTGTCGACCGTCGTGATCTTGGCCGGCAGGTAGCGCAGACGCTCCCCGGCAATCCCCAACAGAGGGGCATCCGCCCAAAGTTCCACCAGCACCTCGACAATTTCATTCCAGCCGTAAAGATCGAGATTCAGGTTATTCAACCGCGACCGGTCATACTCGACCGTATAGGTTACCTGCCCCCCGGAATAATGCTCCTCGAGAGAGAAGCCGTTCGATTCATAAGAAATGAGATAGCTCCTCCGCTCATCATAAACATTCCAATCCGACATCGAAACAAGATACCCGGCAGCATCGTAAACGAACGACGTCTCCCACCAAAAAGTCCCCTGCAACTCCTCGTAGCGGAATGAAACGACCCGGCCATTTTCCAGATGATACACCGTGCTATCCTCGTCCACATCCCTCTTCGAGGTAATCGTATCGCCGTCATAGACGAAACGCTGAATCTCCGGCTCCAAATAATAACCAGGCGCCACATCCCGGAAGTCGGTCTCCGTAAGCACCACCAGACGTCCCTGCTCGTCGTAATCGAACAGCATGGTACCGGTGAAATCCCTCTCCAGCGTCAGGTCCGCCGACACGATGCGCCGCGGCAGAATCTCGTCCGGCGAAACAGGCTGCTGGGTCTCGCTGCCACCGTCCGTCCGGCCTCCGCCGACCACCTCCGGCTCCTCCGAGTCGCCGCAACCGGTCCACAGGGCCGCAGCAAACAAGATAAAAAACAACTTTTTCATAAAACAATCGAAAATTTTACGTCGCCGGCTCCGATCGACCTCTACAAACAAGAAAGTGTGGAGCCGTTCGTCTATCTGAGTAGAGGTTCTGGAATACCCTTGTGCAAATAAACAATACCCCACACCGGATAGAACCTATCGAATGATAAGTCCATATACACGGTGACGAGCGTTGCATACTCCTTGCACAAGTGAAATTTTCCAGATTTCTACTCAAGGATCAGCGAAACACTTTCACTAAACGAATATGTCGCAACCCGTTCGGGATTGCACGACAAATGTAGAAAAATGTTTTGCAATACGCAACACCAGCGGGGTATTGCCGCAGAAAATATGTCGCCGCAAAGTTCCGAACAACAAACTTTTCCGGCCTCGGCGCCGCCAGTTCCATGTCATGTTGAGCGGAGCACCGATAGGTGCGAAGTCGAAAGGTCTCGACCTCAAGGAACAATACCCCCTTGCGAACCGACTCCGCAGGGCGGCGGGGAGGGACAAAAAGAAACGCCCCCGATCTTTCGATCGGTGGCGTTCAACTCGTGATCTCGAATTAGAGAGCGTTCACGTGCAGCTGCATGGCACCTTTCAGGTTACCGGCCTTGTTCTTGTGGATGATGTTGTGCTTGGCCAACTTGTCCAGCATGGCGGTTACCTTCGGCAGCAGCGCCTCGGCGGCGGCCTTCTCGGTGGTGTTGCGCAGGGCCTTCACGGCATTGCGGGCCGTCTTGTGATACAGACGGTTGTGAGCACGCTTCGTCACGGTCTGACGAATTCTCTTCTTCGATGACTTATGGTTTGCCATAATCGTTTTTGTTTTTTATTTTTTACTTTTTTCAGTCTCTTCATTCGGAGTAAGGTCCTTACCCCCCCCTCTTGTGTTGCCCGGCCGTGGCCGGTTTCGGATAGGCCCGGAGGCCCGCTCCTCGGATTCATTCACCCGTCGGTGACCTCTAATAAAAAAAGGATGCCTATCGATCTTACTCGCGGCCCTCCCCTCTTCCTATCTCGGCCCCCTCGTGTAGCCCATAGCAGAATCGAACTGCTCTTTCAAGAATGAAAATCTTGCGTCCTA
>ENA-UOJJ01005370-UOJJ01005370.1-human-gut-metagenome-genome-assembly--contig:-CS66-NODE-5370-length-10860-cov-6.219435_pt1 | contig 10860 bp, 3 predicted proteins | sample MGYA00242343_ERZ723890 | MGnify/ENA metagenome assembly ERZ723890 | reverse complement strand
CCTGGACCCGCAGCTTTTGTCCCGCGTCAAGCAGATCATCGCACGAAGAAACACGGAGTTTATTTTAGACCACCAGAATGATAGCCTTGAGCAGCTCAGCGCTTACCTGAAAGCCTGCATGGAAGACATCGGGCATCCGCCCGCGCGAGTAGAAGTAATCGGCGGTGATTTCTTAGAATACCGTTTTGAATCATGGCCGAAAGCTCTCCGCAGCTTTTATAGCGGCTCAGTATCTGCCAACCTTAAAAACCCGCCGCCGTTTGCAAATCGAAAAATCGTGCGCGACCTTTATGCGGCGTTAGATTCGCAGCTTCAAAGGGCGGATGCAGCCTGTACCAAGGAGGTACGGGCATGAAAGGAAAGCCGTTTCGAGATCGAGACAATCAGGCTCTGCACGACAAGCGCATGAATGAAAGCGTGCGTGTGGCGATCTCCCGAAAAAATATTGAATTTATCCTTGCACATCAACACGATTCCCGAGAAGAACTTGCTCGCTACCTACGGCAATGCAAAAAAGAGCTGGGGCATATTCCTGCGCAATCTGAGGTTATCGGCGGCGATTTACTGGCGCTTCGATTTGGCTCGTGGGTAGAAGCGCTGAATTACAGCGGCTATATGAACTGCAAGGGTACAGCCGTAAGTGCGCTGCCGTTGGAACGCACGGCAATCTTTCAGGAAGAATATGAGCGTCAATCAAAACAGCATGTAAAGGACAAAGAAGCTCGAAAGAAAAAAGCAAAAGCCGACCGACGGGAGCAGAAATCTGCTAAAAAGCGCGCAAAAAAAGCAGCGATAGCAGCCGCAGCCGGAGGTTCCAAATGAGCGGCGGCGCGAGAAATCGCTTTGATGGGCAGCGCTGGATAGAAAATATAATTAAAGAGCGCACCAGAGCAGCGCTGGAGCGTTTCCCAGCTCGTGAACGCTATCTTCACTACAATCAGGAATACAAGCGGCAAGAAGAGCTATATAAACAAGAACGCGCCGAAAGAGATCGTGTCCGAAAAGAGCGCAACGAACAGCGGAACCAGCGTCGAGCCGAAGCAAGAACTAAAAACGCTGCCAAAGCGCAGACAACAAATGAATCCGAAACTCTCCTTTCAGAGAATTGCGAACGAAAGGAGATGTGACGGCTGTCAAAAGGTAAAGGTAAAAAGCAGTTTCAGGGCGCAGGTCGCCGCTTTCACGCCGATATTTGGATGGACGAAAAGGTAAGCGCCAGCTGAGCAAGTTCCGGCAGGAGCAGGCGGCAGAAAAGGAAGCCAAACGCGCAGCACGGCAAGCCGAACGGAAGGAACCGGCTGCGGAGGAAAGCGCACAATAATTCATTTGCACAATCCGAATTGGGAACGGATTTGCACATAGACCTGATCTCATCCCCCTGAGATCAAACTGCCAGCGCGTCACCCCCTGACGCGCAGAAATCCCCGGTTCCGAGCTGGGAACGCGGAACCGGGGGATCTCAAAACAAATCTACCGGGCCTTCGCCCGTCTCGAAATGATGAATCGCATCGACAACTGAATAGCTACAGCGAGAGAGCATACTGTCCGGGGGAAGTGTCGCGGCGAAACGAGCGCACCAACGGGCGGATAACATGGTCCTTATTGCGGTGGGTAGGAGCATAGGAAGCGGTATCGTATCTGTGGTGTGAAAAGTCCTTTTGTGGTCAACGGCGCAAGCCGTAGACATATGCGCCGGTGCGGAGTATTTCTCATCCGTGTCGGCATTCCTTGCGAGAAACGTTTCTATCGTGAAAAAACACGCTGCTGCCATTCATGCGGCGGCAGCGCAAGATCGTAAGCATGGACAGCGCGGTCACACTTCCGGGCTGCGCTGGCACAAAGGAAGAAAAAATTAAAAGGAGAATGAAACATGAAAACATCCAAGAAAATGCTTTCTCTGCTTCTGATTGCCGCGATGCTCGTATCCGTGCTTTGCGTGGGCGTTTCGGCAACGGAAGACTACGACCCTGTTAGCATCAGCGAAGGTGAGCCCGTTACCATCAGCTGGAACGGCACGACCGGCACCGTCGTAAGCGTTGACGGCTCCAGCTACATTCCGAAGGAGTTCCTCCTTTGGGCGCAGGTCGATTATTCGGTCACAGTTGACGGCGAACCCGTTTCCTGGAACATTGCTCCCGGCGAAGATGATACCTCAGCTTCGTATACGATTGCGACCGACGCGACGAACGCTACCACCATTGTCGCAACCAACGGCACGACGACCTACACCATTACCTGCCCGCACTACACCGCGGCAGCAACCGGCGTAAATCCTGTCGATGTCAACGGCTATCTGCCTGTTGGTCAGTTTGCCCGTTGGAACAGCTTCGGCTGGGGTACGCTCTACACCGACAACACCAACGTTAGCTCTTCCAGCAACGACGTGAAGTTCAAGACCGGCTACGTCTCCACTGGCGTTTCCCTTGGCATGGCTGGCGGCTACGTCCAGTTCGATATGGGCAACAACCGTATTCAGAACAACGCCAACAACAAGTACGGCATTGACTTCATCGTCTATGGTAATGCTTTCGTCGGAAACCCTGAGGTCGCTGGCGTTCAGGTTTCCAACGATGGTGTAAACTGGTACACGCTGGCTGGCTCCCGTCACTATATGACTGGCACCAAGTGGAACCAGAACATTTCCTATATCAGAATTGCAGCGGATGATACCACTATCAGCGGAAAAAACTTTGATAAGACAGGTATCTACGTTTCGACGGACTTTGTTGCTCCGTCTTCGGACAATGCTTCTGATGTTAATGCAGCAATCGGCGCAGCATCGTGGACCGGTGTCCCGCAGCTTATCGGCGACACCTATCCCAAGACCTACAACACTGATTCCCCTGCAGCAGCTGCATGGTGGCCCGAGTGGGAAAATGATTCTAACAGCAAACCCGAGAACTACAAGAACGTTTGGAACATCAACGACACTGTAAACGGCGTGAGCTGGCTGAGAAGCGGCTCGGCAGAAGTCATTACCTACACCGGTGTTACAACGGTTGAAGATGACATGGTCGTTCTGAACGAGGGTGCTACCGCAGCTCCGACGCAGGCCGAAATGACCAACGTGTATCAGTGGGGCTATGCGGATGTCCGTGTCAACGGCTCTCAGTATGGCACCATCGTCAACAACCCGTATGCTGATGCTCCTTCCGCAGTCGGCGGCGGCGACGGCTTTGACCTCTCCTGGGCGGTTAAGGCAGACGGCACCCCGATTGCACTCTCCTCTGTACGCTATGTCCGTGTCTACAGCGCGGTTCTGTTCAGCGCTGGTGTCTTCGGTGAAACTTCTGCCGAAGTTTGCGGACTGTATGTAGCATCTGGGGATAGCAGCAGTACCGCCGTAACACCGCGCGCAACGGTTAAATTGCTGAGTAATGGAACTACATCTACTATGACTGGTCAGCAGATTTCTTCTTCTCAGTATTACATTGAGAAAAACTTTACTACTCCCGGAACACATACTCTGAAAATCAATTCGACTAGCACAAATCTGCTGTTTGTAAATGGCACGAAGGTTACTGGCGCAACACCATCGAATCCTTATGAAATCAATGTTACCCTTGCTGCAAATGAAAGCGCAACGTACCAGATCATTACTCAGAATGGAGATAAGGCCCCGCATATTGTGGTGGTCAAGCTGACCTGCAATGCAAACTAAACAACAATATAACCCCAAACGCGAGGAGAGACGAAAGCCTCTGCTCGCGTTTTTGAAAGTCACGTCGCTTTTTATTTGCAGCTTGCTTTTATTTGCATTTTTTATACCTAGCGTTTTAGCTGTAGATAACAAATACAGTGTAAATGATGCAAGTCTAACAGAAATATCGGGTAGCGCTTATGCAGACGCAAAAGTTTACTTAGCTGAGCTACCAGATACTACTACGCAAATTACAGTTTCCGGGTGTTCTAATGAATTTCTGTATATTAGCGGTAAAAGGTATGTATCAACGGAATTGTTAAATACGACAACATGGTACAGCTCATTTGATAGTTTTGTTGCATATTTTGATGCAGGATATGCCGATGTCAATTCTTTTTTAGAGGATTACGGATACGAAAGCGTTAGTGCCTATCTATTAGGGAATTATGGTGATGATGCGGAAACCACCTACTTAGAACAGTACGATCTCGAAGACCTAGCGTCTGGCTGGGCGAATCCGAACATACTAAATCTTGATACAACAACATATACAGCAGGAACAGGTTCTATTTCATTAGCAGACATCGCAGCTCTCTCTGTAGATAGTTTTTCTACTTCCTTTGGAAAATCATCAGTGACCTATAATGCAGAAGCAAAGTATTATTGCATTATTTTTTCAACAAACACCGAAGGTATGTTGAGAGATGCTGCCACTGGTACTATTTCACCTTCTGCTATAATTCTGGTTAAGATTGGTGGTGCTGACACCACATCTGAGTTGACCGACGAGCAGAAAAAGCCGCTCACAGAGTTACTTGCCATCGTAGCAGACGGAAATGACAAATACGTCCAGTCTGGCGATCGTTACAATGGTAAGAAGACAGATACGATCACCAGCAAAAACGGGAGTTTTTGGGCAGAGTTCACAGCTGCCAACGGTCCCCGCGCTAAAGCACAAAAAGCGCTGCAAGATGCAAAGACCGACGCAGACATTACGGCGGCTGTCGCGGAGTTGCAGGCTGCTATTAGCAAGCTGATTCCTACGTCTCAGCTGAACGCAACATATCTCTACGAGACGCTGCAAGAGAGAAACTACGGCGACGAGTATCTTGAAAAGTTTACCGCCCCAAGCGTCCAAAAATTCCGTGCGGCGCGCAGCGCTGCGCAGAGCTATCTCGATTCTCTGTTCAACGCCGATGGTTCCGCCAAAGAGGGCGTAAACATTGCTGCAAACCAAAAGACCGCAGATGATTATGCAGATGCGCTGAAAAACATCAGGTTTGTTAGCAATGATTCCGTCGAGGAAAGCAAAGTCAATTTGCGAACCATTCAGGCGCTTGCCAAGAAGTACACTATGACGGAAAATGACGGCAAGTACACGGAAGACAGCTGGGCAGCGTTTGAAGATGCCCGCAAGACTGCTGTAGACTACGCCGCCAAGCATCCGGTATCTGAGAACATGAGCGCCGGTGAACCGCAGCAATACGCTTCTTTGACTAGAGCGTTTCTGTCTGCTGCGTATGGTCTGAAATCTGCATCCGATGAAATCACCGTCACATTCTCCTTTACGGATGATCTGCACTTGCGGATTACGAACCTGACAGGTGGTTACGTCTCCCAGATGGCAGACCCGGAAGGCAATACGCCGCAAATCAGGAAAATAACGCTGCCAGCCGGCTCCACGCTTTCCGATCTCTGGAAACAGACCGGTTGCCAACCGGGTACCAGCTATCTCGGCAAAACAGCCTACAGCATCTGGTATACTTTCGTCAATGACACAATGCTTTATGGCGCAACGCCCGGTGTCAATCAATACTTTGCGGACACCAACTATGTGCTGAAAGACGGCGATGAAATCCACCTTGCGCATATGGAGTGGCCGTCCTACACGTTCAACTACATCTATCGTGATGAAGTGAACTGGGCAAACATGACGGACGCGCTCAGTGTCCTGCGCTTTAAGGAAGCCGGCGCGCAAAACGCCGCGGCTGGCGAAGAGACAACATTGACCGTCGAGCGCACGTCCGCGCATCTCTGGACATATACCGGCAGCTACAGCCCCTACAAGGGCGCGACGATTGCCGCCTATGGTCCGCAGAACACGGACGGCAGCTACCCCGACACGCCGATTCTGTCTGAAACCACGTCGGATGCAAGCGGCTCCGTGAGCTTCAAGCTCTATCAGGAGGGCAAGTATCTTATTACTGCCTACGACGCACGCGCAAACGACGAGGATTCCGCAATTTTCTACTCCGGCACCGTCGCGGCTCCGTATCTGGAGCTGACCGTCGGAGATGCCACGCAGCCCGACGCTGTGCGCGCCGAGCTGAAAGCAGCGCTGGATAAGGTCTACAACGCCTATCCGAAGAAGATCTTTGGCGACGATACCTGGGCAGAGATCGAATCTGCGTACAAGGCGGCCGTTGCGACGCTGAACGATTCGTCGGCTACGACCGGCGAAGCATACCTTGCGCAGCAGGCAGCGATCCGCACCATCCAGAGCAAGCAGACCGAAACGCTTCAGGCAAATAAAACAGCGCTTGCGACGTTCCGGACAAATCTGAATAAGCTCCCGGACGATGTGAACAAGATCACCGACAGCGCAAGCGTCAAAGAAGCGGCAACGACGTTGATTCAGTGCTATACCAGCATGAACAGCTATCAGCGTTCGCAGATCACCGGCACGGAAAAAGCCAAGTACGATAAGATCAAGACTTATATGGATGCAAACGGGGCATCTCTGCCCAAAGCAGAAACATATGAGCTGACGCTTAACGTTGTTGGCGATTCGGATGAATCAACCGCTGCACTGAACGCCATGATCGACGATCTGCGCAGCAATCCTGCCAAGATGGACCGCGCAGAGGGTGGCAAATATGACCACACAAAGGCAATCCATATTGTAACGCCGTACACCTTTGGCACCTACGATGGCTCGACCATGCTGTTCTCTGACACGTTCAGTGAAGCTGAGCCACTGACGCCTGTTCGGATTTATTCCGGTGTAGACTACGCGGCATATTTCCAGACACGCAATGCAGAAGGCACATATACGACGGACAGCGCCGCATGGTCGATCAGCGATAAAGACCTCAGCATTGTTCTGACGCTGGAAGGCACAATCAGCACCCCCGGCGAGTATGGCACGGAGGGCAACCTGACTGTCAAGATCGGTGATACCGAGTATGAAGTCAAGAGCATTACATACGAGGGTATCAGCCGGTCCGACGTTATCAGCGGCACGCAGCGCGTCTACGACGATTCTGCCTACAAGGGCAAGTCCTCTGATGTAGTCAACGTTGACATTCCCGACGCCTACCTCGGCTTTGCAATGCCCTACAATGATGTGACCGTCACAATCACATGGGGACCGGTCGAGAGCGACAGCGCGAAGCTGACGCGGGCAAAGGAAACTGCGACAAACATCGTCAAGGCGAAGTACAACAGTCTGGATAAGACCCAGTACGACGAAACCGGAAAAGCGGAGCTTGCGAACGCGCTGAACACCGGTCTTGACGAAATTGCCAACGCAACGACCGAAGCTGACGTTATTACCGCCAGAAAGAACGCCGTCTCCGCGATGGAAAAGGTGCCGACAATCGGGCAGTCTTCCGAATCCGGTAAAGTTGGTGAGAACTTCACAAAGCTGTACCCTGATGCACAGACAGTTGGTCGCGTCCACGTCATCGTCGAAAACAAGACATATCTGGACGAGTCTCTGCCCGCCAGCTTGAAGAATACCATCATTGACGGGTATTACGATCTGACCGACTGCGACAGTATGATGACCGTTGCTCTCAAGGCACTTGAAGGTGCAAGCTATACCTGGAACCGAAACGGCTATGACTACGGTACAACGTATCTTGCATCGGTCGAGAAAGACGGCGGCACACTTGCAGAGTTCACCGGTGGCCCGAACTCCGGCTGGATGGGTACAAAGAATGACTGGTTCGTCAACGCCAGCTTCTCCGACTTCCGTTACAAAAACGGCGGACTGGCAGACGGCGACGAAATTCATCTCATGTATACCACGAAGCTCGGTGCGGACATCGGCGGCACATGGAGCGGCACCGATACCTCGCTGCAAAGCCTGATTGTTTCCGGTGCAGAGCTGTCTCCGGAGTTCTCCGGTTCGACAACCAACTATGTGCTGACGATCCCGGCCCCGGCAGAAGAAACCGGCGTGACTGTTCGCTTTACCGCCGCAAACAAAAACTATCAGGCGCGGATGTATCTCAACTCCTATAAGGATGAGAACAGCCGCTACATGAGCGGCGATATGCTCTCTGTGTCCTCTGGCGACGTGATCTACGTTGGTGTTGGCGAACGCGCATGGGGCAGCATGAATAACGGCGGCACCGCCACAAAGTACACCATTCAGGTTGTCAAGAGTGGCGATGCAGAAGAGCTTGCCGAAATCATTGATAATCTTCCCTCTGAAAACCGTCTGGCGCTGGATGATGCCAGAAACGTCCGCATGGCTATGAGCTTGTTTAACGCCATGAGCGATGCAGACCAGACAGAGTTTAAGAGAGAACATACGGCGCAGTATAACAAGCTGGTTGCGTGCGACAAGATTATCAAGGATATGACCGCAGCGGATGCCGTTACGACCGCCGCAAATGATCTCCCAAGCAAGCCTAATCTTCGTGACAAAGCGACGTTCTACGCTGCAAAAGCGGCGCTCGATGCACTGACTGCGGACCAGAAACAGTACCTTACAGCAGAAACGATTTCTGTAATCGATCAGGCTTACGAGCAGGTCCTTGGGATGGACCAAAACCATGTGCAGTGGTTGATTGACGAGCTGCCCCCCGAAGACAAAGTCACCCTTGCCGACAAGAAGCAGATCAACGCCGCAAAGGCTGCGTATGACGCGCTGCCCGACAAAACCGGCATTGACGCAACGAAGCTGGAACAGGCGGTTGAGGCACTTAAAAAGCTGGAACAGGGCGGCTCTGGCGAGGACACCGGCTACAACGAGTATCTGAATAAGGCGCTTGCCAACATCAAGAAGACAGTTCCCACACCGCAGGTCGGTTCTGTGAGCGGTGAATGGGCAGTTCTTGGCTTGGCACGCGGTAACGCAAACGTCACAAACAGCTACTATGACAGCTATTATGACCGGGTTGTAGCCTATGTGAAGGCAAACATCAAATCTGGTGAAAAGCTGGACAATACCAAATCGACCGAACACTCCCGCATCATTCTTGCCCTGACTGCTATTGGCGAAGATCCCACCAGTGTGGGCGGTCATAACCTTTTGACCGCGCTGAACGATCTGGACTATGTGAAAAAGCAGGGCAGCAATGGTCCGATTTGGGCGCTCCTTGCGGTGGACAGCGGAAACTACGAATACGCCAAACGTGAGCAGCTGATCGAAGCAATTCTTGCCGACCGTGTCGGCAACGGCTGGTCGCTCGATGGTGGCACCGCAGACACTGATATGACTGCGATGGCGCTTCAGGCACTTGCACCGTACAACGACGAAGAACATCCGGAAGTCAAATCTGCAATCGAAGCAGCACTTACGCTGCTGTCCGGTATGCAGCAAAATGATGGCGGCTTTGCATCGTTCGGTACGGCAAACTCGGAATCCGCCGCACAGGTCGTCGTTGCACTCAGCGCACTTGGGCTGGATGCCAACACAGATTCCAGTTTTGTGAAGAACGGTTATTCTGTGCTGGAAAACCTCCTGAGCTACGCGCAAGAGGACGGTAGCTTCCTGCATCTCTCCGATGGCAGCAGCGGCAATAACCAGATGGCGGCTGAACAGGGCACCTACGCACTTGTTGCTTATGACCGTCATGTCAAGGGAAAACATTCTCTCTATGATATGACGGATGTAGTCAAGCGTGAGGACGCAAGCGCACAGGAAGTCATTGACATGATCGATAGCATCGATGAAGTCAATGAATACAGCTATGACGCTATTGCAGAAGCGCGCAACGCCTACAACAAGCTCTCTGCTGCCGACAAGGCAAAGGTCACAAATTACAACACTCTGACTGCTGCCGAGGATGCTTATAAGGCAATCCTCCGTGAAAAGCAGTCCGAGCGTTACACGGAACTCAAGGCGCACTATGACGAGCTTCTGCGCGACAAGACCAAAAAGTATGGCACTGCCGCGAAGAAGAAGCTCCTGTCCGTCCTTCAGACCGCACAGAGGGATATGAACGCCGCAGTTTCTTGCGAACGGGTGGAGGAAATCTTCCAAAAAGCCATGTCCGATCTGGATGCTGTCAAGCCCGGTGATATTGAAGTCACATTCCGTCTCATCGGCGCGCTCGAAGCAACGCAGGATGTTGACCTGACAAAGGACAGCTATCTGCCCGAATATGTGACCTGGGTTCCTACCACAACGTATTCCTTGCAGGAAAACGCAACCGTCTATGATCTCTTTACGGAAGCCATGAGCGATGCCGGTCTGCGCTACATCGGTGCGGAAAGCAACTATGTCAGCACGATTTACGCACCGTCTTGTCTTGGTGGATATGCCTTGAGCGAGTTCACCAACGGCAAGAAATCTGGCTGGATGTATACCGTCAACGGTAAGCACCCGAATCAGGGCTTGAAGAATTGGACACTGAACGACGGCGATGTAGTCATTTGGCACTATGTCAATGACTATAGCTGCGAAGTTGCCGACTGGTTCAACGATTCTCAGTATCCGTCTCTTGGCGACGGCAGCTACTACAATAGCTGGCTCCGCGCAAGAGACATTACACCGGAACAGTATGTCGATGAATTGCTGGGTAAGATTCTGACGGTCGGAAAGAACGGCACGGTCGAGCCGAAGCTTACACTTTCGCATCTCGGCAAATCGGTCACGTTCACATTCAAACCAGACAAGGGCTATCGTGTGAAGGACGTCAAGGTGGACGGCAAGTCCGTCGGTGCGGTTACAACCTACACCGTGGACAAGTTGACTGTCTCGACACGCATTGAGATTGAGTTTACTAATGGCACACTTCCGTTCACGGATGTGCGTGAAAGCGACTGGTTCTATGATGACGTTGTATTCGCTTACGAGAACGGGCTGTTCTCCGGTACAAGCGATACGACATTCAGCCCGAATACCAGCATGACCCGCGCGATGCTCGTAACTGTCCTCTATCGTCTGGAAGGCCAGCCCGCAGTCAATGGACGCAGCGGCTTTTCTGATGTCCAGTACAACGGCTACTATGAGGACGCTGTGACGTGGGCAGCCGACAACG
>ENA-UOJJ01005353-UOJJ01005353.1-human-gut-metagenome-genome-assembly--contig:-CS66-NODE-5353-length-10904-cov-3.876763_pt1 | contig 10904 bp, 8 predicted proteins | sample MGYA00242343_ERZ723890 | MGnify/ENA metagenome assembly ERZ723890 | reverse complement strand
TTCAAGAAGTCATTCACTTACTATAACTCATTGTTGGAATCGCCGAACTGCTCTTTGGGTTTCACAATCTCCTTGTGGGAATTGCGTACAAACAGTTCGTACTCCCCGCGACCCACGTAGTAAGAGGCGTTGGCTATGCGCATCACATCCTCTTTCACGGCGTTCATCACATACACGTCCGTCTTCAGGCCGGAGCGCAGACGGCGGTTGTTGTCCTCATTCAACTGTACGGTGAAGGAAATAACACCATTCTTGGACAACGGAGTGACGCTGCTCACCGTACCTTCCAGCTTCTCGCTGCCTATCTTGACTATCGCCTTGCCGCCGGCGGCAACACGGTCGCCGTACGTGTCGGCTATCTCGCCCTCTACCTTGAAGTGGCTCAAATCGGAGATGACGGCAATCTGCGAACCTTCCGCCACCTGCGCACCGATCTGGTTGTTTATGTAAGTGAGGATTGCCTTGCGGGGCGAGCGGACCTGCGCATCGTCCAGCGTGCGTTTCGTTTCGGCAAGCGTCTTTCTGAAAATGCTGAAGTCCAGCTCCTGTACCTGATATTCGGCATCCAGCACTTCCTTCTCGTTGGCGTACTGCTGCTTCAACTGTTCGTATTCCAGCTCCGCCACGTTATAACTCAACTCTGCCTGACGCACTTTGTCGGTAGTGCCCGAACCGAGGCTGTCGAGGTATTGCTCGTTGCGCAACTCCACCTTTTTGCGGTTCAGTTGCATGGCAGAGACTTTTATCTTCATCTCCAGGTCGTTCAGCTTGGTCATATTCTCAAGCTTGAGCTGCTTCAGCTTGTAGCTGCGCATCTGCTCCTCATCGAGTTTCTGCTTGTAGTCGGTTTCGGCGCTCTGTAAGTCCAACTTCAGGATGGGCGTGCCTATATCCACGCTGTCGCCACCTTTCTTATATACTTCCAGAATACGGGTGTTGATGGGCGAGTTGATAATCTCCTCAAAGGCAGGAACCACCTTGCCGGAAGCGCTTACGCTGACTTCAATCGTGCCTGTACTTACCTGGGAGAATACGATGTCCTTCTCCTTCACTCCCGTGCGCATCAATGAGATGAGCACACTGATAACGACGATACCCGCAGCGCCCATGCCGCCATAGCGAATGATTTTCTTGTTACGCTCTTTGTTACGAACTTCTTTCGGAATCTCTCTATCCATATTTTCTGTCTTTATTTACCGTTTTACGTTGCTGCCGTCCTGTTGCGTAAACGGACAGCCTGCGATTCTTCGCCCTTATACTTGCCAAATCCGTGCCAAAAACATAAATCATTGAAAACAAGCGTTAAGGCAAAAAGAAGAGTGTCCGTTTTCGGACACTCTGTACATTTTCGGATAGCGGCACTGTACGAAAAGAAGAAACAGACGGAAGAGAAAGCACAATGGTACGGCGGAAGAAATATAAACGACAGGGGATAACGGGGAAAACTCCTCACCTCAGCGTCCGTTTCCCCCTTTGGTATTTGTAATGCCACGCGTTGGTACTTGTCATACCACTCTTTGGTACGGCATGTACCACACTGTGGTACTACGAATACCGCACTGTGGTACGAGAGATACCAACGGTTGGTACTCCGCGTACCAAGCCGAGGTATTTCCCGGTACATCCTTTCTTATGACTATCAAGCACTTACGATAATATTCCCTGAACGTTATCTCAGGCGCAGTCTGTCCCCTACTTCGGGCACATATTCCGCATCCTTGCGGTTCATCTTATACAGATTCTTCAGACGGATGCCGTACTTCTGCGAAATGGAGTGCATGGAATCGCCGTCTTTTACAATATAAACGGTATGAGGTTTGGCGGCTTTCTTACGCTTGTCTTTCAGATAGATGATGTCGCCTGCCTCTAAGGTGTACTCTTTATGCAGGTCGTTATACTTCACCAGTTTGCGCCAACTGATGTCGAACTCTTTGCCCAGGAACTGGAAAGTATCGCCGTCGCGGGCCACAACGTAGGCAATGTCGTTGGCAATATACACCTGATGCGGGTTGGCAAGCCAGGGTTTCTTCTTCAGTTCTTTCTCCCACTTGCGGGCCTCGCGCTTGCTCATGCCGCGGCTGTCGTACTTATACAGGTCGTAGTCCTCAATAATGGTTATCAGGCGGTTGGCATAGGAAGGGTCTGTGGCGTATCCCGCTTTTTTCAGGCCGCGCGCCCAGCCTTTGTAGTCGGTAATCTTCAACTTAAACAGGAAAGCATAGCGTGCGCCGCGTTTCAGGAAGAGCGAGTGGTCCTCGTAGGAGTCCTTCGGGTGGCGATAGGCGCGGAAGCACTCTCCTTTGGCATCGTCGTCGTGGTACACTCTCCGCCCGCGCCAGTCGCTATGGCACTTTATGCCGAAGTGGTTGTTGCTCTTGCGTGCCAGTGCGCTTTGTCCCGCACCGCTCTCCAGCAGGCCTTGTGCCAGTGTGATGCTGGCGGGTATCTTATGTTCCTTCATCTGCTCCACGGCAAGCGGGGCATATTGTTTGATATATTCGTTGTAACGGGAATTTCTGCGTTGTGCCTGCACAGCCACGCAAATAAGGAGAAGTGCTATGATAGCAGTCAGTCTGAATATAGGTTTCATGCTTCGAGTGTTGAATTTGACACAAAAGTCTGCAAAAGAATTGAAAAAACCAATCTCTTTCCTATCTTTGTAACATTAATTACAATAAACCATTATTCTATGAAGGACCTGAACATACAGATTGCCATCAAGATATACGAATACGAAGAGCTGAATGCCGCCGACCGCGAGCTTCTGGATGCCGCCCGGCAGGCAACTTACCGCAGTTATGCCCCCTATTCGCACTTCTCGGTGGGCGCGGCCGCCCGGCTGGCAAACAATATCATCGTTACCGGAACCAATCAGGAGAATGCAGCTTATCCGTCGGGGCTTTGCGCGGAACGCACCACTTTGTTCTATGCCAACTCCCAATATCCCGACCAGGCTGTGGAGACACTTGCCATAGCCGCCCGCAACGAACGCGGCGAGTTCCTGGAAGAACCGATTCCCCCGTGCGGCGCCTGCCGGCAGGTGATGCTCGAAACGGAAAAACGTTTCAAACGTCCCATGCGCATACTGCTGTCCGGCGAAAAAGGCATTTATGAATTGAGAAGTGTGGGCGCATTGCTGCCGCTTTCGTTCGATGCGTCTTCCATGTTATAAAACAAATACCTACCTTTGCAACTGCTAACCAACAAATACCACCACCAATGAGAATATCCAAATAAAGACAGCACATTTCGGTAAACATCGCTTTATATATGCTTTTCATATCAGAACGCTGAGCATCACTCAAAAGGAAAATGTTTAGCCTTTACTGTGTTTGTCTGTTCCCCACAGCCTTACAAGAGTTGAAAGTGTGTCGTACAGACACCTATGTTATCTACCCTAAACACAGTAAATTTATGAGTATCATTATTAAAGACCTTAGCTATACCCATACCGATAAGGAAGTTTTGTTTTCCAACCTCAATCTGATTATCAATTCCGGAGAAAAGACCGCGCTGACAGGCAATAACGGTTGCGGAAAGTCCACCCTGATGCGTATCCTTGCGGGAGAAGCATCGCCGGGCACCGGTAGTGTACATTGTTCCGGACATCTTTACTATGTGCCCCAGCATTTCGGACAATATGACGACCGGACGGTTGCGCAGGTATTAGGCATAGACCGTAAGCTAACTGCACTCCATGCCATTCTGAACGGTGATACAGCGGAAGAACACTTTGCCCGGCTCGACAACGACTGGAATATCGAAGAGCGTACCCAAGCCGTTCTCCACGCCTGGCATTTGAACGGTATCTCTCTTTTACGCCCGTTAGAGGGGCTTAGCGGCGGAGAGAAAACACGCCTGTTCCTTGCCGGCATGGAACTGAAAGAACCGGACACCCTACTGCTGGACGAACCGACCAATCATCTGGATACTGCCGGGCGGAAACGTCTGTATGATTTCGTACACCGCACTTCGGCTACGGTGCTCGTTATCAGTCACGACCGTACTCTGCTAAATCTGTTACCCGCCATTTGCGAACTCTCCCGCAACGGACTGGCTTGCTACGGCGGCAATTACGACTTCTACAAAGAACAGAAGGAAGTGCACCGCAATGCCCTGCAACAGCAGTTGGAAGAAAAAGAAAAGGCCTTGCGCCTCGCCCGCAAGACCGCCCGTGAAATGGAAGAACGGAAAGCCAGACAAAACACACGAGGCGAAAAGGCTTCCATAAAGAAAGGTATTCCGCGTATTCTGTTAGGCGGTCTGAAGAATCATGCCGAAAACAGCAGTAGCAAACTCAGCAATGTCCATGCCGAAAAAACGGACAAGATTCAACAGGAAATAACAAACCTGAAAGGCTCCCTGCCGCAAACAAACAAGCTGAAAACCGACTTCAATGCTTCGGCATTGCATATAGGCAAAATACTCGTCACGGCACAGAATATCAACTTTCATTATCCGGACAGCAACACAAACCTTTGGACGGTTCCGCTCAGCTTTCAGCTACGCAGCGGCAACCGGTTCTGCATTAAAGGTGATAACGGCAGCGGCAAAACAACCCTGCTGAAACTGATTACCGGCGAACTGACACCGACCGGCGGAACGATAGAGCGTGCAGACTTTACCTATATTTATCTGGATCAGGAGTACTCCCTTATCCAAAATGAATATACCGTTTCGGAACAAGCGGAAGCCTTCAATCTGCGGCATCTGCCGGAGCATGAAACAAAGACCATCTTAAACCGTTACCTTTTCCCGCAGGACGTCTGGAACAAGCCTTGCAGCAAATTAAGCGGCGGTGAGAAAATGCGTCTTGCCTTCTGCTGTCTGATGATTGCCGATAACACTCCCGACCTGTTTATTCTGGACGCGCCCACCAATAATCTGGACATCGAAAGTATTGAAATCATCACAGCTACGATACGTAACTATCAAGGTACCGTACTTGCAGTCTCACACGACCGGGATTTTCTGAAAGAAACAGGAATTGAACAAGAAATAAGCTTTTTTCTGTAAAATCGGTAAAAACAAACGTAATCCATATACACAAACTAATTATAAACTCCTTATTTTTGCAATGATAAAACTATTATGACTATGTTACGTACTATCAGACTGACACTTGCAATTGTATTCTTTGCACTCGTCACGTTCCTGTTTCTCGATTTCACCGGAACGCTGCACGGCTGGATGGGCTGGATGGCGAAAATACAGTTCCTCCCCGCACTGCTCGCACTGAATGCAGGCGTGGTACTGCTACTTGTTGCATTGACCCTGCTGTTCGGACGCGTCTATTGCTCCGTTATCTGCCCGCTCGGCGTATTTCAGGATGTCATTTCCCGGTTTGCAGGCAAGCGGAAGAAAAACCGTTTCCGCTATTCTCCCGCCAGGAAATGGCTGCGTTACGGAATGTTGGCAGTGTTTGCCGTGACCCTCGTTGCAGGCGTGCGCTTTCATGCGGTTGCTTCGCTGCTCGAACCGTATAGCTCTTACGGGCGCATCGCTTCCAGTCTCTTCGCTCCCGTCTATCAGTGGGGCAATAATCTGCTGGCATATCTGGCGGAACGGGCGGACAGCTACGCTTTCTATGAAACAGAGGTATGGATGAAAAGCCTGCCTACCTTCATCATTGCGGCCCTTACTTTTGTCGTGCTCATCATATTGGCATGGCGAGGCGGACGTACGTACTGCAACACGATTTGTCCGGTAGGTACGGTGCTCGGTTTCCTGTCCGGGTATTCTCTTTTCAAACCGGTCATAGATACCGAGAAGTGCAACGGCTGCGGACTTTGCGCACGCAACTGCAAGGCATCGTGCATCAACTCCAAAACCCACGAAATTGATTACAGCCGTTGCGTGGCATGCATGGACTGCCTAGATAAATGCAGACAAGGAGCCATCACCTACACCCACCGCCGTCATAAAGCGGATGCTGCGAAAATATCCGCCCGGAATCAGACTCAATGTACAACAACTTCTACCGGACCGGCAGATGATACCCGGCGCGCATTCCTCTCGGCAACGGCAGTATTGGCCACTACCGCCGCTCTAAAGGCGCAAGAGAAGAAAGTAGACGGCGGACTGGCCGTCATCGAAGACAAGAAGATACCCGCACGTGCCGCCGCCATTACTCCTCCGGGGTCGTTGAGCGCACGCAACTTTGCACAACACTGTACGGCTTGCCAGCTATGCGTTGCGGTGTGTCCCAACCAGGTGCTGCGCCCCTCTTCCGACCTGACACGGCTGATGCAGCCGGAAATGTCCTACGAGCGCGGCTACTGCCGTCCCGAATGTACCAAGTGTTCGGAAGTTTGTCCGGCAGGTGCTATCCGGCCGATAACGAAAGCCGACAAATCGGCCATCCAGATAGGTCATGCCGTATGGATAAAGGAGAATTGCATCTGCATCACCAATAAGGTGGAGTGCGGCAACTGCGCCCGCCACTGCCCGGTCGGCGCCATACAAATGGTGGCTTCGGACTCCGGAAATCCGCAATCCCCCAAAATACCCGTTGTCAATACCGAACGCTGCATCGGCTGCGGCGCATGTGAGAACCTGTGTCCGGCACGCCCGTTCAGCGCAATCTATGTGGAAGGACATATCATGCACAGAACGGTGTGAGAATCAGATGACAAAACGATAAAGGAAAATCTTCGATACGTTCTGGACAACAGACAGCATCGAGAAGAATAAATACGAGTAACTATGGAAGAGAATAATAATAATAAGAATAACAGCAAGATAAACCGCCGGGACTTCTTCAAGCTTGCCGGCGCAGGGACGTTTGCATCGGCAGCCGCACTGTATGGCTGCTCCGACAAGAACAACCGTTCGGACAGCGAATCGGCCGCTTTGGGTGAAATTCCTACCGATAAGATGGTGTACCGTACCAATCCCACCACGGGCGACCGGGTATCCTTATTGGGCTACGGCTGCATGCGCTGGCCTACCCGGAAGCGTGCTGACGGAAACGGAGATGAGATAGACCAGGAAGCCGTCAACGAACTGATTGACTATGCCATCGCCCACGACGTGAACTATTTCGACACATCGCCCGTGTATGTGCAGGGTTGGTCGGAGAAGTCAACGGGAATAGCACTGAAACGCCATCCGCGTGAAAAGTTCCTGATAGCCACCAAACTGTCCAACTTTTCCAATTACACCCGCGAGAATTCAATTGCCATGTATCGGAAATCGTTCGAGGACCTGCAAGTGGACTACATCGATTATTATCTGTTGCACTCCGTCGGCAATGGCGGCATCAAGACATTCCGGGCACGGTACATCGACAACGGTATGATTGATTTTCTGATGGAAGAACGCAAGGCCGGGCGTATCCGGAACCTGGGGTTTTCGTTTCACGGAACAACGGAGGTGTTTGATGAAATACTGGCCATGCACGACCGCATACACTGGGATTTCGTGCAAATCCAACTCAACTATGCCGACTGGCGGCATGCTTCGGGCAATAATGTCAATGCCGAATATCTGTATGGCGAACTCGTTAAACGCGACATACCCGCCATTATCATGGAACCGCTGCTGGGAGGACGGCTATCCAGACTGAACGACCACTTGGTGGCACGCCTGAAACAGCATCGCCCGCAAGAGAGTGTAGCTTCCTGGGCATTCCGCTTTGCCGGGAGCTTCCCCAAGGTACTGACGGTACTGAGCGGCATGACGTATATGGAACATCTGCAGGACAATCTCCGCACCTATTCCCCCCTCGACCTTTGCACGGAAGAAGAACTGGCTCTGCTGGAAGATACGGCGCAGGTAATGCTTACCTATCCTATCATCCCGTGCAACGACTGCAAGTATTGCATGCCTTGTCCCTATGGACTGGACATTCCCGCCATTCTGCTGCATTACAACCGCTGCGTCAACGAGGGCAATATACCCAAAAGCAGCCGGGATGAGCACTATCGCGAAGCCCGCCGCGCCTTCCTCATCGGTTATGACCGCAGCGTACCGAAGCTCCGCCAGGCAAGCCATTGTACAGGATGCGACCAATGCAACCCGCACTGTCCTCAAAGCATCGATATACCCCAAAAGTTACAGGAAATAGACCAGTTTGTAGAAAATCTCAAACAAGAGAGATTATAATACAAACGGAAAAAGAAAATACGCCCTATCTTTGGCGGAGCAAATAATGAAGAAAGCGATACGAATGAAGAAAAAAAACATATTACTCCTTTCGATAGCCGGCCTTTGGACAATGGCGGGATTTGCGCAGGCTGCAAAGGACAGCGCGCGCATTGCCCGGAACCTGACTATAGATGAAGTGGTAGTAACCGGAACAAGAAACGAAACGGATATACGGCATCTGCCGATGACCATCTCCGTAGTGAACCGCAAGGTGTTGGAGCGACGTTTCCAACCATCCGTACTACCTGCACTGACAGAGCAAGTGCCCGGACTGTTCGCTACAAGCCGCGGCATCATGGGATACGGCGTGTCCACGGGAGCAGCAGGCGGAATGAACCTGCGCGGCATCGGCGGCAGCCCTACGGCTGGTTTGCTGGTGCTGATTGACGGCCATCCCCAATATATGGGATTAATGGGACATCCCATTGCCGATGCCTATCAGACCATGCTGACCGACCAGGTGGAAGTGCTTCGCGGCCCTGCCTCGGTGCTGTATGGTTCCAACGCCATGGGTGGCGTTATCAATATCGTAACCCGCAAGATGCAGGAAGACGGGGTTAAGACCCATGCGCAAATCGGCTACGGCTCCTACAACACATTGCAGACGGAAGTTTCCAACCGCATCAGGAAAGGGCGTTTCAGCAGCGTTGTCACCGGCTCTTACAACCGTACCGACGGGCATCGCGACAATATGGAGTTTGAGCAATACGGCGGCTATACCAAGCTGGGATATGACTTCAACGATTCCTGGAAACTGTGGGGCGATGTAAACATCACGCAGTTCAAGGCCTCCAATCCGGGCGAAGCCGGTAATCCGTACATAGACAATGACTCCCGCATCACGCGCGGCATGACTTCGCTCGCTCTCGAAAACCATTATGAAAAGAGCTCCGGCGCCTTGAGTTTCTTCTATAACTGGGGACGCCATAAAATCAATGACGGCTATCATCCCGGCGGTACGCCGCAGGAATCCCACTTCAACTCCAAAGACCGCATGCTGGGCGTGTCGTGGTATCAGAGCGCAACGCTTTTCGCCGGCAACCGTCTGACCACGGGTTTCGACTATCAGCACTTCGGCGGCGAATCATGGAACCGCATGGTGTCTACCGGCGAACGTGTTCCGGGTGTAGACAAGCAAATGGATGAATTTGCCGGATATGTCGACTTCCGTCAGGACCTCGGCGAATGGCTCTCTCTGGATGCGGGCATCCGTGTAGACCACCATTCGCACATAGGCACGGAATGGATTCCGCAGGGCGGCCTTTCGTTCCACTTGCCCCGACAGACGGAAGTGAAAGCAATGGTGAGCAAGGGATTCCGTAACCCCACCATCCGTGAGATGTACATGTTTCCGCCACAGAACCCGGATTTAATGGCGGAAAGCCTGATGAGCTACGAGTTGTCTTTCTCGCAACGGGTGTTGGACGGCACTTTGTCTTACGGCATAAATCTCTACTACATTGACGGCGACAATATGATTATGACCGTTCCTACGGACGGCAAGCCCAAGAACGTAAATACCGGCAAGATTGAAAACCGGGGCATTGAAGCCAATATCGGTTACCGCATTACCCCGCACTGGCAGGCAAATGCCAATTACAGTTGGCTGCACATGGAGAATCCGGTGATTGCCGCTCCCGGACATAAACTCTATGCAGGCGTTGACTTTACGCGAGACCGCTGGGGAGTGTCAACCGGAGTGCAATATATAAAAGACCTCTATACCAACGTAAGCAAAGGCAAGGAGAAGAAAGAAAGTTTTGTTCTCTGGAACCTGCGTGCCAATTATCGTGTATGCCGCTATGCCGATGTCTTTGTACGAGGGGAAAACCTGCTGGCGCAACGTTACGAAATAAACGACGGCTTTCCGATGCCTAAGGCAACCGTTATGGGCGGAGTGAATATCAATTTCTGACAAAATCAGGCATTACTGTTGTCAAGACCGTATTGGTTTGAAATAATAGTTATAACTTTGTGAGTATAAAACAGATTGTTTGATTAGCCGATAAAGATTATCCGACAGACCAATACAATTTACCCGATAAATGAATAAGATTATTTTATAAACGATAAGAACATGGAAACAAAAACTGTAAAACTCTATTCGCTGGATTACAGCAATGCAAGAACTTACTTAATGGCCGCATTGTTCATTGCAGGCAATATGGCACTGCCCCAGCTTTTCCACCTTATACCGCAAGGCGGTATCACATGGTTGCCCATCTATTTCTTCACCTTAATCGGTGCATACAAATTCGGCTGGAAGGTAGGATTGCTGACTGCGATCCTTTCTCCGATAATCAATTCACTGCTGTTCGGGATGCCTCTTCCGGCAGTGCTTCCCGCCATTCTGTTGAAGTCCGTATTACTGGCAGCAGCAGCCGGCTGGGCAGCACATCGTTTCAACCGTATCTCTCTGCCTATCCTATTGGCCGTTGTACTGTTATATCAGGTAGCTGGTACTCTGGCAATGCAGGTAGTAGGCGGCTATGCGCTGATAAAGTATAGCGCATCGCTGTAATAACCTTGTAGAAATATTAAAAAAGGTTCGGAACTGTTTCTGTATACAGTTTTACGAAAAGCATAGAAGTATCCTCCCGTTTCTACGGCTATCATTCGTGCTGATACGGAAAGGCAAAGAAATATTGCTGGTGCATACACGCAACTTCCGCAGCACGTTCCACGGGTTGGTAGCCGGCTTTCTCGAAACGGGCAAAACGTTGGAACAATGCGTAGAACGGGAAGTTATGGAAGAA
>ENA-UOJJ01005350-UOJJ01005350.1-human-gut-metagenome-genome-assembly--contig:-CS66-NODE-5350-length-10908-cov-12.965171_pt1 | contig 10908 bp, 11 predicted proteins | sample MGYA00242343_ERZ723890 | MGnify/ENA metagenome assembly ERZ723890 | reverse complement strand
GGCAGTAGTAAAAATACAATTTTCATTAAGAATTAATCCTGAAGTATATGCTAAGTTAAAGGTAATAGCAAAAAAAGATACTCGTTCAGTGTCAAATTTAATTGATAGTTTAATTATGCGAAAAATAGATGATTTTGAAACTAAATACGGTGAAATTATATTGAGTGAAGAAGATATTTATAATGTATAAATATTCTTATGTATTTTTGTAGGAGGAAATAATTAATTATGGAACATTCAGATTTTAATGAAGTAAAAAAAGTATACTGTAAACTGGAGGAAAGGGGTGTATTTCCATGGAATGAAAATAAGGAAAAACATGAAAGAGATTATTATAAATTTTTAGATAATTTGTATGAAAATAAAAAAATAGATGATAATATGTATTCAGAGTTAAAGGAAAAGTTTGCTGATGCTATGCTTTCAGAAGAATTAAAGGGCTTTGCGGTGGGGATTTATCTAATATTAGGATTAAAAAGCGAAATGGGACCGGATTTTGATAATATGGTGAAAAGCTATAAATTATAATATTGTAATTTATTTTGTAGGAGGGAGAAGAGGAAAATGTATTATAGTGAAAATTTAATTGGTCAGTTATATGTAGGATTAGAAGAGTTTGATAATTTTAATTTTTTAAGGGTAGTACCTGATGGAGAGCATAATTTTTACAGGTGTGCTGAAAAACTGGAGAATTTAACTTCTTTAGGAGATGATGATATTTATGAATTGGGAAATTTGTACACAGATGCTTTTGAAGTAGGAGGAGTTAAAGGATTTTTGGCGGGAATATATTTTGCACTAAAATTGAGTGAAAAATATAAGGAGGATTTTGAAAAGATAAAGGAATTTATTGATTCATTTGAGGATTGAGTTGTTGGAATGGATACCAAACATTTTTTGATATTAAAACATACAATTTAAAGTGAGGGAAAAGTTTGATTAAAAAGTGCTTTATTTATGGAGAAAATTTGTTTTACAAAAAAGAAATGGCAAAAGAAAAAATAACACAAGTATTGCAGGACTTGATTGACAATGAGGGTGTATACATATTTTATAATGGTAGAATGAGTAATTTTGATATAGTGTGTGAAGAATGTCTTGCTGAATTAAAAAAAATACACAGTAATTTGGAGCTTTGCTATATCTACCCATATATGTATAAGGCTCTTTTAAATAAAATGGATCATATAAGAAGTGTATATGATAAGGTGTTGGAGTTTAATATAATTTCAAAGACAAAGGGTAACAATACCTGTATTGATGAAATGTATATGAATTTTGCCGATACTTCGGATTATATGATTACATATTTAGAAAGAGAGAAAAGCAAGGTACATGATATAATTAATTATGCTGAAAAAAAGAATGTTAAAATTAAATTTATTAATCAATATATCGACGAAAAAGTTTAATTTGAATTGATGAATTTTTATATGTTTTAGTTCCCCCGTTAAAAGGTAATGGCATAAGGATTTTGTGCCTTGTGACGTTATCTTTAATCAGGCTGTTGATATTTTCAACAGCCTTAAATATTATTAAATAAACTATAATTGCCGTTTTTATTCAAAAAAAATGTATTATAGTTTTTATTCATTTTTTTGTAAAATCAGGTATTATTTTAAAATAAAACAGGTGCTGCATTTGCAACACCCTTGTTTATTCTAATTATTCATTCCAGTTATGATATACATTCTTAACGTCATCGTCATCGTCAAGCATATCAAGGAGTTTTGTCATTTTCTTAATATCATCTTCATCTGTAAGTTCAGTATAGGTCTGAGGAATCATTGAAATTTCAGCCTCAGCCATTTCAAAGCCTGCTGCTTCAAGAGACTCTCTTACTGCTGAAAAATCATCAGGTGAAGTGAGGATTTCAAAGCTGTCCTCTTCTTCGTTAATATCTTCGGCACCTGCTTCAATAGCTGCCATTTCAAGGGCTTCAGCATCAATATCTTCATCTTTTTCAATAATAATCTGACCCTTTTCATCAAACATAAAGCTTACACAGCCTGTAGTACCCATATTACCGCCGCCTTTTGTAAATGCACTTCTTACATTTGCAGCAGAACGATTCTTATTATCAGTAAGTACCTCAACAATAACGGCTACACCCTTAGGACCATAGCCTTCATAAGTAATTGATTCATAATTAACGGCATCAAGGTTACCGGCTGCCTTTTTTATACTTCTGTCAATAGTATCATTAGGCATATTGTTAGCCTTAGCCTTAGCAATGGCATCTCTTAATCTTGAATTGCTGGCAGGGTCAGGACCGCCTGCTTTTACAGCAACTGCCAGTTCTCTACCGATTACCGTAAAGATTTTACCCTTTGCAGCGTCATTCTTTTCTTTCTTGTGCTTAATATTAGCAAATTTAGAATGTCCACTCATATTCTTAACCTCCATAATATATTTTGTTCATTAAATCGCACTGTTACTATTGTATCATTATTTGGTACATTTTGCAAGACTAAATATTTTTGCCTTTTTGTATATGGTAACAGGCTATTAATACAAGCCTGAGGGGTGCAATTTTACAGGCAAGCATTGTAAGCAGGTTAGAAAGGCTTGGTAAAATGACCGTTTTTCTCCAAAACATTCCGTTAATGGCTTTCTTTGCCGCTTCCTTACTGCTTAAAGGTTTCATTGAAAAAGTGACATTTGCTCTTTTGTTAAATTCCGTATCTACGGGACCTGGACAAAATACTGAAATGTGTACTTTTGACCTTCTTTGTCTTAACTCTTCATTTATAGCTGTAGTCAGCTTATATACGTAAGCCTTTGTTGCATAATAAGTTGCCATTAAAGGTCCTGAGCCAAAGGAGGCGAGGGAGGCAACATTTAATATATAGCCTTTGTTTCTTCTGACAAAATCCCTCAGATAAAGTTTTGTAAGTATATGAATGGCTGATATATTAAGGTCTATCATATTTAACTCATTTTTTAGGTCTGAATAGTAAAATTCTCCCCAGGCACCAAAGCCGGCATTGTTAATTAATATATCAATATTTTGTGCGATGGAATGGAGTTTAAAGCAATTTTTTCTTATACTTAAATCCATTGGTATTACTGTTACCTGTGTGTTTATCTGATTTGCCAGCTTAGTAAGTTTTTCTTTGTTTCTTGCTACAAGAATAAGGTCATAGCCTTTTTGTGCAAGTATTAATGCCATATCCCTGCCTATGCCGCTGCCGGCACCGGTTATTAATGCAGTTGCCATTGTTATTCCTCCCTTATATAGTTCAGCAATATATCTTTATTATTTTTATCGGGTTCTTTCATTACATAGTCAAGTGCCCTGTTTAAAGCCTGTCCTACAGCCTTGCCTGTTATACCTATATTTATTAAATCTTTACCTGTTATATTTAAGGATTTTAATGAACAGCAGTCATTTTTGACTTTATTATACATTTCCGTTTCTTTTTCCATTGAGCTATTCCTTAGGGCACCCATTAATTCAATAAGTACAGGTGTGTGTCCTTGGGTAAGATTTATAAGTTTTCGCATCGAATAAGGGTCGGTAATATTATAATCACTATATTTAACTAAGGTGGTAACAATAGAGATGCTCCTGTTATCTGTCTTTAATCTTTTCATAATTTTATTGACAATACTGAAATCAATGCCATAAAAAATATAGGCAAGCCTTAACGTAATATCCCTGCTTAGTGTATTTATTTTACCATAGTCAAAGGATTTATTTAATATTTCGGGAAGAAAGTATTCCGTCATTCCCGAATTAAGGAGTATATCAAGCCTTTCGTTATGGTCAGATAATATCAGCTTAAAAAATTCTTCTCGTGTTCTTTCAATGCTTATATTTTTTATTAGAGGTGCGTTTTCTTTTAATGCAATAAGAGTGTTCTCTTCTATGGAAAAATCAAGCTGCGCAGAAAAACGGACTGCTCTCATCATTCTAAGGGCATCTTCCTGAAATCTTTTTGCAGGTATACCGACGCCGCGGATAATCTTATTCTTTATATCCTCCCGACCGTTAAAAAGATCCACATAGCCTTTAATTGGATTATAGGCTATGGCATTAATTGTGAAATCACGTCTTGACAAGTCCCCTGAAAGTTTATCCGTAAATATAACTTCCTCGGGGTGTCGGTTATCTTTATACTCACCGTCTATTCTGTAGGTGGTAAGTTCATAACCGACTCTGTCAATAATAACCGTAACTGTGCCATGTTGTATACCTGTATCTACAGTATGGGGAAAAATCTTTTTAATTTCTTCCGGCAGGGCTGAGGTTGTTATGTCATAGTCATGAGGTGTTGCGCCCATAAGATAATCTCTTACACAGCCGCCTACAATATAACCCTCATATCCGTTTTTATATAACTTATTTAAAATAAATTCAACATTTTCGGGAAGTTGCATATTTAAGCTCCTTTGTTTTTTTCGTATAAATATAGTAACATATTTTGGGAATAATATCAATCGACACTTGATAAAATCCGATAAAACGAGTATAATTAAAGTGTATGTAAAATAAACGGAGTTTGCTCCGGTGCTGTACATAAAATCAGGAGGTGTTTATATGGCAAAGGTACTAGTTGTAGATGATGAGTCAAGTATTGTGAATATTATATCTTATAATCTTAAAAAAGAGGGGTATGATGTAATAACGGCAGAGGACGGAGAAGCAGGTCTTGAGCTTGCGTTAAATGAAAATCCAGATCTTATTCTTTTGGATATAATGATGCCTAAAATGGACGGTTATGAGGTATGCCGTAAGTTAAGAGAAAAGAGTAATGTGCCTATTATTATGCTTACTGCAAGAGCTGATGAAGTTGATAAGGTTATCGGGCTTGAAATGGGTGCTGATGATTATGTGACAAAGCCTTTTGGCAACAGAGAGCTTATTGCAAGAGTAAAGGCTCATTTGAGAAGAAGTTCCGTTAAGGATACTCCTGCCGAAAGCAGTAATGCTCAGAATTATGGTGATCTCTCCATTGATTTTGACAGATATGAGGTTACCAAAAGGGGAGAGGTTATTAATCTTACAATGAGAGAATTTGAGCTTCTTACTTTTCTTGCTACACAAAAAGGTCAGATATTTAACAGAGAAACATTGCTTGAAAAGGTCTGGGGCTATGAATATTTTGGTGATGTCAGAGCTGTTGATGTTACCATAAGAAGATTGAGAGAAAAAATTGAGGATGATCCAAGCAAGCCCAGATTTATTATTACCAAGAGAGGCATTGGATATTATTTCAGTGCGTAGGGAAAGTTTATGAAAAGTATTCGTTGGCGGCTTGTATTTATGTACCTTTCGCTGGTATTTATAGTTATGATACTTACGGGTACATTTATTATAGTCAGTTCGGAAAGCAGAGAACAAAGAAAAGCATCTGAAGAGCTTCGTCAGTGTGCGGTATATATTGAAGAACAGGTTATAGAACAGTATGACAGCAGGTATTTTCAAGATAGTCTTATTAGCTTGTCTATTGTGAGCTCTACTTTAAGAAATATGAGTGCTCATATATTAAATTCTCAGGGTGAAACCATAGCAAGCTCAACCGTTAATGATGAGGCTGATTTTCAGCAATATACCAATTCTGCCATTATTTCAGCATTAAATGGTAAAGAAAGCTTTTTGGCTAATAGTAAAATTACTGATTCTTTGGGGCAGGAGAAGACTGTTATGAGCTATTCCTATCCTTGTAAGGACAGCAGCAACAAGGTCTTATATATCGTATACGTTCAGATGGATTCGGAGGCTATTGAGGAAAGTATTAAGCAGACTACAAGAACAATACTTGTGGCGGTAATTATTGCTCTTATAATTACAACAATATTGGGTCTGCTTTTTGCAAACACAATTACAACGCCTATTGCTGCTCTTACAAAGAAAGCTAATCTTATGGCGAAGGGACGTCTTGACCAGAAGGTAACGGTAAAGAGCAATGATGAAATAGGTCAGCTTACAAAAAGCTTTAATACAATGGCTAAAGAGCTTAGAAAAACAATTGTTGAAAGTGAAGAGCAGAGAAATAAGCTTGAAATCGTGCTCCATAATATGACTGACGGTATATTAGCTTTTGATGATAAAGGACAGCTTATACACATAAACCGTTCGTCTTATGATATGCTTGAAATTGACGATGTAAAAATTTCACTGAAATGGCTTTTGGATATGTTTAATATTGACATTTCTGACGCAGAGAAAAATTCCGTCAAGGAGCTTGTTGTAAACGGTAAGGATGATAAATATATTTCTGTTGCCATAATTCCGTATACATTAAAAAAGAAAAAAAAGCAGGAAAAACCGGGGGGCACAATTGTTGTTTTACATGATATTACAAAGCACAGACAGCTTGATAATATGCGACAGGAGTTTGTTGCTAATGTAAGCCATGAAATCGGCACGCCGCTTACTACAATTAAGGGTTATGCAGAGCTTTTGCTGGATGGTGCTATTGATGATAAGCCGGTTGCTATGGATTTTTTAAAGGAAATAAATGTTGCGGCTGACCGAATGAAGATATTAAGAGATGACCTGCTTGATTTGTCCAGATTTGATACAAAGGTAAACAAGCTTAACAAGGAGGATGTAAACCTTGTAAGCCTTGTTTCGGGCTGTTGCAGGCAAAATCTTATTGTTGCAGATAACAAAAATCAAAATATTGTATTTAATCCGCCTGAGAAGCCTATGTTTATATATGCAGACCCCGGCAGAATTAATCAGGTTATTACAAATATTATGTCTAATGCAATGAAGTATAGTGATAATGGTTCAACAATTAATATTAAGCTTAGTGAAACTGAAAAATACTATCATCTTGAAATTCAGGATAATGGTATAGGTATGCCTAAAGAGGCTCTTGACAGAATATTTGACAGATTTTACAGGGTGGATAAGGCAAGAAGCAGGGCTATGGGCGGTAACGGTCTGGGACTTGCTATTGTTAAGGAAATTATGGACGCTCATGATGGAAGTATTAAGGTGTATTCTGAGTTGGGAAAGGGTACTACTATGGTGCTTATTTTCCCTAAGAGTGAGCTTGCTGATTTTATTATTGAACAATAAATATAACAATAAAGCCAATGATTGCGGATAATCGTTATCATTGGTCTTTTATTTTAATACGGGGAGGTTTTTATGTTTACTAAAAAGGCCGTGAAGAACTATGACAGGGAAAATATGATACCTGCTGTGCATTCAAGTATTTGTACAGGTGAAAAGGTTGCCGGTTTTATTGATAAAAGGACAGGTAAGTTTAAGGATATTATGCTTGTAAGGAGCGAAAAGGAGTTAAATTGTTTTTTAAAGGAATATAATATTGATGAAAAAGATTTAAAGTCGGATTTTTGATAAAAATGAATGTAAAAAATTGTGCAACTTACATAAAAAGACAAAAAAACTGTTTGACTTTTATTGTTAAGTGTGGTATTCTTTAAATGCAGTAAGTAATATATATGTTACTTACTGTTACCAACGTTTATTTTTTTATTTTTTAGGAGGAACTGTTAAATGAAACAAGGAACAGTTAAGTGGTTTAATGCTGAGAAGGGCTTTGGTTTTATCTCAACTGAAGGCGGCAGCGATGTATTCGTTCATTTCTCTGCAATTAAGTCAGAGGGCTACAAGACATTAGAGGAAGGTCAGAAGGTTGAATTCGACGTTGTTGATGGTGCTAAGGGTCCTCAGGCCGCTAATGTAGTTCGTTTATAATCAGTAATTAATATTTAACTTTAACATAGATTTTTATATTTTTATAGATTTTTATATTGGTTTATTTTATTTTGGTTATAACAAAAAAAGGAGCTATCGTTTTGATAGTTCCTTTTTTAATTTCTCAAAATTTTCAGTCTTCGTTTTCGTTCTTTGATATACGCATAAGTTTATATTCAAAGTCCTGTTTATCCTTACTTACTATTGTAGATAAAATCATACCGCTGAAGTAACACTGTACAGCAGCAATAGCAGTAAAGCCGCATACCATAAGTGTTGGAAAATTAGGTACAGCTCCCGTCTTTATGTATGTAATTACTACAGGTATAAAGAAGCCTATGGCAAGAAGCATTAACACAAGGGATATATATCCAAAGAATTTAAAAGGTCTGTAATTTTTGTAAAGCCTTATAATTGTCATAAGGACTTTAAAGCCGTCTGAGTAGGTATTAAGCTTTGATTCACTGCCTTCAATTCTATCTCTGTAGTCAATAACTACATTTTTAATAAACATATTTTTGTCTATTGCATGTATTGTCATTTCGGTTTCAATCTCAAATCCCTTTGAAAGAACAGGAAATGTCTTTACAAAGCTATAGCTAAAGGCTCTAAGCCCTGTCATTATATCTTTGACATTGCTTTTAAAAAGCATATTAATTGTGCCTCTTACAATAGAGTTACCAAAGTTATGAAATGGTCTTTTATTTTCAGTAAAATAGGTGGAGGAAAGTCTGTCACCTACTACCATATCAGCTTTCTTTTCAAGAACTTCCTTTACCATTTCGGGTACGGGTTCAACGGGATAAGTGTCATCACCGTCTGTCATTACATAACAGTGTGCATCAATTTCTCTGAACATTCTTCTTATAACATTGCCTTTTCCCTGTTGATATTCATATCTTACTATGGCACCTGCTGCTCTTGCAATTTCGTCTGTGCCATCGGTTGAGTTGTTGTCATATACATATATAGTGGCATCGGGTAATACCCTTTTAAAATCCTCAACCACCTTTTTAATTGTTTTACTTTCATTATAGCATGGTATAAGTACTGCAATTTTATCCATTATAAATATTCTCCCTTCTCATAAGTTTTATAACCAAAATTGAATTGCTGTTGCTATTCTCCAAAACACCTCGGGATTGGTTTCTGACGGAGAGTAATACCTTCCGCTTATAGTAATTGCAAATGTAATAAACATTGAAATAACAAAACAAACAGGCATACAATAGTTAAATATTTTCCAATAATCTCTTGTGCAGTATTTGTTATATGCCGCAAATATTACTATTATAGAAGAAAGTATTAATAACCAGCTGAAGTCTAAATAATATCTTGAAAGTATACCTGCCATAATAGCATCTGCTGAGGCTATTATAAAGGTAAATATTATAAAAAGTAATGTAATTGTTAAAAGCCCTTTTTCTTTCAATTCATTTTTGATTTTAGGTATTAACAGAAGCATCCACGTGATTGGCTGAAGGAACAAAATTCCGCCATAGGTACCTTCTTTTATGGTAATACCCATATACTTTGTTGCAAATGAAGTTGTTGTAACGTAAGGGAATACACCTTCGATATTTAATGGCTGCAATATATAGCAGAATATGCCCTGAGGTATTCTTGCAAGACTGATACCTCTTGATGTCATATCATTTGTTGTAAGGTTATAATTTGCACCAAAGTCAAATATTGAACCAAATCTTGCGTAATTGTAATGGAACATAAATGCTGCAAATAATATTATTGGAGCTGTGAAACATACTGTTTGCAAAATACCAGTTTTTGAAAACAGCTTTCTGTCTTTGAAAACAGCAGTCCAAAAAAGAGGAATTGCTATAAATAATATTAAAAGCATTTGAGGTCTGCATCCCGCAATAAGTGCAAGTAAAAGAGAACCTATAAAGAGTTTTATACTGCTCAGTTTATAACCGTCATCTGTTGTCTTAAAAGCCGTAATCCAACAAAAGAGTCCGCTGACTGCAAGAGTTAATGCAGTAAATATAGGCAGTGTGTACATATCGGGCCATACCATTAAAAAGGCTGTTCCCACACCGTTTACAAAGAGTGTGGTTAGCATAATATAAAGCAACAAAGGTATACTCTCTTTTTCTTTAGTCATAAATTTTTTTGCAAAGGCATATATGAGGAAATAACTCATTATTACAAATATCGGTATAAGTATTAAAATACAGGCAAAAGGTTTAATATCCGTATCTGCTATTAATTTTGCGGGGATATTGAATAAAAGTGCAGGAACTATACCGAAATATACATAGTATTTACCTTCATAATATGCGTGATCCCAACTTGCACTTACGCCTGCCGAATCTCTCAAATCAGGGTCATAGGGATTTGTAAGACTCGCAAGCTTTGGGTCAGGATTGTCATTTAAGTAATAGTGTCCGTCAAGTATTGCGTTTGTAAGTTCAATATATTGGGATTGCCAGCTTACTGTGTTATACACATACATAGGATTTATATGGCTTGCTGCAATCATCAATATAATTTGCAAAGTAATAATTATCGGTATAAAAATTTTCTGTTTTTTTCTTTTTAGATTAAGCTTATAAGAGTAAAATTTAGACCCCGGCTTTATTATATAAAAAAGTCCTATACAAATTAATATGATTAAAACTCTTAAAATGCTGAAATGAAAAGGAACATTTGCATTTAAAATTATATTGTTTATTCTTATTTCCTTACCTTTTACATTTTTTAATTCAATAATAAGGGTATTAGATTCGCCCTTTAGGTTAAGAGGTATGTATTTTGTGTTTTCAACAGTTGAAACAATACTTCTTTCAGGCATATCTATACCATTGCTTTTGCCAAAGTCATCTATGGTAATTTTGACTTTTACAAGCTTATTTGACTCATTTTCCTTTATATCCTCCGGACGGGGATTAAGAGGCAAGGTCTTTGTGTTTTCCATATCAATATAAATGTTTTTGACTTCTGTATTAATATTTTCAAACTTAATTTTTGTGTTATCATCGTTAAAACGGAATGTAGAATTTCCCAAGGAATTAACTGCTTTGTCAAAGGCTGCATCGTTAAGTGTTACAGGTTCATAGCCTAATGTCTGAAAAAATCGGAAATTAAACAAAAATATTTCCAGAAAAACTACTATTAATACTAGTAAACATATAATTGAAATTTTATTATTATTAATCTTGGTATCTATGCTATTTTTTTTATTCATAATGTGCCCCCGTATTGTTAAA
>ENA-UOJJ01005346-UOJJ01005346.1-human-gut-metagenome-genome-assembly--contig:-CS66-NODE-5346-length-10919-cov-4.040869_pt1 | contig 10919 bp, 10 predicted proteins | sample MGYA00242343_ERZ723890 | MGnify/ENA metagenome assembly ERZ723890 | reverse complement strand
TGACTCTTCTTTTTCTTTCCAAGAAAAGAACAATAATATGTTCTCACAATTACATCGAACATGGTGATACGAAGTTTAGAGGTTCAAAGCTAGTCGATTTTTTGAAGGAGCGATTCTATCAATCATTCAAATGGTTTCATTTCTATTCAAAAATGCAAATGGATTTGTTTAAAAAAGATTATCCGTCAAAAGATGCATTTTTTACGGAAATGCCATTAAAAGACTTCGGTATAGCACCCATAATAGAAAAAAAGGGAAATGAGGTGACACTTTTATTTTTTGGTTTGATTAGAGACTATAAACAATTGGATTTGTTTATTAAAGCCGTTAATAATCTTGAAAACCCAAATCTGAAAGTAATAATTGCCGGTAAGGCAACAAAGGAAGAACAAGAGAAATATTTATCTCTAATTAAGGATAAAAGTATATATGAATTGAATTTTGAATTTATCCCTAACGAGAATATTCCAACTATTTTCTCTAAGGCTGACTTTTTAGTTTTGCCATATCGTTCTGCAACCCAGTCGGGGCCTTCGCTCATAGCGATAAACTATTCAGTTCCTATCATTGCATCAGATATAGTACCTTTTAGCGATATGGTAGAAGATGGAGTGAATGGATTTCTTTTTGAAAGTAACAATTGCGAGGCACTAACGGCTGTTTTAAAGAAAGTATTGATGCTAAACGAGGAAGATACATCTTGTTTAAGAAGAAATCAGAGTAAATATAGGGAGGATTATATTAGGAATAATGATATCTGTAAGCTGTTTCAGCAATTTATTAACGATAAAATATTGTATCAAATATAAAATTACATTCAATGAATATAGCAATTGTAGGTACAGGTTATGTCGGCTTAGTAAGCGGCACTTGTTTTGCAGAGATGGGTAACAAAGTTACCTGCGTGGATGTTGATCGGGCAAAGATTGACAAACTTCTGAATGGTGAGATGCCAATCTATGAGCCAGGGCTTGAAGATTTGGTTAAACGTAATGTTGCCTATGACCGTTTGCATTTCACAACTGATATCACTAAGATTTTGGGTGATGTAGAGGTCGTATTTTCCGCTGTAGGTACTCCTCCTGACGAAGATGGTAGTGCCGATCTGAAATATGTGCTGGCTGTAGCTCGTGAGTTCGGTCAGAATATTAATAAGTATACCATTTTGGTTACTAAAAGTACGGTTCCTGTAGGTACTGCTAAAAAAGTGAAAGCTGTTATCCAAGAAGAACTTGACAAACGTGGCGTAAACATTCCATTTGATGTGGCTTCGAATCCGGAGTTTCTGAAAGAGGGAGCTGCTATTAAAGACTTCATGAGTCCCGACCGTGTGGTCGTTGGTGTTGAAAGTAAGCAAGCCGAAGAAGTGATGACTAAGCTCTATCATCCTTTCTTGATTCAGAATTTTCGTGTTATTTTCATGGATATTCCATCTGCTGAAATGACAAAATATGCGGCTAACGCCATGCTTGCTACACGTATCAGTTTCATGAATGACATAGCCAACTTGTGTGAACGTATGGGAGCTAACGTAGATAACGTGAGAAAAGGTATTGGAGCAGATGTCCGTATCGGTCAGAAATTTCTTTATGCAGGGTGCGGTTATGGTGGCAGTTGTTTCCCGAAAGATGTAAAGGCATTGATTCATTCGGGAATTGATAATGGCTATCACATGGAGGTGATTGAAGCGGTAGAACGTGTGAACGAGAATCAAAAAACTATCGTTTACAATAAATTTTTAACGTTGATGGAGGATGTGAAAGGTAAAACCATTGCTGTGCTTGGATTGGCTTTTAAACCGGAAACGGATGATATGCGTGAAGCTCCTGCGCTAGTCGTAATAGAGAAGTTGCTGGAAGCTGGTGCATCGGTTCGGGTGTTTGATCCTATTGCTATGCCAGAATGTAAGCGTAGAATAGGTAATGTCGTGACTTATTGTGAAAATATGTACGATGCAGCCGACGGAGCCGATGCTTTAGCCTTGATGACCGAATGGCGGCAGTTCCGTATGCCTACTTGGAATGTTATTAAGAAGTGTATGAAGGGCAATGTGATTGTGGATGGTCGTAATATCTATAATCGTCAGGAGCTTGAAGGGTTAGGATTTGTGTATACTCGGATAGGTGAGAAGTGAAAATTACATAGTGTTATGTTTATTATATGAAAATAATAAAAACAAGGCTTGTATGCGCATGGATTTTATTACCTCTCTTTCTGATACATATTTTTCTTTATTTTTTTTCATCAAATAGAAAGAAGATACAATCCGATATGCCAACATTGACACAGTTTATTTATCATCTCATCTATGATAAACCTTACAGAAATGTTTTCTATTATCGGGTTGGTCGAATTCATTTCTTATTTAGCTGGTTACTTCCGAGATGTTACTATACGAAAATCAATCAGAATATGAATATAGGCCATGATATTCAAATGGAACATGCATTTAATACTTTTTTGAATGCAAAATCTATAGGAGATCATTTTAGGTGTTTTCACAATGTTACTCTTGGTCAAAAAAATGGGAAAACTCCAACTATAGGAAATAATGTGGTTGTTAGTTGTGGTGCTTCAATATTGGGAGATTGTATCATCGGAGATAATGTAATAATGGGAGCGGGTTGTGTAGTCGTTAAAAGTGTTCCGGCAAATAGTACAATTATAGGAAATCCAGCCGTTATTGTCAAGAAAGAAGGAATAAAAACGTATGAATTATTATAATTAAACTTTATGAGAATATTGTTTATCGCTAATTATAGTCAATTGTATGGTGCGAATCGTTCTATGCTGACTATCATTGAATATCTGCACAATAATGAGTATGATGTGAAATTGATTTTAACTTCTAAAGGAGATATTTGTCAGGAACTCGATACGATTGGTATAGATTATAAAGTGATACCAATGTTTACACAACTCTATTATTTAAAACGTAATATAAAATACTTGGCACTTCCTATTCTCGATATTTGGACTTTCTTTAAGCTTCCCTTTCTAATTAAAGAAGCAAAAAAATTCTCACCAGATATTATCTATTCTAATACTTCAGCTGAAATGACTGGTATTGAAGTCGCAAAAAAACTAGGTGTGAAACATATATCGCATATTCGAGAGTTTATGGATTTGGATCATGGTGCGCAATTTATAATGGGAAAAAAAGGTAAGAAAAGGTTTATAAATCAGAGTGATGGCGTTATATATGTTTCTTATTCGGTTGCTAATCATGTGAATTTAGGTGAGCCTTTAGGTAAAAGCCAAAGAGTGATATACAACGGCCTGAAAGACGCAAATGTAGAATTTGAAGATAAGGAAATATGCAATTCTCTCAACTTAGGGGTTGTTGGCATATTCGATAAAGCGAAAGGCCAAGATTTGGCAATCAATGCCATGCCGAAAATTTTAAAAATATTTCCAAATGCAAAATTGAACATTTGGGGAGATAAAGAGGGGGGATTTAAACGAGTTATACATAAGCTTGTTAAATCTTTGAATTTGGATAATTCTGTTGTTTTTCATGGGTTTGAGAAAAATTCAAATCAAATATATAAGGATATGGACATATTGTTAATGTGTTCTAGATGTGAAGGATTTGGAAGAGTGACTGTAGAGGCTATGCAAAGAGGTATTCCTGTTATAGGATTGAACACAGGTGGTACATCTGAATTGGTAAAAGATGGTTTCAATGGCTATTTGTTCAACTCTATACAAGAAATTCCGTCGAAATTGTCTCTTCTTTTAGAATCAAAGGAACATTATAATCATATTAGGCGGAACGCTTATACTGAATCACGATCGATGTATTCTGTTACGCAATATTGTAAAAGTGTAGAAGATTTTATCTGCCAGATTTATTCTTTGTGAATAAGTTTAGTAGGATTGTGGTATACACATGAAATATTATTTCTTCCATAATATTCATGCGTCTTTTCATGTAATCAGTTCTCATTTTATTAACTAGATGATAAAAGCAATGATAAAAATATTAATTACCGGAGGCAGTGGATTTATTGGTACTAATCTTATTGAACATTTCCTTTTTAATCAGAACATTGAACTTCTTAGTATTGATATTGAAAAGCCCAAAATCAGTGCACATAATCGTATTTGGAAACAAATAAATATATGTGATAAGGAGAGTGTCGTATCTGTATTTGGAGCGTTTCAGCCTGAAATTGTGATACATCTGGCTGCCCGTACAGATTTGAGAGGTGTTACGCTTCAAGATTATGATGCAAACATGAGTGGAGTGAGCAATGTATTAGCGGCTATAAATGAAGTCGGAAGTGTACAGCGTGCAATTTTTGCATCTTCTATGTATGTTTGCGAACCGGGGTATATGCCCAAAGACTTTGAAGATTATGCGCCTCATACTTTTTATGGAGAGAGTAAAGTGGAAACCGAAAAAAGAATTAAAAAGGCCAATCCTACAACTTACACCTGGAGTATCATTCGGCCTACAAGCATTTGGGGGCCTTGGTTTGGCGAGCCTTATGATAAATTCTTTCATATTGTTCTAAAGCATATGTATTTCCATATGGGTGAAAAGGCTTGCAAAAAAACTTATGGTTATATTGATAATGCAATATATCAAATAGAATCAATTCTCCGGGCTTCTCCAGAAAAAGTCAATCGGAATATTTATTACTTAGGTGATTATGAGGCCTATTCGATCACAGATTGGGCTAATGAAATAGCAAACATCGAAAGTATAAAAATTCCTCATGTCCCTTATTTTTGCTTCCGATGGATGGGGTATGTGGGAGATTGCTTAAAAAAGATAGGGATTGCTTTTCCTATGACGAGTTTTCGACTGCATAATATGACAACGGATAATGTTCATAATCTGGATCCTATAAAATCAATAGCTCCTCATTTGCCGGTATCGAGGGTAGAGGGTACTAAAGTTACGTTGGATTGGATTCATAAGTATGAGTAACAGAGGCAGTATATGTTTTACTAATAGATAAAGCGGGATTTTATGAAAGTTTCAATTATAACTTCGTGCTACAATCGCGCAGCAACGATTCGGGGTGCTATCGAGAGTGTCTTAGCACAGGATTATAATGACATAGAGTTTATAGTAGTGGATGGCTCCAGTACGGATGGTTCGTTGGATATTATCCGAGAATATGCGGATCGTATCTCGATTATTATATCGGAACCTGACCATGGTATGTATGAGGCTATCAATAAGGGTATTCGTGTGGCTACGGGAGAGATAATCGGATTGCTGCATTCGGATGATTTTTTCTATGATAATGGGGTAATTGGGCGCATTGTAGAACGAATGAAACGGACACATGCCGATTTCTTGTATGGTGACGGTCTCTTTGTGAATCCTGATAATACGAACAAAGTGGTGCGCAACTGGATTGGGGGAGGGTATCGTCTTTGGAAAGTGCGTCATGGATGGCTTCCGCTTCATCCCACTTGCTATATCCGACGCGATGTAATGATGAGGCTGGGACTTTATAACGAGAGTTATAAAATAGCAGCTGATAGTGACTTATTGGTACGTTATCTGTTAACAGGTGGACTCACGGTGACATATCTCAATGAATACATCGTGCGGATGCGTATGGGTGGGCTTTCTACTGATAGCGATAAACGTAAGAAGATGTGGGAAGAGGATATTAGGGTGTATGTCTCGCACGGATTATGGCCTACTTTGACCAAGTTGGAAAAGATGGCTTGGAAAGTACCGCAGTTTGTACTCGCATTACTGAAAAAATAGGTAATTATTCTAGATAAGAATTATAAAAATAAACTGTATGCAGGAAGTCCAACGTTTTAACAAAGTCCTAAAGTCTCTGGTCCTCTTAGGAGACCTTATTTTGCTGAACCTGCTTTTATGGGGATTTAATTTGTTTCTGGGTACCCGTTTCTGGTGTATCCATTGCGGTTCTATCTTTCAGGGTATGACTCTTATCACTCTGTGCTATTTACTTTGTAACATGCATTCGGGTGTTATTCTTCATCGTCCTGTGGTACGTCCCGAACAGATCATGGTCCGTGTTTTACGTAACATGGTTCCTTTTGTCTTTTTATCGGTTTGTGCGTTGCTTGTTTTTCATTTTCATTTTTCTCATTCCCGCTATTTCGGACTGTTTTATGTTGCACTGATAATTGTCATTATTAGCTACCGCTTGATTTCCCGTCACTTTCTGGAGCTTTATCGAAAAAAGGGAGGAAATGTTCGTAAGGTAGTATTAGTTGGGAGCCATGAAAATATGCAGGAGCTTTATCATGCGATGACGGATGATCCTACGTCCGGTTATCGTGTAATGGGTTATTTCGAGGATTTTCCTTCGGACCGGTATCCGCAGGATGTTCCATATTTGGGACAACCCAATGAAGTAAGTGTTTTTTTAGAAAAACATGCGGGAGAGATTAATCAGCTTTATTGTAGTCTTCCTTCTGTGCGGAGTGCGGAGATTGTTCCTATTATTAATTACTGTGAAAATCATTTGGTCCGTTTTTTTAGCGTTCCTAATGTCCGTAACTATTTGAAACGTAGAATGCATTTTGAATTATTGGGTAATGTTCCTGTACTTTCCATTCGTTGTGAACCATTAGAGTCATTGGAGAACCGTATTATCAAGCGTGTTTTTGATATCGTTTGTTCAGGGTTATTTCTTATTACGGTTTTTCCGTTCGTTTATATATTCTTCGGAATTGCAATTAAATTAAGTTCTCCCGGTCCTGTTTTTTTCAAACAGAAACGCAGTGGTGAGGATGGTCGTGAATTCTGGTGTTACAAGTTTCGTTCAATGAGGGTTAATGCGCAATGTGATACTCTTCAGGCTACGGAAAATGATCCTCGTAAAACACGTATCGGAGAGATAATGAGAAAGACGAGTGTGGACGAATTGCCTCAATTCATTAATGTGTTGAAAGGGGATATGTCTATTGTAGGTCCCCGTCCTCACATGTTAAAGCATACGGAGGAATATTCTAATCTGATAAACAAGTTTATGGTTCGTCACTTCGTTAAACCTGGAATAACTGGCTGGGCTCAGGTGACGGGCTTTCGCGGTGAGACGAAAGAACTCTGGCAGATGGAGGGACGTGTGCAACGTGATATCTGGTATATAGAGCATTGGACTTTTTTATTGGACTTATATATTATGTATAAGACGGTGTATAATGCCATACATGGAGAAAAAGAAGCATATTAAAAAATAAAACTTAGGAATTAAAGGGCGTTTAATTATGAATTTAAGAATTATGATGAGAAGACTTAACAAAAGAAATTCGTGGCTACTATTGTTGCCATTCCTATTGGCTGCCTGCCAGTCTTATAAAAAGGTTCCCTATTTCCAGAATGTGGAAGTTGTGAACGAGGTAGAACAACAGGAAAAATTGTATGATGCCAAGATCATGCCCAAGGATTTGTTGACTATTGTGGTATCGTGTACTAATCCAGAACTTGCGATACCTTTTAACCTGACAGTTGCCAGCAATGCCGGAATAGCTGTGAGTACTTCGTCTTATGTGACTACCCAACCTGTATTACAACCTTATTTGGTAGATAATGAAGGAAACATAAATTTTCCGGTATTAGGAGAATTGAAGTTAGGAGGTTTAACGAAAAGGGAAGCGGAACAGTTGATTATAGATAAACTAAAACCTTACATGAAGGAGATTCCCATTGTAACAGTGCGTATGGTAAATTATAAAATATCGGTTATCGGCGAAGTTACCCGTCCCGGTACTTTTACTATCTCTAATGAGAAAGTAAATTGTAACCTTGGATTTGAACAAGGCCGAAACCATTCTTTCGCCTTACTATTGGTTACAACAGAATGATATTATCTACGTAACTCCTAATAAGGCAAAGGCTCGAAATTCAGATGTAGGTAACAGTACCAGTCTCTGGTTCTCTGCAACCTCTATCCTGGTATCCATCGTCAGTCTATTAGTAAATATTTTAAAATAATGATTTGTAATGAAAGAAACAGATTTCAACGAAGCAAAAGAATCTAAGGAAGAAAATATAGACGTCAAGGAACTATTGTTTAAATATTTGATCCACTGGCCCTGGTTTGTGGGGGCGGTTGTGGCGTGTTTGATTGCGGCATGGGTCTATCTTTATATGTCCACTCCCGTATATAATATTTCCGCTACGGTTTTAATAAAGGATGATAAAAAAGGGGGGAGTGCCGGAATGCTTTCCGGGTTGGAGAGTCTGGGATTGGATGGTATGGTCTCTTCTTCGCAGAATATTGATAACGAGATTGAAGTTCTCCGTTCAAAGACTATTGTCAAAGAGGTGGTTGAAGATTTGGGTCTTTATATTTCTTATACAGATGAGGATGAATTCCCTTCCAGGAACATGTATAAGACTTCACCTGTGCAAGTGAGTCTGACTCCGCAGGAGGCTGATTTGTTGGAGGAGCCGATGATAGTGAAGATGGCATTGCAACCACAGGGAAGTATGGATGTGACTGTGAAGATTGACGATGATGAATATCAGAAACATTTTGAAAAATTGCCAGCGGTTTTTCCTACCGACAAAGGGACATTGGCTTTTTTCCTGACACCGGACTCGGTATTATCTTCTAAAAGAACATTGGAAGAAGCTACAGATTTGGAAAAGACTACACGTAATATTACAGCTACAATTAATAGGCCTTTGACTGTAGCGAAATGGTGTTGCAAGAATATGACTATAGAACCTACTTCCAAAACCACTTCTGTAGCTGTTATATCATTGAAAAACTCAAATGTACAGCGCGGCAAGGATTTTATTAATAAGCTACTGGAGATGTATAATATCAATACGAATAATGATAAGAATGAAGTTGCACAGAAAACAGCAGAATTTATCAATGAACGTATTAGTATTATCTCCAAAGAACTGGGTAGTACGGAAAAGGACCTGGAAAGTTTCAAACGTGGGGCAGGTATTACGGATTTGACCAGTGATGCACAGATTGCTTTGACGGGTAGTGCTGAATATGAGAAGAAGCGTGTGGAGAATCAAACCCAGATTAATTTGCTGCAGGATTTGCAGAAATATATGCAAAATGAAGGTTATGAAGTACTGCCTAGTAATATAGGATTGCAAGATGTGAATCTTGCAGCTGCTATTAACCGTTATAATGATGTGCTTGTTGAGAGAAAACGTTTGCTGCGTACATCAACAGAGAATAATCCTACCATCATAAACTTGGATACCAGCATTAGTGCAATGAAAGAGAATGTACAAGTATCTTTAGATAGAGTGTTGCGTGGATTGTTTATCACAAAGGCGGATCTGGATCGTGAAGCTAACCGTTATTCCCGTCGCATTAGTGAGGCCCCTGGTCAAGAACGTGAGTTTGTAAGTATTGCACGTCAGCAAGAGATAAAGGCTGGACTTTATCTGATGTTGCTTCAGAAACGTGAAGAGAATGCTATAACTCTGGCTGCCACAGCCAATAATGCGAAGATTATAGATGAAGCTATAGCAGATGATGCTCCTGTGTCTCCTAGAAGTAAAATTACTTATTTAATCGCTTTGATACTAGGAGTCGGAATTCCGGTAGGGGTTATATATTTGCTTGAATTAACCAAATTCAAGATTGAAGGTCGTGCAGATGTAGAAAAACTTACTAGTGCACCTATTGTCGGTGACATCCCGTTGACAGATGAAAAGCTGGGAGCTATTGCTGTATTTGAGAATCAAAACAACCTGATGAGTGAAACTTTTCGCAATGTCCGAACGAATCTTCAGTTTATGCTTGGAAATGATAAGAAGGTGATTTTAGTAACTTCTACAGTTAGCGGTGAAGGTAAATCCTTTATTTCTGGTAATCTTGCTATTAGTCTTTCTTTATTGGGGAAGAAAGTAGTAATCGTTGGTCTTGATATTCGTAAACCGGGTTTGAATAAAGTTTTTAATATTCCGAGAAAAGAAATTGGTATAACTCAATATTTGGCTAATCCGGAAAATAACTTGATGGATTTGGTACAGCTTTCCGATGTCAGTAAGAGTCTCTATATTCTTCCTGGTGGAACAGTTCCTCCCAACCCAACAGAATTACTGGCCCGTGATGGATTGGATAAAGCGATTGAGACTCTTAAAAAGAATTTTGATTATGTGATTCTGGATACCGCTCCTGTCGGTATGGTAACTGATACCTTATTAATAGGACGTGTGGCTGATTTATCTGTTTATGTATGTCGTGCGGATTATACTCGTAAGAATGAGTATACTTTGATTAATGAACTTATTGATGGAAATAAATTACCTAACCTATGTACTGTGATCAATGGTTTGGATTTGAAGAAAAGAAAATACGGCTATTATTACGGTTATGGTAAATATGGCAAATACTATGGTTATGGTAAACGATATGGCTATGGTTACGGATATGGAGAAACTAGCGATAATAAAGAGAAATAAAGTGCTTCAAAGTACTTTTAAAAAAAGTGAGATGAAGAATGTGTAGGTCCCTAACTTCATGCTACACACATGAAGATCCCTACATTTTGTGGTCAGGAAATACACAGCGGTGTATTCCTGATCAACGCCCTCATGTCGGTGTAAATCCGATGTGATTTCTATTATATCAACTGTCTGTGAAGATAGTTGATATTTTTTTTGTAATGCAATGACTGATGGATAATTTTTAGTAGCTTTGTGAAAAATATGATTGATATGGAAGATTTGCAAAGATTATATCCTATCGGGATTCAGACATTCTCGAAGATACGGGAGGGGAATTACCTCTATATTGATAAAACAGCATATGTTTATCGGATGACTCATTCGGCTTCCAGTTATATGTTCTTGAGCCGTCCACGACGTTTTGGGAAATCATTACTTACTTCTACGCTGCATAGCTATTTTTCCGGACGCAAGGACCTGTTTCACGGATTGGCTATGGAGAAACTGGAGAAGGAGTGGACGGAATATCCGGTACTTCACT
>ENA-UOJJ01005317-UOJJ01005317.1-human-gut-metagenome-genome-assembly--contig:-CS66-NODE-5317-length-10980-cov-4.698490_pt1 | contig 10980 bp, 6 predicted proteins | sample MGYA00242343_ERZ723890 | MGnify/ENA metagenome assembly ERZ723890 | reverse complement strand
GCTTTGGAGCGGGAACGGCTTTCCCACGGCGTATTTGCCCTTCAAAAAGCATGCCAGCACGCCCATGACCACGAAATAGCAGAAGATAAAGACTCTCTGCAATGAGGTTTCGAGCGTATGGAGGTCGATCAGAAAGGTAAGATAGAGCGCGGCCAGAACGATGGCCGGTAATGCCAGATAGTTTTTGCTTTTTTTCATAACCCGTACTCCGATAATGCGTTTCGGTCAGGAGACTTTGTTGCGTCGGAAAATCTTTTTCAGAAAATCTCCGAGAATGCGGAGCGGCTTGGTGATCTTCCAGCAGGTGGAGTTTTCGTAGCGATCGCATTCGCTTTTGTAGTATGTTAGAAGCTGCGCCGTATCACCGGGGAGAGATATGTCGTTGTCTCCGTGCAGCAGATCCCATGTGAAGTAGTGCTTCAAAACTTCGTATGTATAATCCGGAGCTGGACCATTATCCTTTCTTAGCCAACTGCCCTCGTAATGGTGCTCGCAGACACATCTCCCGTCGTGCATATTCACAGTCATACGATTGGCGCTGAATACACGGATGTTACCTTCCAAAAGCTGTGATTTTCCGTTCAATTGCAGGTTCGTCCGTTTGATGAGAAGCTGCGTAAGACGGCGTGGGATCGTGAAGTCCTCTCCGGGACACTCTGTCAGATCGAAAGTGTCTTCTTCATACGAGCGGCGCAGTTCACCAATGAGCCCGCAGTTTTTTTCGGCACCCAAAATACCGGCGTGAATGAAGAGAGGTGTTTCAAAAGCAAAGAACGCTTTCGCATAGAGAAAACTTTCCAGCGGCTGATGAAGTTCCATGTCTGTATCCATGTAAACGCCACCGTGATCGTACAACGCCTTTAACCGAAAATAATCGGAAACAAAGGCATACTGCTTCTTTTCGTACGCTTCTTCCACATATCGGTTTGTGTGAATGTTGCAATTGGATTCATTCCACTCCATGATCTCAAAATCCGGGGCGTACTTCTTCCAGGAATCCATGCATTTTTGAATGAGCTCGCTTTTCTCCCCGTTGCCGAACCAGCAGTAATGGATGATTTTCGGGATCGTGTCCAAATGCTCAAAATCCAGAAATGTCTCTTCACGGATCGCGTCGGCAATATAAGCGTTTCCGCGGAAATAGTCCCGGTTCCGGTCATAGTAATCCTTGGACTGCTTTGTGAAGTCATCGAGAAAATTGGTGCAGAAAAAGTTGAGACTCCAGTATACCGCAAACTGTATTTCCTTTTCAAAGAGAGGGTTGGCGTGTTCGCGGATACGATCCCACGCGGCATAGCAGTCGAGCAGGCGCTTGTCGCCGGATTTTATCGACGTGATGGAACCGACGCGCTGGCGGTAGAAATAGAGCCCCTCGCGGAGATAGGAGACGTTTTTGGCCCAGCTCAGAAGGATCGGCGTCGTGGCGAGATCCTCGTAGAATCCGGTAGGGAAGCGGATGATATCGAAAAGCTCGCGCGCGACCAGCTTTGTGCAGATATTCACTGTGCCGTACTTGGCGGAGTATTTCATAATATCCGGCCGTCCGGCGTCAGGAAACTCAACGGAGCGGACGAGCTCTTGCCGCCCGTCGTCCCAGAAGGCAATATAATCCGCCATCACGCAGTCGGCATTGTGCTGCCGTGCGGCTTCATACATTTTTTTGAGCATATCGCAGTGGATAAAATCGTCGGAATCAACGAATGCAAGATATTTTCCGCGGGCTTTGCCGATACCGTAATTGCGCGCGTTGCCCAGCCCGCCGTTCGGTATGGTGAACGCCCGGATACGGTCAGAAAACTGATATACATAGTCATCGATGATCGTCTGCGACTTGTCTGTCGAGCCGTCATTAACGATAATGATCTCAAAGCTATCGAAAGTCTGTCCCACCACAGAGTCAAGGCACTCCGGGAGATAGTCGGCGGTGTTGTATACCGGGATAATGACGGAAATATCCGGCGTTTTGGAGGAGTAGATAGTTTGCGTGTGCATCACGGCGCGGCCTCTTTCTTCGGAGGTCTGGAAAAGTGCGTCCAGACTTTCTTTGATTCGTTCGTTGTTGTACGCATAGGAGCGAAGAGCAGTTCTCTTTTCTTCCAGCAATTTCCGGTCATCGTAAATGGCGGTCATTCCGTCTATAATCGACAAAAGGTCATTTTCTATAATCCAGCCGTATTCGTCCGGAAGCAGTTCCGCCACACCGCCGGTGCGGGTGGACAGCACCGGCGTTCCGGCGGTAAGGCTCTCTGCTACGGTGAGAGCGAGACCTTCGTATTCCGATAAAATCGCCGTTACGTCGGCGGCCTTCATGTAGGAATACGGGTTTTGCCGAAAGCCGAGAAAATGCACATTGTCCAGACCGTAGCGCTCCTTCTTCTGCAGAAGGGAATCGTATTCATATCCGCGTCCTAAAATCAGCCATTCAATATTCAATCCACGCTCTTTCAGTACTTTGGCGGCGTCCAGCATCCGGTGAAAGGCTTTCTGCTCTTCCAGCCGTCCGGGCAGAACAACGGTCAGCGAATTGGACGTTTTCTTAGAGAAAAGTTCCGCATCGACTGCATCGGCTGCCATAGCGCGGATTTTGTCAGAATCTACGAAATTGTATACTACCGTGCTTTTTTCTGCGTGTTCGGGGAAATACTTCAAGAAGTTGTTCCGGTTATGTTCCGAAACAAAAACGATCCTGTCATAGGCTGTGAGCAGCCGCCTTCTGCGCTCCGTATCGTCCTGCACGACGTTCTTCCAGACGTCGTAATCGATGTGTATCCACTGGATCTTCTTTGCGCGGGTTTTGAGGTTTGCGATTTTTTCAAAGAAGGCTGAATTCTCAAACGGAACGACGATATAGTCGGCATCGGAAAAAGAGGCTCTTTGTGAGACCGCGATTCCGTCAGCAAGCTCCGCGCGCACCGATGCTTCCGCTTTAACGGGAGAGTACAAAATGACCCCGTGGCCGCAGCTGCAAAGATAGTTGGCGATCTTAAACGTGGCGAAATGTCCGCCGCCTTTGTAGTTTATGTTGTCGACCGTAAAAATAATTTTCGCCATCCTTGGATCTCCTTCTATAGCTGAGTGATAAGTTTGATGAAGCCGTTGTCGTCGCTTGTAATTTTGCCGTACCGCCCGTCTTCGAGCATCTCCCTTACGCCGCCGACGTCGTTGGCGATGACCGGCACGCCGAGCGTTTTGGCCTCGTCGATCGTGACGGGCGTGCCCTCATACTCCGAAAAGAGCACGAGCGCGTCGCACCGCGCGAGCAGGGGACACGGGTTTTCCATATATCCGGTCAGCGTCACGCACGGGCCGAGACCGAGCGCGTCGCGCCGCCGCCGGATATCCTCGAACAGCGGCCCGCTGCCGGCAAAGTACCAGCGGAACGCGAAGCCGCGCTTTTTCAATTCAGCGGCGATATCGAGCAGCCGGTCATAGCGCTTTTCGCGCTCGAATCGCCCGATGGTGATGAAATTGCATATATGCTCGTCCACCGGCACCGTGAGCGGCGCTTTGGCGCGCTCGCGTATCTCGCCGCGGAACACCGGGTTCGGCACGGCGAGCGTCTTGTCCGCAAACTGCGGATATACGGCGAGAAACTTCTCGCGCAGCGTTTTGTTGAGACAGACAATCGCGTCAAACCGGCGATAGAGCGCGGCGTCGTTTTTCGTAACGGCGCGCGTCCATTCGTTCAGCTCCCGCCAGGCGGCGTAGTCCGTATGGATCCACTGGATCTTTCCCGGATGGCGGCAGCGGGAGACAAATTCCCGCATTTTGGAGGCCTCGCTCACGACGAAGATCGTGTCGAAGGTCTCAAACGCCGCGGCCATGTTCCGCCGCAGCAGCGCTTTCGGCAGCACGGACTCAAGCCCGATGTGCGCGAGCACCGCGTAGGCGAGCCGGAGAAGCTTTCCGGCGAGGGATACGTCCCCGTCGCGCAGCACCTGCCGCGTCGGGCGTGAGAGCAGCCGCAGCCCACCTCCGTCGGGGATCTCAAGCAGCCGGAACTCCTGTCGGAGTGCGGCGTCCCGGCACGGCTCAGCGGAATAGAGCCATACCTCCGCTACGCCGGACACGGCGCGCGCCTGCGCGAGCGCCGCGGCGCGGGCGCCGCTCGTGTAGTTTATATCGTCGAATACGTAGAGAGCCTTTTTCGTGTCGTTTTCCAATAGCGCTTCCAGTGTGTCCCGGGATGTTTCGGCGGCTGGACGTTTCGCGTCCCGGCGCATTGTCTCCGCCGCGCCGCCGGTGAGAAAGGCGCGGAGGCTTTCGGCGATCTCTTCATCGGAAAAGCCGCAGAGGACGCCGTTTTTGCCGTCTTCGATCTGTTCGAGCGCGCCGGAGGTGCGCGTTGCGATCACCGGCACGCCGAGCGCCTTTGCTTCCGTGATGACCATCGACCACGATTCATGGTCGGAGAGGACGCACACGGCGTCGGCGCGGCGCATCACGCCGTAGGGGTTGTCGAGCGGGCCGGTCAGCGTGAAATAGTCTTCAAGCCCCGCATCCCGCACCGCAAGCCGGAGCTTTTCCACGAGCGGGGCGTTGGCAAGCGAGCCGATGTTCACCCAGCGAAACCGCAGCCCCTCGGAAAAGAGCCGCTGCATCGCCGCGACCTGCCGCAGATGGCTTTTCTCCTCACGCACGTTTGCGACCGTCACGAGCAGCGGCAGACCGTCCTCCGGCAGAGAGACGGGCAGCGGTTCCTTGCTCATGGCGATGATCTTCTCGCTGTCCACGCGGTTCGGAAGCACGACCGAACGGGAGGCGAGCTGCGGATATTTTTTCACCGCCCCCTCCATCGAGTGGCGGGAGGCGAAGAGAAAGCCGTCAAACTGCGCTTCAAAGCGCAGGATGTCCGGGTGGAGAAAGGCGGCCTTGTCCATGTCTGCGTGGATCCAGACATATTTGCGCCGTGCCGCGGCATAGCGCGCGCAGAGCGCGCTCGAAAACCACTCGCCGTAGGAAATGGCGGCGTCGTAGTATTGGTTTTGCAGATAGCGGATGGCGCCGCGGCGGAACGGCTGCGTGCCGGTGAGCTTCCGCTCAAGTTTGAAGACGGCCTTTTTCACGAACGCGGTCTTTTTTTCGTTTTCGGCCACGTTGATGACGTGCACCCAGTCCGGGATCTCCGGGATGAGGGAGAGACTGCCCGGCAGGTCGATCATATCAAAGATGAGAAGATCGACGTCAAAGCGCGCGCTGTCCATCGTGCGCAGAAGATTCACGAGCGCCGTTTCCGCGCCGCCCCTGAAGAACTGATTGATGATAAAAAGGACGCGCTTTTTCTTCGGTGCGGCGGTACTCATGCGCGCATATACTCCCCGCACACGGCGTCCGCGTCGCCGAGCATGCGCATATGGCCGTGCTCGAGCCAGAGAGCCTTTTTGCAGATCTTCTGCACCTGCTCTATCGAGTGGGAGACGAAAACGACCGTTGCGCCGGAGGCGATCATCTCCTGCATGCGCGCGAAGCTCTTCTCCTGAAATTTATAGTCGCCGACGGCGAGGATCTCGTCGATGATGAGAATGTCCGGCACGTTCATCGTCGCAATGGCAAAGCCGAGACGCGCCACCATGCCGGAGGAATAGTTCTTCACGGCGGTGTCCACAAAGTCCTGCAATTCGGCAAACTCGATGATCTCGTCGAACCGCTCGGACATATACGCGCGGCTGTAGCCGAGGATCGCGCCGTTGAGATAGATGTTCTCGCGCGCGGAAAGGTTGGCGTCAAAGCCCGCGCCGAGCTCGATGAGGGGAGCAATGCTCCCGCAGGTCTCCACCGTGCCCTTGGTCGGCTTTAAAATGCCGGAGACGATTTTCAAAAGCGTGCTCTTGCCGGAGCCGTTCAGCCCGACGATGCCGAGAGAATCGCCCTTTTCAAGCGTGAACGATATGTCCCGCAGCGCCCAGAACTCCTGAAAATGGAGCTCCCGGCGCACAGCCTTGATGAAATATTCCTTGATGCTGTCGATCTTCTCCGAGCTGAGATTGAACATCATCGAAACATCGTTGACTTTAATAACGCTGCCCATGGCGCACCTCCGCTCAGACATACAGGACGAACTTGTCCTGCTTTTTATAAAATACGAAAAGCCCCAGCGCGAGCATCAAAAGCCCCAGACACAGGCAGAGAAGGTTTTCCTTCAGACTGGGGAACACGCCGTAGAGCACGATGGAGCGCATGTAGGTGACAAGATGGTACATCGGGTTGATCTGCATGAGCTTCATCACGGCGTCCGGCAGGATCTCTACGGGGTAGAAGATGGGCGTGAAGTATGTCCACGCGAGAATGAACACGCTGTAGAAATGCGCGATATCGCGGAAAAACACCGTGACCGCCGAGAGCAGAATGCCGAGCCCGACGGAGAAGAGGAACGTATAGAAAATGGGGATCGGGAGCAGCAGGAGCGTCGCGTGGAACGGCGCGTCGGTAATGAGCATCACGATGAACATCGCAATGAGCGAAAACCCGAGATTCACAAGCCCCGAAAGCACATTCGAGAGCGGGAAAAGGTACTTCGGGATATAGACCTTTTTGATGAGGGAGGCGTTGGATATGATCGAGTTGAGCGCGGTCGTCGTCGATTCCGAATTGAACGCAAAGATGAGCGAGCCCGAAAGATAATAGATCGGGAAATTCGGGATATTCTGCTTGAAGAGCGTGGAAAAGACGATCGTGATGACGACCATCATCAGCAGCGGGTTGAGCACCGTCCACACGAGCCCCAGCGCGGAATGGCGGTAGCGCACCTTGATGTCGCGCACCACAAGCTCGCGCAGCAGCGGCGTGAACCGGCGAAAGCCCTCCATTTTTTCTTTTACGTAGCCTTTGTTGAATGCCATGATCCGGTATTCCTCACTTTTTCGTATCGCGGCTCTGCAGCTTCCACTGCAGCCGCTTTACCGAGCGCATCATGCCGCGCGGAACGCACGCCATGATGAGCGGTTTGACAAGATAGATGTAATCTGAAGCCGGGGAGCCCATCGCGCGCAGTCCGCGCGCGCGGACGCGAACCTCATACATGCGGGTCCTGGCATTGTGACGGAGATAGGCTTCCTGCGGTTCGTACACCGAGTAAAGAATCTCCTGCAAGTTTTCCCCGATCACGCCGTTGGCGGCAAGCCGCATGACGAGATCATAATCCTCCGTGCGGCGCGTTTCGGGGGAGGTGCTATAGCCGTTCACGCTCTCGAGCACGGCGCGGCGGAAGAGCATCGTTGGGTGGAAGAAGGGATTCTTCTGCGCGATGATGTGCTTCGTGATCTTCTGCGGAAACTGCCGCGTGCTCCATACGCCGGTATCGTCGAAAACGCGCACGCCGCACGCGGCGTAGGGCGCGCCGGACGAGAGCAGAAAGTCCATCGTCCGCTCGATGCGGTCAGAGTCGGAAACATCGTCGGCGTCCTGCCGGGCGATATATGCGCCCTGCGCGCGCGCAAGGCACTCGTTGAGCGAAGCGCCGAGACCGAGATTTGTTTTGTTTTGGAAGACCGTGACGCGCGCATCCTGCGCGGCAATGCGCTGCATGATGTGCCATGTATCATCCGTGGAGGCGTCGTCGCAGAGGATGAGCTCCAGATCGCGGTACGTCTGCGCCAGAACGGACGCCGCCGCCTTTTCGAGCGTGGGGGCGCCGTTATATACGCTCATGAGAACGGAAACGAGTCCGGCATTGCAGTTGGGCATTTTTCCCCTCCTCCGGGTTAGTATAAACGTATCAGAGGCATAAAAACCCTTTATAAAGGTAACACTTTTGCGCGATGATAGCAAGCAGTATGTTTTTCCTGTACGGAAAAACCGCCGGAAAGAGTCATTTTCCCGGTTGACAAGCGGATATTTCGTGATAGAATGTATAAGATTTTTGGGCTATGACGAAGCAAGCCGCGCTGATACGGTCTACAGAGAGAGGGGGAGGCTGAAAGCCCCTCGTCCGGCGCCGCGGCAGCCACTTCCGAGCCTTCGCGCGAAGAGCGCGGCGGTCCGCCTCCGTTATCGGGCGCACGAGATACGGCTGGCGTCAGCGCTTAAAGCCGCAATCAGGGTGGTACCGCGTGGAATGTTTTTCCCCGCCCCTGTTTTTCGGGGGCGGGGTGTATTTGTTTTTGGAGGTTAGTATGAAAAATTTCGGACTCAATGAGCTGCGGGAGATGTATCTCTCCTTCTTTGAGACAAAAGGTCATCTGCGTCTGCCCAGCTTCTCGCTGATCCCCCGCAACGACCCCTCGCTTCTGCTCATCAACGCCGGCATGAGCCCCATGAAAACATGGTTCACCGGGGAAGAAGAGCCGCCGCGCCGCCGCGTGACGACCTGCCAGAAGTGCATCCGCACGCCCGATATCGAGAACATCGGCAAGACGGCCCGCCACGGCACCTATTTTGAAATGCTCGGCAACTTCTCCTTCGGCGATTACTTCAAGCGCGAAGCCATCCACTGGGCGTGGGAATTTCTGACCTCCCCCGACTGGGTCGGCATCGATCCCGACCGGCTGTACCCGAGCGTCTATCTCGATGACGACGAGGCATGGAACATCTGGCACAACGAGATCGGCATCGCCCCGGAGCGCATTTTCCGCTTCGGCAAGGAGGACAACTTCTGGGAGCACGGCAGCGGTCCGTGCGGCCCCTGCTCCGAGATCTACTACGACCGCGGCGAGAAATACGGCTGCGGCAAGCCCGGCTGCACCGTGGGCTGCGACTGCGACCGGTATATCGAGATCTGGAACATCGTGTTCTCCCAGTTCAACAACGACGGTCAGGGCAACTACACCGAGCTTGCCCAGAAGAACATCGACACCGGCATGGGTCTCGAGCGTCTCGCGGTCGTCTGCCAGGACGTGAACTCCCTCTTCGACGTCGATACCGTCATGAACATCACCCACAAGGTGAGCGAGATCACCGGCGCGCACTACGGCGAGACGAACGCGAAGGACGTGTCTCTCCGCATCATCACCGACCACATCCGCTCCTCGACCTTTATGATCTGCGACGGCGTTCTCCCCTCCAACGAGGGCCGCGGCTATGTGCTGCGCCGTCTGCTCCGCCGCGCCGCCCGCCACGGACGTCTGCTCGGCGAGAAGGAGCCGTTCCTTTATAAAGTCTGCGATACCGTCATCCACGAGAACCGCGGCGCTTACCCCGAGCTTACCGAGCGTCAGGAGTACATCACCGGCGTCATCCGCTCCGAGGAGGAGAACTTCTCCCGCACGATCGACGGCGGCATTGCCATCTTCGCCGGTATGCTCGCCTCCCACAAGGAAAAGGGCGAGACCGTGTTCTCCGGCGCCGACGCCTTCAAGCTCTACGATACCTACGGATTCCCGCTGGATCTCACGAAGGAAATGGCGGCGGACGAGGGCATGACGGTCGATGAGCCCGCGTTCCAGACTCTGATGAAGGAACAGCGCGAGCGCGCCCGCGCCGCCCGCAGCTCCGATGAGACCGCCTGGGCGGGGCTCGACCTCGGCCTGGACAATCTCCCCACCAAGTTCACCGGCTATGAGCGTCTGCACGACGACTGCACCATCCTCGCCATCGTTGCCGAGGACGAGCTGCGCGAGCGCGTCGGCTCCGGTGTACACGCGAGCATCGTTCTTGACAAAACACCGTTCTACGCCGAAATGGGCGGCCAGAGCGCCGACCATGGCCTGCTCATTCTCAAGGACGCTGTCTTTGAGGTGCACGATGTGCAGAAGAACAAGGCCGGCAAGGTGCTGCACCACGGCGTGATGGTCTCCGGCAATCTCGCCGTCGGCGACAAGGTGAACGCCTGCGTCGATACCGGCCGCCGCAAGGCGATCATGCGCGCCCACAGCGCCACCCACCTGCTGCACAAGGCGCTGCGCACCGTTCTCGGCGACCATGTCCATCAGGCCGGTTCGCTCGTTGAGCCCGACCGTCTCCGCTTTGACTTTACCCACTTCTCCGCCATGAAGCCCGAGGAGATCGCCTCCGTCGAGCGCATGGTGAACGAGGCCGTGCTCGAAGGCTTCCCCATCACCGTGAAGGAGATGCCCATCGCGGAGGCACGCAGTATCGGCGCAATGGCGCTCTTCGGCGAAAAGTACGGCGACGTTGTCCGCGTCGTCGATATGGGCGATGGTTACTCCGTGGAGTTCTGCGGCGGCACGCACCTCGACAATACCGCGAAGGTCGGCTCGCTGCGCATCGTGAGCGAGTTCTCCGTTGCGAGCGGCGTGCGCCGTATCGAGGCCATCACCGGCCAGGAAACGCTCAAATTCATGGAGAACAACACCCGCCTGCTCATGACGCTCTCCGAGCGTCTCAAAGCCAAGCCGGAGGAGCTGCTCACCCGCGCCGAGGCGCGCACGAGCGAGATCCGCGAGCTGCGCTCCGAGCTCGAAAAGTTCCGCGGCCGCGAAATGCTCTCCAACGCCGAGAGCTTCCTCGCCAGCTCCAAGAAGGTCGGCCCGCTGCACGTGTTCACCGGCGTCGTGCCGGTCGATACGCCGGATAACCTCCGCAAGATCGGCGACTTCCGTTGCGGTGCTCGCCGCCGTGCGCGACGGGAAGATCACCTTCCACAGCGTGTGCGGCAAGGCGGCGGTCGCTGCCGGCGTCCGCGCGGGCGATATCATCCGCTCCGTCACCGCCATCTGCGGCGGCAAGGGCGGCGGCAAGCCGGATTCCGCCATGGGCGGCGGCGCCGATACGCTCAAGCTCGACGACGCTCTCGCTACCGTGGACGATTTCGTTGCCGGAAAGCTGAACTGAATTTTTCAAAAGCCGCCGCATTGCGGCGGCTTTTGCCCATTATGTGAAAGGAGCACTATTATGAACGACTGCCTTTTCTGCAAGATCATCGCCGGGGAGATCCCGTCCACGAAGGTGTATGAGGACGAGCACGTCTACGCCTTCCGCGACATCAATCCCCAGGCCCCGACGCACATTCTCGTTGTGCCGAAAGAGCACATCGGCTCCGCGGCGGAGCTGACGGAGGAAAACTCCGCGGCCGCCGCGCGCTGC
>ENA-UOJJ01005311-UOJJ01005311.1-human-gut-metagenome-genome-assembly--contig:-CS66-NODE-5311-length-10999-cov-3.845395_pt1 | contig 10999 bp, 9 predicted proteins | sample MGYA00242343_ERZ723890 | MGnify/ENA metagenome assembly ERZ723890 | reverse complement strand
GGATGGACAACATCACCTCCGGCCAGTACGAATCATACTACCAAGAAATGTACGGAAACAGATAAGATGGAAGAGAAGAAGCAAATAACCGTCACCTCGCCGCTGCTGCCGCCGCTGGAGGAGTTCATCCCCTATCTGCAAAAGATCTGGGACAGCAAGTGGATCACCAACAACGGCTACTGGCATCAGCAGCTGGAGAAGGCTTTGTGCGAGTATCTGGGCGTCGAATACATTTCGGTTTTCACGAACGGCACCCTGCCGCTCATCACGGCCCTTCAGGCCCTGCGCATTCAGGGCGAGGTGATTACGACGCCGTACAGCTTCGTCGCCACGACCCACTCGATCTGGTGGAACGACATCAGGCCGGTCTTCGCCGACATCGATCCCCGCACGGGTAACCTCGACCCCGACCGGATCGAGGCGGCCATCACGCCGCGCACCTCGGCCATCATGCCGGTGCACGTCTACGGCAACCCCTGCGACACGGCCCGGATTCAGGCCATAGCCGACAAATACGGCCTGAAAGTGATCTACGATGCGGCCCACGCCTTCGGCGTCCGGACCGACGGCGAGTCGATCCTCAAGGCCGGCGACATCAGCACCCTGAGTTTCCACGCCACCAAGACCTACAACACGATCGAGGGCGGAGCGCTGATCTGCCACGACGCCGAGACGAAGCAGCGCATCGACTACCTGAAAAATTTCGGATTCGCCGACGAGGTGACCATCATCGGACCGGGCATCAACGCCAAGATGGACGAGCTGCGTGCCGCCTATGGCGTGCTGAACCTCAAGCACGTGGATGCAGCCATCGCGGCGCGCCGCGAGGTGGTCCGCCGCTACCGGGAGGCGCTCCGCGGAGTGGAGGGCATCTCCTTTTTCGACGACATGCCGGGCGTACGCCACAACTACTCCTACTTCCCGATCTTCGTAGACGCCGAAAAATACGGCGAAACCCGCGACGAGCTCTACCGGCGGATGAGAAGCCGCAACGTACTGGGCCGCCGCTATTTCTATCCGCTCATCTCGACGCTGGAGACCTACAAGGGGCTGCCCTCCGCAGCTCCGGAGAATCTGCCCGTCGCCACCCGCATGGCCGAACAGGTGATCTGTCTGCCGCTGCACCACGCCCTGACGGAAGAGGATACGGAGCGCACGATCGAAATCATTCTGAGAAAAAAATAAGGAAACGTGGAATCATTTTACTCGGATCAGGAATTAAAGAACTTGGGATTCAAGTCGGTAGGCACGAATGTACGAATCAGTCGAAAGGCCTCGTTCTACGGCACGAAGCACATCTCGATCGGCGACAACGTCCGTATCGACGACTTTTGCATTCTCTCCGGAGAGATCACGCTCCACTCGCACATCCACATCAGCGCCTACTGCGCCCTCTACGGTCGGTTCGGCATCGAAGTGGAGGATTATGCCGGAATTTCTCCGCGTTCGACACTCTTCAGCGCGATGGACGATTTCGGCGGCGAGTGGCTGATAGGTCCGATTCATCCTGAAGAGACCACGCACGTTACGGGCGGAAAGATCACCCTGAAACGTTATTCGCAGGTAGGCAGCGGTTGCACGCTCTTTCCGGGCGTGACGCTGGAGGAGGGATGTGTCGTCGGCGCCATGTCATTGATAAACAAATCCTTGCCATCGTGGACCATCTCGGTCGGTATTCCCGCACGAGTATTGCGCGAGCGCAAACGGGAACTTCTGAAATTCGTTCCCTAAACCCGCCCGCACATGGTCCGTTACCTCCATTTCATGCCCATCGACTCTCCCGTATTCAACGGCGTATTGATCGATCTGATAAACGAGCATGTTCCCGATGCTCTGACGGAGCACCTTTTCCTGCTTGCGGGAGAAAAGAATATCCGGGAATTGGGCTCCCGCTATCCGAACATCGAACGAACGGAGTTGACACGGGAAGCCTTTCTGAAGGCTGCGGAACGGGGCGAGCACCTTATTCTGCACAGTTTGTTTCTCTCGTTCCACGATATCCGGCACATACCCGGCCGCATCTTCGAACGCATCACCTGGTGCGTATGGGGACATGATCTCTACGGATTTCCCAAGCCCGGCAACCTGATCGAACGCTGGAAATTCCGCCGGGCGATTCGAAAGATACGAAAAATCGAAGCCGTCGCAATAGGTTTCAAATACGATGAAATCGAGATCAGACGTATTTTCGGCAACCGTCTGCCGATCCACTCCGCTTTGTACAGCAGCGGATACTATAAGGAGGACATCGACCGGATCGTCGCGAGCGTTTCGACCGAACCGAAAGAGCGACTGGACATCATGATCGGCCACTGCGCTTTCCCCGACTTCCACCACTGCCGCCATCTGGACAATCTGGCCCGCTTCCGCGATAAAAACATACGTATCCACCTGTTCCTCTCCTATGGTCAGGAACACTACAGGGACGAAGTGATCGCGCACGCCCGAAAGCTCTTCGCCGACGAACAGCTCGCAATCGAAACCGACATGCTCTCTTGGGACGATTACATCGCCCGACTGGCAAGAATAGACATCGCTATTTTGGATTTCGAGAGACAAGCCGCATTCGGAAATATCATTCTACTGGCTTACTTGCGCAGGAAGATGTATCTCTCTCCCACCGGAATCATGGCCCGTGCTCTGCGTTCCGAAAGGATTCCGGTGTACGACTGCAACCGGATCGGCAAAATCTCTTTCGAAGAGTTCGGATGTCCCGTACCGTCATATACACTGGAGCAATTCGTCGAACCCCTGCTCGACAAACAATACATCATCGACCAATGGAAACAACTGTTTCAGGAGATCGGAAGTTAGCGCATCCCTCCGTATCGGTCTGCATGGCCACTTACAATCAGGAAAACTTCGTCGCGCAGGCTATCGAGGGTGTGCTCGCCCAACAGGGGGATATTCGGATCGATCTGACAATAGGCGAAGACTGCTCGACGGATGCGACCCGGTCTATCTGCAAATCTTACGCAGAACGACATCCCGACCTGATCCGATTGATCCCGGCCGCAGCCAATCTGGGCGTTATGGCGAATTTCTTCCGAACACTCGGATATGCGACGGGCAAGTACGTGGCGCTCTGCGAGGGGGACGACTACTGGTGCGACCCCGAAAAGTTGCAGCGGCAGGTCGACTGGCTGGAGAGCCATCCCGAATGCGGGCTGGTCTACTCGCAGGTGCGGTGGTACTTCGACCGCGAAAAGCGGTTCGACCGCAACTGGGGAGGTCCCGGGGCCGGAGAGACCACGCTGGAGCGGCTGCTGGAGGGAAACTGCATCCCCACCCCGTCGATCGTCATCCGCCGCGACCTGCTGGACCACTACATCGCGGAGATCCGGCCGCAGGAGCGGAGCTGGATGATGGGCGACTACCCCATGTGGCTCTACGCCGCCGCGCACTCCAGAATTCATTTCATCGACGAGCCGCTGGCCGTCTACCGGATTCTGAGCGAGTCTGCCAGCCACTTCCGGTCGTTCGAGCAGGCCGACCGCTTCTGCCGGAGCACGCTCGACATCCGACGCTTTTTCGCCGGGCAGTACGCTCCGCAGCTGTTGCCGGGCATCGAGGAGCACAGTTTGTGGGAGCGGTTCGGGTTCGCCGTGCAGTACCGCAATCCGCAGGCGGCTTTCGCGCTCTACGACGCCATCCGCCAATCGAGCGTAAGGTTCGACACGCGGGAGCGCCGGGCCTTGCGCCGACGCACGCTGCGCATGATCTGGAGGCATCCGATCCTGTGGTTTACCCGAAAATAACGAAAAGGGGCTGCCCGTCAGGCAGCCCCTTTATTCATCAGTAGGTTACTTTCCGATCGTAACGACCAGACCGCCGCCCAGCCAGCGGCCCGGCATGGGTATGCCGCCGATGTCGCAGTAGTCGGCGCCGGTGAGGTTCGTCGCGTCGAAATAGATCTTCCAGATCCCCTTCGTCCAAGCCACCCGGCCGTCCAGCAGGAAGTAGGGCTCGTAGGAGCACTCGTACCCGCCGGCCGAAGTGCCCGGCTGGGGATAGAAGGTGTAGACCCCGTTCCGGTCGCAGACCGATCCGGTGAGGGCGACCGACACGTTCTTCAGCGGTTGCAGCTCAATGCAGAGCGCCGCCTTGTTGCGCAGGAAGTCCATCGCGTTCTTCGTCACGAGGTCGCTCCGCTGCGAGATCGTGATGTAGGCGTAGGAAGCCGTTACGGCCCGCAGGAAGCCGGTTGCGCTGCGGTAGCCGCCCGCCACCTCGACCCCGAAGGTGCCGAGTCGGCTGGACTGCTCCGAGTGCCACTTGTTCCCCATATCGGGCCGCCATACCCAGTCGATCACATTCCGACCGTCGCGATAGTAGGTGCGAAGCGAAGCACTCCAGCACCCCGAGGCGTAGTCTGCCCCCAGCCGCCAGGTGATCGCCTTCTCGGGCACGAGATCGAGGTTGTTGATCTGGGCCGCCGAGGTGTAGTAGAGATCGGTGAAGGTCGGCAGACGCATCGACTGCGCGGCCGCAGCCTCCAGCCGCAGCCCCGGCATCGGTTTGTAGCCGCCCGAAAGGCTCCACAGCAGACTCCGGCCATAGGGCGTGAACGAAAGTCCGAGCGACCCGGCGACATCGAAGCGGCGGAAGCTCTTCACGTGGCGCAGCCAGATATTGCCCGTGTGGCGGCTCTTGGCATGGGTATAAAACCCGTGCGGCGTGTCCAGCCGCTCGCCGAGGTTGGTGCTGAAGATGTGGTTGTAGGCGTAGTCGCCCCCCAGCGTGGTGATGCCGGCCACGGAGTAGTAGTCGGCGCTCAGCTCCGAGGTGACGTTGTCCGTATTGTGGCGGTTGCGGCCCGCCTCCATGCCGCGCTTCCAGTCGTAGCGGTCGAAATTCTTCCGATAGCCCGCCGAGGCGGAGAGGGTGAAATCGCCCCAGCTCTTCACCCAGCGCAGAGAGGCCAGCCCGGTGCGGGTCTCCTCGTACTGGTCGGGGTTGTAGGCGGCATAGAAGCCGTTCGAGCCGAAATCGCGGCTCTGGTAACCGCCTTGCAGGTCGAAATAGCCCGCCTGCTCCGAGTCGTAGGTCAGCCGCGCGTAGCCGTTCCAGTTGTCGAAATCGGTGTTGGGACGATAGCCGTCGCTGCGGCGGTAGGAACCCGCCGCGAAGAGCTTCAGCCGGCCCGCCGTCCATCCGCCCGACAGATTGCCGTAGGCGTACCCGTCGCCGCCGCCCGTCCCCTCGATGCGCAGGTAACGGTCGCCCGCGGGGCGGGTGCGGACGTTCACGGCGCCGGCATAGGCGCCTACGCCCGTCACGCCGTCGATCAGCTCGACCCCGGCGATGCAGTCCAGATCGATGGGCAGCGAGTGGGATTGATGCCCGGTGCGGGCATCCGTGAAATTGATACCGTTCAAAAGGATCATCGTCTGGTCGAACGACCCGCCTCGGATCAGAATGTCGGACTGCACTCCCCCGGCGCCGCGCTCCCGCAGGTCGATAGAGGGCGCGAGACGCAGGGCCGCCTCCAGCGTGTGAAGAGGCGCCGCCGCGACGGCGGTTCTATCGAACAGAACGGTGGGCGACATGGTGCTGCGCGTGGGGGTCGTTTTGGTACCCACGATAGCCACCTCGTCGATCTCCAGCACTTTGGAATATGCCATCGTATCGACTTCGGCAGCCTGCGCCTCACCGGTCGCAAGGGAGAGAATGGACGACATCCCGACCGAAAGCACGCCGATGGTCACATGACGCCGAAGCGATGCGAAAGCTCCGTAGCCCGCACGACTCCAACGCTTGAAGCACGGATCAGGCTTCCTGGTTTGGATCTCTTTCATTTTCTCTGAAAGTTTTGATTAGTGATTCTTGCAGCCGGACTTTCCGGCGCCGCAAAGATAGACCGATTTTCGCGAAAAAAAACGAAACGGAGCATTTTTTCGCTCCGTTTCGCTTCGATTCATCGTTCGGATCCGATCCGCTTCAACCACTCGGAATAGCGTTTCAGGATGCCGACGCCCCACTCGCCGTACCAGCCGTAACCCGTGCGGCGTTCGGGCCACACCTCCTCCAGGGAGTAGACCTTCACGCCGTCGCGGTTGCAGAAGAAAGGACGATTGTCCTCCAGCTCGCAGTAGCGCGGCCACAGCCCCGGAGCATCGGGGTCGTCCACCAGCACGCGGTCCTTCTTGATCGCCGGATCCTCGGGATGCCCGTCGGGCATGGGGACGGTCACGATCCGCTTTCCGGGGATGCGGGTCTTCTCGAACCAGGCGACCGCACACTTCACCGCGTCGATCACCTCGGGCGACGGATTCTCGATGCTCATCAGCAGGGCCACCACCTGAGCGCTCTCGCCCGCCGTGAGGCCGGGCAGCTCGTAGGCCCGCGCCTTGACCGGCTGCAAGGTCGTGTGGTCGTGCTGCTGCGCCCAGACGGTCTTCACCCCGTTCTGCACGTACTGGGTCTTCAGGATCAGGGCGAGCCCCGCCTCCCACGAGTGCCGGATACGCTTGCGCAGGCTGCCGCGAATCCAACCGAAGGCCTCGTCGCCTCCGAGAATCCGGCTCCAGGTGAAGAGCACGCCGGCCATCACGCCGTCGTTGTAGGTGATGGCGTCGACATCCGCCCCGCGCCAGCCGCCGTTGGGATACTGGTTCGTGAGAATGTACTCGATGCCCCGCTCGGCCGAACGGCGGTAACGCTTCTCACCGGTCAGGGTATAGACCTCGGAGAGGTACTCCACCTGCGAGTAGATGTTGCGGTTGTCGAGCGTCGAACTCCGCTTGCGTTCATTGAGGGTCGAGAGCAGGGAGTCGGGATCGACGATCGCCTGCCAGTCGATGTTCTTCGGCCAGCCGCCGTCCGCATTCTGATAGGCGATCATGTTGTCGGCGATCTCGCGATACTGCTCCGGAGCGTATCGGGCATGGCTTCCCTCGTCGTGGGTCATGCGCCAGTGGTTCACGGCGTCGGCGAAGACCTGCATCGACATCTCCGGCTTCCGCTGCGCATGCAGCGCTCCGAAACCGAGAAAGATACAGGCGCATGTCAGTAAAATTCGCTTCATGGTCGTTATTCGGATAGTTTCTTACTCCATTTCTTGTAACGGTTGAGCACCTTGCGGCCCCAGGGGCCGTACCAGGCATACCCCACCCGGCGTTCGGGCTTCACCTCCTTCAGGGTGTAGACCTTGATGCCATCGCGGTTGCTGAAGAAGGGGCGGTTGTCCTCCAGCTCGTAGAACCGGGCCCAGATGGCCGGGGCATCGGGATCGTCCACCAGATAGCGGTCCTTCTTCACCTTCGGATCGTCGGGATTGCCCTCGGGCAGGGAGACCGTCTCCACCCGCTTGCCGTCGATGCGGGTCTTTTCGAACCAGGCCACGGCGCACCGCACCGCCTCGATCACCTCGGGCGACGGATTCTCGATGCTCATCAGCAGCATGACGATCTGCGAGCTCTCGGCGGCCGTAAGGCCCGGATGCTCGTACTTGCGGGCCGAGGTGGGTTGCAGGGTCACGTGGTCGTGCTGCTGGGCCCAGACGGTCTTCACCCCGTTCTGCACGTACTGCGTACGGAGCACCAGATCGATTCCGGCGTCGAACGACCGGCGGATCCGCTCCAGCAGCTCCGGGTCGGCAGCGACCCAGCCGTAGGGAGCCGCTCCGTCGAGGATCTCCTTCCAGGCGGTCAGCACCCCGGCCATAATGTCGTCGTTGTAGGTGATGGCATCGGCATCCCAGCCCCGCCAGCCGCCGTTGTCGTACTGCGTATTCAGCATGTACTCCACCGCACCGCGGGCCGCCCGCAGGCAGGTCTCGTCGCCCGTCAGCTCCCAGACCGCCGAGAGGAACTCCAGCTGCGGATAGACGTTGCGGTTGTCCAGCGTCGACCGGCGGTGCTTCGCGTCGATGCGCGCCAGCACCGAGTCGGGGTGCTCCCGCGTCATCCAGTCCAGATTCTTGGGCCAGCCGCCGTCCGGATTCTGATAGGCGGCCAGATTGGCGGCCACCTCCCGATAGTCCTCCGCTCCGTAGCGCGGGTAGTCGGCCTTGCGGTGCAGCGAGATCCACTCCTCCGCCACCTTCCGCAGACGTTCGCGCTGCACGTCGAGCTCCTGCGCCTGCACGGACAGGGCGAGCACCGACAGCAGCCATACAAACAACAATCTTTTCATGACTATTTCCCTGTTTTTTCGGACGAACGGGGATGGACATCGGCCGTCCATCCCCGTCTCCGGATTCGTTATTCGAACAATGCCTCGCACTTGGCCACCACGTCGTCCGCATCGGGCGTGAGCGGGAAGACGTGCGACGGCGTCAGGCGGTGCAGCTGCTTGCCCTCCTTGAAAAGGGCCTCGCCGCCGCCGGTGATGTTCAGCATCACCGTAGCCGACTTGTCGATCTTGCCGTCGGCGACCGCCTTGATGAGCGTCGCCGTGGCCACGCCGGCCGCCGAGTAAATATCCACGCCCTCCAGCTCCCGGAAGATCTCGCGGGCCTTGCGCGACTGGGCGTTCGTAGCTACCAGCACCTCGCCGTCGGTCGCCTTCAGGGCGTCGTACAGTCCGCCGTGAATGCCGTAGGGCGGACGGCGGTTCGAGAGCACTTTGGCGTCGATGATCTCCGCGTCGCGGCGCGCCTTGTCGTCGTCGTAGGGCAGCATCTCGCGCGAATCGACCCGCCAGGCGTTGTACATCGGCACGAACGGAGCGTTCTGCGACACCATCAGCTTCATGAGGTTCTGCCCGTAGGAGCCGTCCTCGATCAGTCGCAGGTTGGCCTCCCAGGCGGCGATGGCACCCGTACCGCTGCCCACGGCCTGGAAATAGTAGTCGGGGATGCGGCCGATGGTCGTCACGGCCGACAGCACGGTCGTAGCCATACCGTCGCGGCGGGCGATGTTCTTCGCGCCCCCCTCGGAGTAGAATTTCGGCGATTTGAGAGCCAGATTGCTCAGGTGGATGGCGTCGAAGTAGTCCCCGCCGTTGGCGCAGGCGATCAGCTTCACGCAATCGTCGAGCGGTTCGGCGAACCACAGCGCGTCGAGGTTGTCGGCCGGCACGGAGAGCAACAGCGGAATATGGTTATCGGAGCAGACCTTCGCGAAAGCGCGGGCCGTATTGCCGGCCGAGGCCACCACCAGCACGCGCTTCTCCTGCTGCGAGGCGCGGGCGCAGACGCTGTAGGCCTCGGTCTCCTTGAACGAGCAGGTGGTCATGCGGGCGCCGATGGCCGGATAGTAGCCGTTGAAGGTGATGTAGAGATTCTCCAGACCGAGGTACTTGCCCAGCCCCTTGCTCCGGTAGGTCACCGGGACCGACGAGCCTTCGAGCATCCGCTTCACGGGCAGCCAGTCGCAGAATTTGTAGATTCCGTAGTCATCGGTTTTCACTTCCAGTTTCTTCTTGGCGTAGCGGGCGCGGACCAGCGAGGGCGACTTGCTCTGTCGATCCTCCATCGTCCAGCCCTCGTCCTCGAACTCGCGTCCCGTAGCGACGCACTCCAGCGTGTAGGCAGTAGGTGTAAATTCTTTCATTATCGTTTAAGTTTAGGACATCCGGGTCTTGAAATCCTCGTACCCGAACTCTCTGATTATATCCAGTTTTCCATCCTTGCGGGCGATGGCGATCGAAGGATGGGCCACACCGTTGAACATTGTGGTCTTGACCATCGTGTAGTGGATCATGTCCTCGAACACGATCCGGTCCCCGATCTTCGGCTCGCGGTCGAATGCCCAGTCGCCGCAGTAGTCGCCCGCCAGGCAGCTGTTGCCGCCCATGCGCCAGCGCGCTTCGCCCTCTTCGGGGTCGTGCGCCCCGACAATCGCGGGTTTGTAGGGCATCTCCAGACAGTCGGGCATGTGGCAGGCGAACGACACGTCCAGCATGGCGGTGCGCACGCCGCCGTTCCGCACGATATCCTCCACCGTCGCGACCAGATAACCCGTGCGCCAGGTGAAGGCGCTGCCCGGCTCCAGAATCAGCCGCAGGTGCGGATGCTGCGCCTTGAAATCGCGCAGCACGGCGATCAGCTCGTCGCAGTCGTACTCGGCGTGAGTCATCAGATGTCCGCCGCCCATGTTGAGCCACTTCACCCCGTCGAGCAGTCGGCCGAAACGGGCCTCCAGCGCTTCGAGCGCCAGCCGCAGGTGGTGCGGCCGCGATTCGCACAGCACGTGGAAATGCAGCCCCTCGACACCGGCCGGCAGTTCGGCGAGCTCCTCGGACGGAATGCCCAGCCGCGAACCGGCCACGCAGGGGTTATAGAGGTCCACCTCCACGGGCGAGTAGCCGGGGTTGACCCGGAGCCCGCACGAGATCCCGTGCAGGATGGCCCGGGGTCCGAAGCGGCGGAACTGATTGAGGGAGTTGAATGTAAGGTGGCTGCTGCACCGCAGAATCTCCTCGATGTTGCGCTCGGTATAGACCGGAGCGTAGGTGTGGGCCGGGGAGCCGAACTCCTCGTACACGAGCCGGGCCTCGGCGGCCGAGCTGGCAGTGGCGCCGTCGGAGTGGCGGGCCAATTCGGGGAAGATGCTCCACATGGCGCAGGCCTTCAGGGCGACAATCACCTCGACTCCGGCCTCGCGCCGCACCCGATCGATAACGGCCAGATTCTGCTCCAGCAGCTCCTCGTCGAGCACGTAGCAGGGAGAGGGTATTTTCGAAAAATCAACCATTCGTTCAAAGAATATTAACCCGGATTTTCGTCCAGATGCCCACAAAAATACGAAAATCATCGGAAACCGCACCTCCCGGACCCCATTTTATTTGCACAAATTAGGTATTTATACCCATCGATCCGAAAATATCCCTATCTTTGCCCTTCCGAAAATCAAAAACACATGGAAGAAATCTTACGACTGGCCGCCCGCAACACCGGACGGGCCCGGGAGATCGTCGACCGGCTGCGGCTCGTCGAGCGCTGGCAGGCCGCAGGCGCCGAGGTCCGTCCGGTCGGGTCGCTGCGCATGGGGCTGCTGATGAAGCATCTGGACATCGACCTGCACCTCTACACCGACCGGCTGGACCCGGCCGC
>ENA-UOJJ01005310-UOJJ01005310.1-human-gut-metagenome-genome-assembly--contig:-CS66-NODE-5310-length-10999-cov-50.234284_pt1 | contig 10999 bp, 11 predicted proteins | sample MGYA00242343_ERZ723890 | MGnify/ENA metagenome assembly ERZ723890 | reverse complement strand
TCAGGTCGTAATGCATGTTACGCTTGACCCGGGCGGCATAATGAAACCGCTCCGGGTGGTGGTGCCCGGAGCGGTTTTGCATTAAAGAGAATATCGTGGATAATATATCCCAATTATCCGTTTTCAAAGAGATTATTCAATCTTTGGGTTTATTTGCAATTCCAGGTGTTCTGGAGTATTAATTCATACGAATTCATATGTAATATACCAAGCATTCTTATCCGATTCCCAAAAACAAGGATCCCGCAAATCCCATCCCAAGGCTTTTGCATAATCTAACACCATATCATTCGTCAGTCGTTTGGAACGTATTTTTTGTTGATATTTTTCCGTTTGTTCAAAAGGCATAGGTTCTCCATTTTCGTAAAAATCCCAACGATTATCCCACATCACACGGACGTAACGGTTCCGTCCGTCTGCATATAAATGTTCAAATTTATAGAAAGGAGCATAATCATCTTCTTCGGATTCGATATTGCAACTTATGGCAATTCTCGTAAGTTCAAGTTTATATTGATTTCTCAAAATATGGCCAAGGACATCGAATCCGTCATATTGGTTCCCGAACAAAACTGTCCCCGATGCATTTTTCGGTTGCCACAAAGTGATCTTTGTTATTCTATCATTATAAGGAATTGGTTTTTCGAGATGAACTTCCAAGGGGGCATTTTGGATTTTCAAAATTTTGACATCTGTTTTATAACAATCTAAAATAGCCGCTTCTATGGTGCTCATATTTGCATAAATCAATGTAAATCTTCTATTTATCATGCTGAGTTATTTTATAATTTCTTTTTCATAAATTGCATTTGGATCGTTCTGACGGATTACGCGTTCGTGCTTGGCGTTATTTTTTACATTACGATCTACCTCATAGTTGTGATGTATTCCATCTTTATCCCATTGCAAATCGGGTTGATTACGCCCGACTTTTTTACCTTGGGCATCTACTTGTTGCTGGTTTTTTCGAATATTTCGGGCTTTGCCTTGTCCCTTTATCTCCTGCACTTTCTTATCGATAGTGTTATTATGATCTGCATTCCCGTGAGGTTTGCTTGTACCATCATTGGCTTCTGGGCCGCCATAGTTATAGCCGCGTTGCGCATTCTTTGCTGCGTTAAGCATCAGAATTTTCCCGCCGAATGAGGTGACTGTACCGATTAGGGCAATCCCTTCACCGACAGCCATTGTTGGCCCCGTTACTTCAATAGCGCTACCGGCTGTTAATAGTGTGGCTGTCGCTGCGGTTGCGGAAATTCCGGCTCCGGTAATAGCAGCATTCTTACCACCTTCAGACATGGCTGTGCCTATGATTGTCGTGGTAACATCTGTCGCAGCTAATGCGTTGTTGTAATCATCTGCGTCGTTCGGTTCGTAATCTGCTCTCCATGATGTCGTGCCGGTAATATTAGTAACCAGTCCAATGACGACTCCGGCGATTTTATCCCGCCAATCTTTCCCGTTGGGATCAGTAAACCTTATCGGATTATTTCCACAATAAGCATACGGACTGACCGGAAAATATTTCTCCGCAAGGGGGTCTATCGAGTTGAACCGTGCGTTCATACCCTGCAATCTGGCCTGCGAGTCGTATAGGTCGACGCAGAACCTGGACTGGAGTTCTTTTCCGTTGTATCGGAACGCGTTTGCATCAGATGTTGCCAAAGAACTGTTTTTATGCTGCATGCCGTATGGCATGTAGTCGTATTCAGCAGTAACGACCCCGTTCTGGTTTACGATCGCCCTCACGCTCCCCAGATGGTCGCTCAGGAAATAGCGGGTATCGTATTCTTCATCCAGTCTGCCAATGCGTCCCATGGCAAAGGGAGCGCTCTCGAATGCGGGCTTTGCCGAGTCTAAGCTGTAACGGACGCTTCCGATATACAAGTATCAGTTACCCCGGACGTCTGTCGAGGTGATCTTCTCGCCATTCCAAAGATAATGATATTTTGTAGTAATATCAGCAAAAATAGCAGGTACATAATTTGAGTCCTGAGAATATGTGTGTTGTGATAATTTGTGGGTAATGAAATTATGGTGTAATTGATTTAAAAAACCGAAGTCTGCGATGGACAGCCCTTTTCAAAACAGGCAAAGGGTGATATAATGCAAATATCACATTAATAGATATTTAGCATTATATATTCAGAGGTTCAAATGCGGTAATCCCGCATCGAAAGGCAAAGTTCGGAAAGAGTTGCGTTACCAAATCGTTACCGCGACTTTTTCCGGACTTGTTTTATTAATCGTTTATTTTTCAGCATGTTGCGTTAAATTATCCGGCACTAAATAACTCTAATTCACGTATTCCGAACAAGCAATCTTAGAGTTATGGCAAGAAGCACATTCAAAGTCCTTTTCTATCTGAAAAGGCAAAACGAGAAAAATGGCAAAGTTCCAATTATGGGGCGTATCACCATCAATGGGACAATCTCGCAATTCAGTTGCAAATTGTCCGTTTCCCCGAAATTATGGGACACGAAAGCCAATAAAGCTGCCGGGAAAAGCGTTGCGGCACAACGTATCAACGAAAAGCTCGAAAACATTAAGACGAACATCGGCAAACAGTATCAGCATATCTGCGACCGGGATTCGTATGTCACCGCGGAAAAAGTGAAAAACGCATGGCAAGGTTTCGGGGATGAATATCGCCTGCTGATGCAAACTTTCGATGAGTATTTGCAGGATTTCCGGCAGAAACGCGTCGGTAAAGACCGCGCAGCCTCTACACTTGAAGCTTATACAAGACAGCGTAAGCGTCTTGCAGGTTTTCTTCAATACGAATACGGGGTAACGGATATTCCGTTCAAAGAGTTGAAACGTGACTTTATTGAAAAGTACGTAATATACCTTTCGACAGTACGGGGTATGTTGCCCGGCACGATTCCCAATGCCGTTAAGAAACTTCGGTTGATGACTTATACCGCCTTTAAGAACGGCTGGATTCTGATCGACCCGTTCCGCGGATTCCGGGTTATCCCGCAATATCGTGACCGGCGCTTTTTATCGGAAAAGGAGTTGCAAGCCGTCATAAATGCCAGTTTGCCTAATTGTAAAACAAGGGTTGTACGGGATATATTCGTTTTCTGTGCGTTCACGGGTTTGAGTTATGCCGATGTGAAGAAACTGACGACGGCGGATATTTATACGGATGACAACAATGAAAGTTGGATTATCGACCACCGGGCCAAGACGGGCACACAATTCCGGGTGAAGTTACTGCCTATCGCTAACTCTCTTATAACCCGATATAGTTGCTTGAGCCTTCCCGGCGGTATCATTTTCCCGGTCAAAGACCGTGATTCAATGAATATGTCGTTACGGCATGTCGCCCGGCACGCCGGATTATCGTTTAACCCCACCATACATTGCGCTCGCCATACGTTTGCCACGACGGTTACGCTGACACAGGGCGTACCGTTGGAGACCGTATCGAAAATGTTGGGGCACAAACATATTACCACGACCCAGATTTATGCCAAAATCACCAATGACAAGATTGGCCGGGATATGGATGCGCTGGCGGAAAGGATCGGTGATAGATTCAAGATGGCCCGATAGGACGATGCTCATTAGACGAAAGGCGGGGCGCACGGGATTTGGAGGAGCCCTAATACGCCCCGCCTTTTTGTTGCATATTTTTAACCTATTTTTTAGTGCGCATTATTTTTAATACATTTGTAAACAATAATGTAGTTATTATGACTTTCTGGGAAATTCTTGATTCTAATTTGTTTCAAACGGTTGCTGTCTTAGTTGGGGCAGGAGTTGCTTGGAGTGTATATCTGTTTGGCAAGAGACGTATGGTGAAAAACATCGCTCGCATATTAGTTTTGCAAATTAGAAACATAGAAGAAGCTATTTCATATCTAAAAAGCGAATGCATTTCGACAAATCAGATAATTAACGAAACTCAAATGCATTATTCAAAAATTGTTTATGATGATAATCAATGGATGAAGAATCGTTATTTGATAGTAAAGGAACTGAAACAGAATGAGTTTGAAACTATCGATCATTTCTATTCCATAGCAACTGAAATAAAAGAGCAACAACTATATATTAGGAATAAAATAATTCAATTATTAGAATATAAGGTAATGCATTATTATAATGCAATCTATACACAAATATCAGATATAGCAATAAAAGAAACCGGGGATATTACAGCAGATAAGGAATTGCATGAAATTGCAAAAACACGCATCATAGCCATCCGTAATATCTATAATAATCCAGCATTTACCATCTCCACATTTATACCTTTGGAATTTGGGTTAGGGCTTTCAAAAACTTTGAGCCGATACAAATGCGTAACAGATGGAGTTGCCTACAAAAGACTTCTGAAAATATCTAATAGATGGTTTTAATAAAAAGGAGCAGAAATTCCGGCTCCTTTTAAATTAGAAATGGTTTTTGATCGGTTTGTAATTTTCCATCAACATTTCCTGGATGCCCGTTTCCGGATAAAGAATATTACGATCACTGATCATAGTAAACGGTATTTGCCGTCTGTCGCGCAGGGTTTGAAGCGTCCGGGATGAAATATGTATCAAATCGCAAACTTCTTCGCTTGACAAGTAGTGTTCCGAACCGATCGCGGGCCGGTAATTTTTGTCCGCCAGTTGTAAGGTTTCGACGGATCGGTCGATAGAAGCGAAAAAGGCTTTGACCTCTTCGCTTTCCAGTGTTAAATAATCAGATACCATATTATATCTCCTTTTTAGCTGTTCGTGCCTGCAAAAACTCGTTCACGTCCTTTTCCCGGTAGTAGTACTTACCGCCGACGGTGGAACAGCCCAATAGTCCCTTGTCCCGGTAGCTTTGCAGGGTGCGTTTGGTAACCCGTAATGCCTGACATACCTCTTGTCCGTCCAGTCAGGGGTCGGGAGAGCCGGAATCAAACCGTTTCCGAAGTTGCCGCGACTCCATGTCCAAAGTTTTCAGCCGTTCCGTAAGCGCTCTTCATACGCGCTCATCAATACATAAAATTCCCATAGCATTTTAGGTTTAATAAAACATTAACGAGTGAAATCTGTCTATGCCTGAAATCAACCTCACGCTGATTGATTTCAGCGATTGATTTCAACCTCATGCTGAAATCAGCCTCACACTGAAATCAATCATAGTCTGAAATCACCCTGCCGCTGAATGATAGCAGCCGCAGAAATCATTCTTTCGCTGAGTGGTTTCTAACGCTGAAATCACTCACGGGCCGAAGATAATACCCCTTTACGGCGAACCGGACGGCTGGCCGCTCCAGACCGCTCCAGGCCGTTCACGCAGCTTGCAAAGCCTCGAAATCCGTCGTATCATTGCAGTGGGGGACGTTGCCCGAAGACCTTTGGCATGATTGGGCTTCGCAAGTTGTTATGTGATTGCGTTTTACCGTCGCGGAGATGGTAGCGAGCTGTACCTTTGTCCGACAAACTGCCGTTTGTCCGACAAAGGTGCTCGCCCTGCGGGGCTGAAATGACGCTCCAAAGTCGCATCATTTATAATCAAGCCTCACGGATTCAGAAGCAAAGAGTTAAATCTTTCTCGAAAGATATACGCTCAAAGGTGAAAAATTGAAAATAGTCAGCTAGATATATTAAAAATTAGGAACAAAATAAGCCACAATGGATAATCATTGTAGCTTATTTTGATCTTAATCCCAAGAATTTAAGTAGCTGTATTGGGGTAAAAATAATTATAGATCCGTTCTAGGAATTCTACCTCTACTTTATTGAGTCTTTTTTCTTTTGTCCCCTCATGTGCCCATAAGTTTCGATATGAGTTAAAATAGGAGATCCATTTTAGTTTGTCGCTCTTGCTATTAAATTTTTCGCCTATATCAATAGCAAAGTCTTGTTCAAAGGTTTTGAAATTAGGGTAGGCCTCTTTGTTTTCAGGTGTTTTTGTCCAATACTTATCAATAATAGTCTTGTAATCATTAATAAGGAACATTTCTGTCCAATCAATAGTTTTCCGTCCCAGACCCTCTTTATAAGAGCGTTCCATATCTTGTTCCGCGCGATCCTGACAAGCTCTTTTGATACTGTTTATTTCCAACTCCCAATTATCTCCGTATAATTCCTTAATTTTTGACAGAACAATATTTTTAATACGCTTTTCTATCTTTATGCCATAATCGCGTCCGGTGCTTTGCAGTTCTTCATTCTGCCTTTCATTCCAATCAACAAGTTCTTCAGGATTGTAGTCGGGGAAATTCTTATTTATTATACTTTGGAAGAATCGTAACCATCTGACATCAGCTCCAGTCCCAAATAATCGAAATTGTGCTTCTTTTTCTTCGTCAGAAATATTATTCTGTAAATAATCGAGTAAAGAGATTAGATACTTTTTCATCTCTTCAAACCGATATTCTGATGTGGAATCGATGGTTAAAATTCCATTACGGCTTAGGTAGGTATTAAGAGAGCCTATGATATTGATAAATGCGTAGGTGCCACGATTGGAAACAATAAAAGAGTTGTCAGCCTTAAATAATGCTGGATAATTCTCTTCAACAAATGTATAACAAAGATTAATCAGTTTAACTATTCGCTTTTTAGCTTTAATCATCTCATCCTCGTGATTAAGATTGCTTATATCATATAACGAAGAGTTAATTCCTTCAACTTTATACTTATTCCCAGCAGCAGGCGGAAACAGCCCTGAACTGGACAAAGCCGTAGAAAACGGTTTAAAACTCAAATACGCTTTATCCTCACCTACGGAAATCTTCTCAAACAGAGGGCTAGATTGCCCATTTGCCAATTCTTTTATGACAGAGGATCGAAGTGCTTTAAGCCTCGAATCGGCTCTATCGGATCCCCAAAACAAATCTTCTTCTAAGTCTAATCTCAAACTTGGACTAACCGCTTTTTGATTCTCGTTAATCTCCATAAATATTTCGAGTTGCTTAGAGGTATCCAAACCATCAAACGCAACAACCGGAATAGTATTACTTTCATTGTATTGCGAATTGGCATAACCATAAACTCGATGCTGCCCATCAATGATGTATGCTATTCCATAAGAGTTTGGTATTTTTAGTATTCCGAAACAGGATGAAGTATCGCCTGTCTTAGACGTCGCCTCGAATTGGATTTTGTGTTTAGCACTATTGAAGTTGATAATTATGGAATTTGGGAAGAATCCACCATTATCTATAAACTTAGTAATACCATTCAGCCGACTAGGTATCAGTAATCTTTGATATGTTGGGAATTCAGATTCATTTACCTTAGTTCTGTGTAAAATGAACCCCATCTTAAGGAGCAATGTGGGTTCAATACAAAACATGTAGTACTTCTTACCTCCCATATCTCCTCTCACAGCAGGTATTTCCAGCCGATTAGAATTGATCAATTCATTTTTAAAGACAAGACCTAAAAACTGATATGAGGCCGCTTTTTTGTAATTCTTTATCAGGTTGTTGATATAATTATAAGTATTGTTATTGTATAAGAAAGCATTGGATTTTATTAACCGTTCATAATCCTTTCGGTCAGGATCAATCCTCAAATTCCTAGTTGCATAAATGTATTTCACCCGGGTCTGTTTCCCATATATTTGTTGCATCGCTTTAGTGAAGCCATCTAACCTCAAGCCAATTAAATCGAATTCATCTTTACAAGTAGGAGCGTTTTTCGATTCCGCGCTGGATTTGCATTCGATTAAAAATATTGTTTCATCACTAACTGCTACAACGTCAATTTGTTTGATGTCATTAGATTCCTTACTGAAAGGCAACACAAATTGATCATCATAATTTAAGCATCTATATCCTAGCTCATAAAACTGACACCATACATCATCTTCAAATTGTCGGGCATGAGGTTTCAGTTTCCTTAAAGGTGTTTTTGTTTTCAATGGCGTACGATATTCCTCCCATCCATCCCTAATATAGCCATCAACCATATTATGATCAACATTGATCATTAGGTATTTGCTCTTTCTGGCTTTATATAATTTCCCTAGTAAAGATACATCTGTTACCAGCTTGCCTTTAATGTCATCAATTTGGAATTGGGATAAGAATGCCATAACCTACAAGATATTTGTGAATATATATTCTGATGTCTGCCCTCTCTGCGCATTGACGCCGCCTATAGTGCTAGCTCGTTGTAATTCGATCCGCCGATCTCCATTATCGAATATTTCCTCTATAGCACGATGAGCAGCATTGGTTAATATATAAAATGCCCCTGAATCGTTGATAAAATTAACTAATTCGCTTAATCTTATTTGATCTTCTAATGAAAATATTTTTTGATTATATTTTATAAATCCATTATTGTTGTGTGATACAGTATAAGGCGGGTCTAAAAACACCAAATCGTTTGCCTGTAAATTCTCCCGAACTATATCAAAATCACCAGAGCGCAATACTGTTCCTTGCAAAGCTTTACTAACAGACAATAAGCATTCAGTATCCAAAAAACTTTTATTCCGATAACCATAAGGTACATTATACTCTCCTTTTAGATTAACTCTATATATTCCATTGAAGGATGTTTGGTTTAGATATATAAAACGAGCAGCTCTTTCTGTTTCAGTATGAGGCGTGCTGTTTCTTATTTTATAATAGAATTTCTCGGTATTCTCGTACGTTGATAGTGTATTTATTATCTCTACAGGTTGATCCCGCAAGGCGATATATGCACTTATCAGTTCTGCATTCAAATCAGATAAATACGATATATTCTGAGGTTTGAGATATAGAAAAACAGATGCTCCGCCTAAAAAAGGTTCATGATAATTCAAGAACCCATTTCGTGGGAGTAAGCCCTCTAAATGCTTTACAAGCCAGCCTTTGCCACCGGCCCATCTCAAAAAAGGTTTTAAAATATTAGGAGAAGCCATTGTTTTTAATAAAAGACAAATATAGTCATTTTAGTGACTATTTAAACATATATAGTTAAAGCCGTATAGTATATTAATTTCACTAGTCCTTACTCAAGCGTACAATGTTCATTAATTTACTGCACTTGAGAGGGGCTATTTTTCGCCGATATTAAACAATGCCTTCTATTCTTGCTCAAGCATTTTATATCCGATCGGCCGGGGCTGTTTCCGGGCCTGCGGAACTTTGACCGACAGAGCCGCAATAGCTTCATAAATATTGTCTAACTCCTTTCGCATGTCCTCAGACAGATCGTTCACCGCTTCGGCGTTGTCCTCGTCGGCCCGCTCCAGTAAAGCCAGTTTCGAACGCATTTCTGCCAGTTCTGCTGTAATTATTGTAGTTGTAGCAATGTAGGTGCGCATAGCAACAAAGGCTTTCATTATCGCCCGATTTACCAGTATAGCGGTATTACTGCGTAAAACACTCGACAACATGGCAACGCCTAACTCGGAGAATGCGTAAGGCAGATAACGACGACCTCCCCAACTTGAGGACGCAAATTGCGACCTCAAGTCGGCATATTCCTTTTCGGTGAGTTCAAACATAAATTCATCACCTTCGAAACGCTCAATATTACGTCTGACGGCCTCTTTCAGCCGCTTTGTTTCAACTTGGTAGAGTGCGGCAAGGTCGAAGTCGAGCATCACGCGCTGGCCGCGGATCTCGTAGATTTTGTTCTGGATGGTCTGAAGTTCCATTGTTCGGGATGAGTGACGGGGTTCTGTGGTCAAAGATAGTAAGAAAAACCCGAACACGTTCAGAAATTGAGGCCCTATTTCTTGGATGGAATATCAAAACCCTCGACATCGAAAAACTCACGGAGAGTAATGCCGAAGTACTCGCAAAGAATGTAAATCGAATCCAAAGAGGGGGTGCGCAGCAAGGCTTCGTATTGGGACAAATTCAACTTGGTCGGTTCAATCACTTTTTCCTGCGATTGCCCCGAACGCAGTTCTCTCAGGCGGTCGGCGATGATCCGTCTGATTTCTAAATTCGTCCGTTTTGGCTGTCCCTTTTTCATTTGTGCAAATAAATGCACGTAACCTGCCATTTTGTACGTGTATTAATGCATGGAAAAGGATTTTTTAACTATATTTGTATAGGATTGTATAAATAACACGGATAATGTTCGAAGCCACGAGAAATAAGGGGACATTCCCCTAAACGAAAAGGTCAGAACAGCGATTGTATTAACAATCTATGTTCCGGCCTTTGTTCGTTATAGTATGCTTGCGGAAAAACTACTCTTTGGGCGGGTAGTCGAACAGATCGGTGTCGAAGAACTCCCGAACCGAGATATTGTAATAATTACAGATTTTCAGAATGGACATCAATGTTGGAATTTTATCACCGGTTTCATAATTGCCAATAGTTAAATGAACATTGTCAATAAGAACCTCTTGCGTATGTGATTTTGAATTACGCAATTCACGTAAGCGTTGAGCAAGTTTATCAACAAATTCTGAGTCTCTGTAATATCGTGGTTTTTCTGCCATGACCACAAAAGAATAAGGAATATGAAATATTTATCCTAATTCGTGAATTAGTAAATGCTATTTTGCTTATATTTGTGAGTGTTCTTTTTTTAATAACAAAAACTATGTTACATTTGCAGTACTTATTTAGCAAAGTGACATATTGTAAAGGTTAGGACAACCTTTATACCTTCTGACGAACTCGCGACTGTTGTAGCAATATAACAGGTTCCCTTTGGTGTAAAATTTGTCTGAAACCCATGCTATGTCCCTCTGCGCTTCGGCGTCGGGGGACGGGCTTGGGCGTAAGGGCGGTTTACCAAAGTAAGGCTCGCGAGGCCGGTCAGAGGGGGCTGTACCTGCGTCCTCGCCCTTTTTATGGGCGGGTGCAAGTACACCGCATCCGGCCTGCTAATACCGTGCCGGGTGCAAAGGTTATCCGAAACACCCGGCCCGCAGCTTCACACAGGAGCTTCGGGCGTAAGGACTGTTTTAGACTGGTAAGGCTCGTGAGGCCGGACGTTCGAGAACAGCACCTGCGCCCATTTTCGATGGGGCCGGGAATGTTGAACAACAACTAACCCCGGCAATATGTCACGGCAAATCAATCAGAAGAAAGAGGCGTTTT
>ENA-UOJJ01005301-UOJJ01005301.1-human-gut-metagenome-genome-assembly--contig:-CS66-NODE-5301-length-11025-cov-4.196627_pt1 | contig 11025 bp, 8 predicted proteins | sample MGYA00242343_ERZ723890 | MGnify/ENA metagenome assembly ERZ723890 | reverse complement strand
ATGGCTCCCTGACGATACCTTATGGGTTCTGCCGGGGCTCTCCGATTTTCGTGATATGTTGTCCTCAGCGGAACGTCTTTGGACGGAAGCCTTCGAAGCACAGGATGTGGAGGGCCGTCCTCAGCCGCAGCGTTTGGCCATGCGCGAAGCAAGCGATGTGGAAAGCGCTTGCGAGCGGTTCGCCTGTGTTCACGCAGAACCGCTGGTGATGGGCATCGCCAAAGGAATCCATGATCTGCCGGAACGGAGCCTTTCTTCGTTCGAGGATCTGTTTCCTTCGACTGCGGAGCAGGATCGCCCTTGGCAGACGCTCGTTCAAGCACTGAAACGGTGGCAGAACGACAAGCGGCAGACGATTTTGTGCTTTGCTTCCGAAAAGAGCCGTACGAAATTTTTGAATCTGGCCTCTCAGGATGGCTTGTCCCCTTTGCTGCGGTATTCCGGGGAACAGCATGGCCTGTTCGCTTTGGTGGCGCCATTTCGGGCCGGCGCTGAACTGATTTGGGATCAGAGCCTCATACTCGGGGAAGATCTCCTCCAGCCACATGCGGAGAAAAGCCGCCGCGTTCCTACAGGAGCCTTCAAGGGGCTTGATCGGTATGACGAGTTGAAGCCCGGCGACTTGCTGGTCCATCGGGATTACGGCATTGCCCGCTTTGGGGGGCTGCTGCGCATGGAAACGGGCAGCACTGCCAACGATTTCCTGCTGCTGCACTATTCCGGAGATGATCGGCTTTATGTTCCTGTGGATCGCCTTTCCCTCATCCAACGCTTTAAGGGCGGGGGAGAAGCGCAGCCGTCGCTGGATCGTCTGGGCGGCGGAGCCTGGCAATCCGGCAAGGAAAAAGCCCGCAAGGCTATCGAAAAAATCGCCGAAGACCTGATTGAAATGTATGCGTGGCGTAAGGTGGCCAAGGGGTTCCGGTATCCTCCTCTCGGGGAGTTGTACCGTGAATTTGAAGCGTCCTTCGGCTTCGAGGAAACGCCTGATCAGGCGAAAGCCATACAGGACGTCCTGGCTGATATGGAAAAGCCCGAACCTATGGATCGGCTTGTATGCGGAGACGTGGGGTTCGGCAAAACGGAGGTTGCTCTGCGGGCGGCGTTCAGAGCCGCCTCGGAAGGGCGTCAGGTCGCACTCTTGTGTCCCACGACAGTTCTTGCCGAGCAGCATTACCAAACCTTCCGCTCCCGGCTTTCGGGCTTTGCGCTCAATGTCGGACTGCTGAGCCGCTTCGTTTCTTCAGCCAAGCAGAAAGAAGTGCTCAAAGCGGCGGCTTCCGGACAGATCGACATCCTCATCGGTACGCATCGGCTCCTTTCGGACGATGTGGTTCTCCCGAATCTTGGCTTGCTTATCCTTGACGAGGAGCAGCGTTTCGGCGTTCGGCACAAAGAGAAACTCAAGAAAATCAAAAAGAACGTTGATGCGCTCACATTGACGGCCACTCCGATTCCCCGGACGCTTCAGCTATCCATGTCCGGAGTCCGCGAACTTTCGGTCATCGAGACGGCCCCCCCTGAGCGTAAACCCGTTTCTACGGCGCTGCTGGAGCGGGACAAGGCAACGCTTCGGCAGGTGATTGAACGGGAACTAGCCCGTGAGGGGCAGGTTTTTTGGGTCCATAACCGGGTGCAGGGGCTGGAACGGGTCGTCGAGTTCGTCAAGGAACTGGCTCCGAATGCGCGTATCGGCATGGCGCATGGGCAGCTGCCGGAAAAGAAGCTTGAAGAAACCATGCACGCATTTTGGCATGGCGAATTGGACATTCTGGTTTGTACCGCCATTGTTGAATCGGGGCTGGACTTCCCTCGGGCCAATACGCTGATCGTCGATCAGGCGCATCTTTTCGGTCTGGGGCAGTTGTACCAGTTGCGGGGCAGGGTGGGGCGGTCCGATCGGCAGGCTTTTGCCTGTTTCGTTGTTTCTGATCTGGAGCGGTTGCCTGCTGCAACAAAAGAACGTTTGCGTATTATTCCTGATATGGATTACTTGGGCGCGGGCTTCCAAGTTGCGATGGAAGATTTGCGGTTGCGTGGTGCCGGAAACATTCTTGGTGAGGTTCAGTCCGGCCATATGGGACGTGTGGGGCTTGAACTGTATCTTGAAATGCTCGAACAAGCCGTCAACAAGATTAAAAACGGCGGCGTATCGTTGCAGATTGAAACGGAACTCAATTTAGGGCTTACCGCCCATATCCCCGAGGACTATATTACGGATGGACGGGAACGTCTGCGTTGGTATAAGCGGCTATCCGCTGCTCCGGACGCTCAGGCCCGCCAGGAACTTGAACTCGAGCTTCGAGACCGCTTTGGCATTTTGCCGCAACCATTGGAAATCTTTATGGCTGTACTGGCGCTAAAGCAATTCCTGAGCGGCGCTCAAGCCTTGAAGGCGGACGTATACGAGGATCGGCTCCGTGTCCTCTGGGATGAGAAGCAGAACGCCATCGCCCCCGAGAAACTGGTGCCATTCTTGAGTGCGCAAAAAGGCAATGCCAAGTTGATTCCTCCATCAAGCCTTGAATTGAAGTTGGATATGCAGTTGCCCACCCCGCGCAGGCTTGATGCCGCCAGACTGGCGCTGGGGACACTTCTGACGGACTGATATGCCTGAGAGGGTTAGAAAGTCCCGGCGTTGCAAGTTGGCGGGAATCAGCGTATCTTGCCAAAAAATTGTCGCACAGAGAGCACTCCAAAAGACGTTTTCCATTGGGCTGAACGCATCTTGAGAAACGTTCCGTCCGAGGAAATCTTTTTGTGTGCTCAGTGTTGCAAAAACAAGGCTGGGAGTGTTTCAGTCCCAGAGCCAGAATATCAAGGAGCATAGCGTGCGCATTGTCAGTACTGCGTTTCTTTTGTTTTTTTTGATTACGTCTCCCGTACGCGCCGCCATCAATGGCGTTGCCGCGGTCGTGAACGGCGAAATGATAACGGCGTTTGACTTGCAGGCTGAAACGGCCCCCGAAGCCATGCGGCGGGGATTGAATCCCAAAGATCCCAATCAGGCCGCTGCGATAGAAGAACAACATTATTCTGACGCAGGAAGCCCAGCGCCTTAAAATTTCGGTGGGCGACAGCGAAGTGGATAATGAAATACAGCAGATCATGTCGCGCAATAAAATGACGCCGGAAGAATTCCAGCGTCAGCTCCAGATCCAGCGCACGACAGAGAAGGATTTCCGCGAGCGTATCCGCAGCAGCATTTTGCGGAACCGCCTCCTTGCCAACATGGTCGGCCGTAAGGTCATCGTGACGAAAGAAGAGATCGCCGATTATTATAATCAGCATAAGCAGACGTTCATGAACAACCAGAAAGTCCGTTTTGCGGTTATTGTATATCCGCCGACGGAAAATGCCGAGGCGCAGGCCGCCCGTATCCGTAGCGGCAAGCTTTCCTTTGAACAAGCCGCTCGTCAGGTTTCCGTGGGCCCTCGCGCTCAGGAAGGCGGTGATGTGGGCGTCGTGGATTGGAACAGCCTTGATCCTACATGGCAGGACCGCCTTTCGCAGCTCAAGCCGGGAGATGTCTCCGGATTGTTTGAAGTGAATAACGGGTTGAAAGGACAGTTGAAGCTTCTCTCTATGGAATCCGGAGACGGGCAGACGCTGGAGGAAGCCACGCCTCAGATCGAAAGGATTTTGCGCGAACCGAAGCTCCAAGAGCGCTTCCGTGAATACAGCGAACAGCTTCGCAAGCGGGCTGTGGTTGAGATCCGCCAATAACTATCCCTTTTTGCATTCGATTTCCGAAAGGTACACAGCATGGAAGAGACGGAAACTGTTTTGACGCTGGCAGACTTTGGAGCCCTGCTTCGTGAGAGGCGTATCCATAAGGGGCTGACGGAAGAAAATGTCGCCGCGGAACTCAAGATCACCTCTCGGTTGGTTAAAGCCATAGAGGAAGGAGACATGGAATCCATGCCGCATGCCGTATATGCCCGGGGATTTATCCGGGCGTATGCGAAACTTCTTGCCGTCGACGATAGCGTTACCCACGCTGCGTGCGCACTGCTCAAAGATCCGGAAGAAGAGCTGCGCGAACAGGAAATCCGTGTTGTCCCCGCTGCGGCACGTCGCGAGGAAAGTCATGTGCCTTGGCTTGCCATCCTTTTGTGCGCGTTGTTTCTTGCGGGAGGGGCATGGTATTTTCGGGATAGTATCCCCGGACTTTCCAGCAATACGGTGAGTCGGGAAAAAACGGCTTCGCCGGCTGTGTCTTCTCCGGCTGTCCCTGAAGCGGATACTGTCGTCACGACGCCTGCCATTCCTGTGGAGCCGGCTGCGAACGCCACGCTTCCTGCGGCATCGGAGGAACCGATTGTTTTGGGTGGAACGCCTCTTCCCGCTGAAACCGAGACGCCCACGGAGCAAGCGGCTCTTCCCGCCACCGGTCACCGTATGTTGTTGACGGCGCAGGGCGATTGCTGGGTTTCGACGACTGCGGACGGCAAAAACAGCCAGCGCGTCATGCATAAGGGGGACACCCTGAATGTCGACTTTCAGGAAAAGCTCGTTATGAAGCTGGGCAACGCAGGAGTCATGCTGATCACGTATGACGGCAAGGAACTGCCGCCTGTGGGGAAAATCGGTCAGGTCAAGACTGTCACGTTCCCCAATGACGCTCAGAATTAGTCTATGGAATGGTCCGACACGGCCCTCGTTTTGGGGGTAGGGCGCTTTCGGGAATCGGACCTCTGGCTGCGTATGCTGACGCGCCGCCACGGCATCGTATCGGCGTTTGCCTTTGGCGGCAGCCGGAGCCGCAAACGATTCTGTGGCTGTCTGGATCTTTTCAACGAACTTCAGATCAGTACCAAAACGACCCGAAACGGCATGTACCTTTCCTTGCAGGAGGGTAATCTGATTCGGGGGCCCCGGCGTTTGCGGACGGACTGGAATCGGCTGGGCATGTTTATGAACTGTGTCCGGTTTGTTGAAGCGCTTGGCGTTCCTCAGGATGGTGCGGCCGGAGTGTTCCTGCTTCTCAAGGACACGTTGGAACTCCTTGAACAGTCTGAAACCGTTCAGGATATTCTCCCGATACTTTTTCGGTTGCGCTTGGCGTCTCAGCAGGGGTACGCTCCCGCTTTGACGGCATGTGTCTCCTGCGGGAAAAAAGATTTTGATCATGCCGGATTTCTGGTCTCGGAAGGGACCATCGTTTGCCCGGATTGCGTTTCCGGGCGAGGAAATATTGTGGAAATCAGCGGCAAAAGCCTTGACGTTTTGCGCCAAGTACAGGAAGTATCACCCCTGCATTGGCATTTTTTAACGTCCGGCTCTTCGGAAGAGGCGGGCGGAGTATTGCTCCCGGCGGAACGACGTGAGTGCGCGAGAGCGGTGGATGGCTTTGTGCAGTATCATTTGGGCCTGACTTGGGACAGGGGGCGCTTCCGGAGAATGTGATCCGGAAATTCCGAACACTAAAAACGGTCTGCTGTGGCTGTTTTTTCGGAAGGGAATACCCCGTCTGGTGAGTGCCGCTATTGTCATGGAGGAAGCATGTATTTTCAGGATGTGATTCTCACTCTGCAACGCTATTGGGCGAGCAGGGGATGCGTCGTCGCTCAGCCGATGGATATAGAATGTGGTGCCGGCACGTTTAACCCTTCGACGTTTCTGCGGGTTATCGGGCCGGAGCCGTGGAGTGTGGCCTATGTGGAGCCTTCTCGGCGTCCCACGGACGGGCGGTATGGCGAAAACCCCAATCGGCTTCAGCACTATTTCCAGTTTCAGGTCATTTTGAAGCCCTCTCCCGACGATGTGCAGGATCTCTACCTTGGCAGCCTTCGTGCACTGGGGATCCATCAGGAAGAGCATGACATCCGCTTCGTCGAAGACGACTGGGAGTCTCCGACCCTCGGCGCGTGGGGGCTTGGCTGGGAAGTGTGGCTGAACGGCATGGAAGTGTCGCAGTTCACCTATTTCCAGCAGGTTGGCGGGATCGATCTTTCGCCCGTCAGCGCGGAGCTCACCTATGGTCTGGAACGCCTGACCATGTACCTGCAAGGGAAAGATTCCGTCTATGACATCCAGTGGAACGAGCATGTGACCTACGGCCAGATCTACCATCAGAACGAAGTCGAGCAGTCTCGCTATAATTTTGATGAGAGTGACGCCGCCATGCACCGTGAGCACTTCGACCAGTTTGAGGCCGAATGCCTTCGTCTCACCGGAGAGGGACTGCTTTGGCCCGCGTATGATTATTGTTTGAAGTGCTCCCATACGTTCAACCTGTTGGACGCTCGGGGGGCTATCTCCATTACGGAACGCACCGGCTATATCGGGCGCGTGCGCACGTTGGCCTCGTCCGTTGCGCATCTGTATGCGGAGCAGCGTAAGGAAATGGGGTATCCCATGCTCGGAGGGAACCGATAATGTCCACCTTTGTTCTTGAAATCGGCACGGAAGAGCTGCCGTCCCGCTTTTTGTCCAATGTTGAAAAAGAACTGGCGGATCGGTTCACGGCTGGGCTCAAAGAGGCTGGCTATACGTTTTCCCTCCTTGATACCTGTGCTACGCCGCGTCGTTCCGTGGTCATCGTGGAAGGTCTGGAGGATACCCAGCCTGTCAGGGAAGAATTGGTTATGGGGCCGCCCGCCCGCATTGCTTTCGATGCCGAGGGGAATCCCACCAAGGCCGCTCAGGGGTTTGCCAAGACGCTTGGTATCGACGTTTCCGCTTTGGGCAGGACGCAGACCGAGAAAGGGGAATACCTTTCAGGGATGAAGAAAACCGGCGGCGTGCCTACGTTGGACGTGCTGGCTGGCTTGTGCCCGGCGATTATCGCTGCTTTGCCCTTTGCCAAGCGTATGCGGTGGGGAGACGGCGAGTTTGCTTTTGCCCGTCCCATCCGTTGGGTTCTTGCGCTGCTTGGCGACGTTGTCGTTCCGTTTGAAGTCGGTAAAGTGGCTTCCGGGCGGGTTACACAGGGGCACCGCGTGCTTGGTCCCGGTCCCTTCACGATCAAGACCGCGGGCGATTACGTTCCCACCATCGTGAAGGAAGGGGCCGTTCAGCTGAAGGCGGCTGAAAGGCGCGCCTATATCGTCAGCGAAGGGAACAGAATCGCGGAAGCGGTCAATGGCAAAATCATCTGGATCGATGGTCTGCTTGATGAAGTTCAAGGACTGGTTGAGTGTCCTGTGCCGTTGCTGGGCGACTTTGATCCTTCTTTCCTTGAATTGCCCCGTGAAGTCCTGTTGACCAGTATGCAGGAACACCAGAAGAGTTTTGGCGTGGAAGATGCTTCGGGCAACCTCATGCCGCACTTCCTGACCGTTCTGAATCTGCACCCGAAAGAGCTTTCCCTTGTCAAAAAGGGATGGGAACGTGTGCTCCGCGCACGCCTTGAAGACGGGCGGTTCTTCTGGAAGACCGACCTTGAAGCCACGTTTGATGAATGGCTGGAAGCGCTTGATGCGGTCACGTTCCTTGCTCCTTTGGGGAGTATGGGCGAAAAGACGCGCCGTATCAGCGCGCTGTGCCGTTGGCTTGCCGAGAAGGTTCAGCAGGATCCGGAACAGGCCGCGCGGGCGGGGCGCCTTTCCAAAGCTGACTTGGTCTCCGCTATGGTCGGCGAATTTGATACGCTGCAGGGCATCATGGGCGGGATTTATGCCCGCAAAAAGGGAGAAACGGAAGCTGTCGCCGCGGCCCTTGCCGAACAGTATCTGCCGTCCGGTCCTGATTCGCCCGTTCCGGCCACAGAGCTTGGTTCCATCCTGTCCATCGCGGATAAGGTGGATACCCTTGTCGGGTGTTTCGGTCTGGGCATGATTCCCACAGGTGCGGCCGACCCCTATGCTCTCCGGCGCTGCGCGCTCGGCATCACCCGTATCATGCTCGAGCGTGGGTACCGCTTCGACGTCAAGGAACTTTTCGAAGAAGCGCAGAGGCTGTACGGCGATCGGAAATGGAAGCTGGCCCCCGCTGAAGCAATCGCAAAGTTGAATGACTTTTTCATTGCCCGCGTGAAGAATTATTTTCTGACTCAGGGCAAGGAAACACTGCTCGTCGAGGCTGTAACCGCCGTCGCTCCCGACAACGTATGGGCCCTCGGCCGACGTCTCGGCGCATTGGAATCCATGAGCCGGCAGGATGATTTTCCGCAGGCTGCACAGACGTTCAAGCGAGTCGCCAACATCATCCGTAAACAAGGCCATGAAGCTGGCGTGGATCTTCAGGGCACGTGGAAACGTGAACTGTTGCAGGAACCGGCGGAAATGGCGCTTGCGGAAGCCTTGGAAAAAATGTTTGCCGCATTTGAGACAGCATGGGCGAACGACGATTTTGAAGCGCTCTTCTCTATGCTCGCCGCACTTCGGCCAGCCGTGGATGAGCTTTTCGATAAGGTCATGGTTATGTGCGAAGATCCTGATCTTCGCGCCAACCGCCTCAATATGCTTAAGGCATTGACCCTGCGCATGGAGCGGCTTGCCGATTTTTCGGCGCTGCAACTTTAGCCCCACATGGCTCCCCGGCTTGGTCCGGCCGGGGAGCCATCGCCATAACGCATTCGGAACGGTTCTGCGCGGCTGCACGGGAACTTGTCTTCCTGAAAAGACTTGACTGACTACGTAAAAGAAGATAAGGACATCAATTCAAACCGCAACCACGCCGCGTCTCGGACGCAGCAAGACGTACCCCGGAGGGAAATCGTGGCCAACCACAAGTCTGCTATCAAGCGTCATAAGCAGAGCGTGAAGCGCGCTGCTCGCAATCGTACCGTCAAGACCCGCATCAAGAATGTGGTGAAATCTGTTCGCGCCGCCATCAAGGCTGATGATCAGGCTGCCGCTACGCAGCTCCTGAGCACCGCCACCTCTTCTCTGGATAAGGCCGCCACCAAGGGCGTCATCCATTGGAAGAAGGCCGCCCGCAAGATTTCTCGCCTTGCCAAGGCTCTCAACGCTGCCAAAGCCGCCGCGTAACACATCTGTTTTCTGATGTAAAAAAAGGAAGAGGAATGTTCCTCTTCCTTTTTTTATGTGCTGTCAAAGGAAAGTCAGCTTTCAATACCGGCCATGCGCGCCAATTCCGTTTTCCGTTCACGTTCATCCAGACGGATGCATTGCGTAAATGTCTTGCCGTCCTTGACTTGTTTCGTCACCCGGAAGTGGCGGAACGCTCTGGAGGCAAGCTGTGGCCAGTGCGTAATCAAAAGCATCTGGCGGCGTTGGGCAAGAGCTTCGAGCCGTTCCGCAACCTTGTTGAGGGTGAGCCCGCCGACACCGGCATCCACTTCGTCAAAAATGAGCGTGGCTTCTTCATCGTGCTCCTGCACGGAAACGACCGCGAGCATGAATCGGGACAGTTCGCCGCCTGAGGCGATCTTATCCAGAGGCTGCGGCTGTTGGCCGGGGTTAGGGGACCACAAAAGTCTGACGCGGTCCTCCACGCATCCAGGGAATAATGCCACTTCCGACCAATCCGCGCTTACGCGGACATACTGGGAAAAGCCCAATCCCTGCAACTCGCTTTCCAGCTTTCGGGTGAAAGACTCCCCAGCCTTCCGGCGTTCGGGATTCAGAAGGGCCAATACGCCCGCGAGTTGTTCTTGAAGCTGTTTTTCCCGTTTCTCCACTTGCCGGATGTCGAGCGTGCAGGCGTCAAGAAACGAAAGGTTGTCCTGAATTTCTTCCCTGAGGGCAAGGATTTCCGGAAGCGTCCGATGATGCTTGCGCTTGAGTTGCGCCAATTCGAAAAGCCGGGCTTCTATTTGTTCCGGATCGATATCAGCCTGAGGCAGGGGAGGGCGGCGCAGTTTCCGTTCCAGCTCGGCAATCGTCTGGCGAAAAGAGACCGCCGACTCAAGATACGCGGCCATATCCTCATCGTCTCCGGCCAGCAGCTCCAACGCCCGTTCCAGATGGCCAATCTGTTCAAGAAGTCCCGTTTCCTCGCCACGCAGAATCATCTGCGCCCGTTCGTAATGCCGCCGCAACTGCTCGGTCCCGCGCCACTCCGCACGCATGGCTTCAAGCTGTTCTTCTTCGCCTTCAGCAGGAGAAACTTTTTCGATCTCCGTGAGGTGCATTTCAAGGAGTTCCCGGCGATCCGCAAGCTCTCTGAAACGAGCCCGGAGCGCTTCCTTACGCTCGGCCGCTTCCTTGAGTTCTTTCAACAGAGTATTGCGTGCTGCCAAAAGATCGGGCTGGTTCATCCAGTCGTCAATCAACTTGGCCTGAAAATTCGGCTGGAGCAGTTTCTGCTGCCCATGCTGGCTCGTATGGACGAGAAGGGTGGTTCGCAGTTCCTTGATGGTTTCTTGAGAGGCCAGGGTGTCATTGATGAACAGGCGGCTACGCCCGGTTTCCGCAATCAGCTCCCTGCGGACGATGAGTTCTTCCCCGGAACGCATGAAAAGGGCCTCAACCTGAGCCCGCTCTTTTCCCGGGCGGACCATGTCCGCGCCGAGCCTCTCTCCCATCAGAAAGTTGAGCGCTTTCAGAATGAAGCTTTTCCCAGCCCCCGTTTCGCCGGTAAGAACATTCATGCCCGAGGCAAATTCCAGTTCCATGTCGGATATCAGGGCGAGATCACGAATATGCAAATATTCAAGCATAATAAGGAATACTCGTAACGAAGAAAGGTCATGACTTGCGAAGCCGTACGCAGGCTTCATTGCGAACGAGGGCTACCATAGGGGGATTACTCGAATGATGCAAGCCGCGAGGGAAGGGCTGGTTTGCCGTTTAACGCTTGAGCCGAGGATCAAGCGTATCCCGCAGGCTTTCTCCCAACAGATTGTATCCTAAGACGGTAATCAGGATCGCAAGCCCCGGATACAATGACAACCACGGCGCGATTTCGAGGACGTCCTTACCTTCCATAAGCATGTTTCCCCAACTGGGATCCGGCGGCTGGACGCCTAGCCCGAGAAAGCTGAGCGAAGACTCCACTAAAATGGCCCCGGCGATGCCGAGTGTGGCGGAGACAAGAACAGGGGTGAGTGCATTGGGAAGGATATGCATGACCATGATGCGGAAAGGGCGGGTACCGGCCAACCGGGCGGCCGCG
>ENA-UOJJ01005286-UOJJ01005286.1-human-gut-metagenome-genome-assembly--contig:-CS66-NODE-5286-length-11062-cov-93.741346_pt1 | contig 11062 bp, 10 predicted proteins | sample MGYA00242343_ERZ723890 | MGnify/ENA metagenome assembly ERZ723890 | reverse complement strand
TTCTGTTTGTAATCAACTTTCCCCCTCACACGGGAATTTCAAAAAACTATTGAGGAAAATTTATAGAAAAAGGATGCCTGCTTATCTGGCACCCTTTCTTGGATCATTCTTTTGGTTTTGTTATTTGCTGTAGTCAGCATCCGGCTACTGTTCTTCCAGTTCCTCATAGAACCGGTAATTATTCTTGCCGTTCTGTTTGACATAATACAATGCTTTGTCTGCTTTTATATAATATTCTTCAAAGTTGTCTCCCTGTCTGCACATGCACAGACCGCAGGACAGGGATGCCGCTGAAGTCTCCGCCGCAGCATCTTTTGCCGCACGAAAGCTGTCAAACAGCTTTCTCACCCGCATGTTTATCTCTGCTTCCGATACCTCCGGCAGATAGAACAGGAATTCATCTCCTCCCAACCGGCAGACTACTGCGTTCTTCATGCACTCTGTGAGCGTCGCTCCCACCAGTCTGAGGGCATGATCCCCCACCTTATGTCCATAGACATCATTGATCTTCTTCAGATTATCCATATCCACAAATCCCAGACAGCCACCCTGCTTCTGCATTTTCTCAAGGATCAGTGCCTCACCCTTATGACGCATAGGAAGACCTGTCAGATAATCCAGGCTTTCCCTTGCCTCTCTCTGCCTGGCCAGCTCCAGCTCGCGGATGCGGTCCATTGTCTGGATCAGAGTAACGACCAACAGGACCACCAGTCCGGTTGCGATAAAGATTCCGGACAGAGACACAACACGATACACTGCTGTCACCTCCAGCATGACTGCGATCATGGCAGCCACCAGTCCGATCAGCGGAAGCTTGTAATGCTTCGCTGTTCCCTGAATAAGATCCCTGCAAATGGTGATAAATACCGTCAGGAAGGTTCCTGCGATCACCATGTGGGACAAAAACATTGTCGAGATAAAATCTGCGATATTCAGTACCTGTAAGGCCGTGCATAGTACAAAATTCACACAGGTGATACACTCTGCCACATGATAGACCTTCCGGTACCTTCCCTGCTGCACACTGTCAATATAGAACATGATCGGAACCGGGCAGAGCATCACAACGAAGAAGCACATATTCGACAGAATAGAAGCATTGGAAACAAACAGCTGGCGCAGCTTCGATTCTCCCAGCATCCACACTGCTCCCAGGATCATGCACCATCCCAGGTACTCGAGATCAAATCTCGTCTTGTATACAATATCGAGCACCAGACTGATGATCAGCACGACCAGTCCGGCAAACAACATCATACAGGCGATCAAAGTTACCATAAAATAGCAGTGGAACATATATGCCCAGATATCTAATTTATCCCCACAATATACCGTATTGACGACACCGGAATACTTGTGGGTAAAGGACTGCAGTTCGATCCGCACTTCCTTTCCCGCATCCTCGCCTGATGTCTCGCAGAACACATACCGGCTGGCAGAATTTTTCCCAAAGGGCCTGGTATTCTCCGTATCATACACCGTCCTCAGTTCCCCTCCGATGTAAATACGCACATTCTCCAGGGAGGACCTGATGGCGATCGTATTTTCCTTATAATCCTGCGGGAGCACTGACCGTATGACCAGAAGCTCTCCTGCCGGCACATCACATCTGCCTGGGACCTGGATCTCCTGTTCTGTTCCGTCTGCCAGCACCCGGTAAAAGGTTCCCGTAAAAGTAATGCTTTCCTCCGTGACCGGTTCCCTCTCACTGGGGTAAATGCGCTGCCCTAAAAAAGGCTGCAAGCAGCACAAGGATCACCACATAAAATAAAATTCTTTTATACTTTCGGATCGTATATTTCTCTTCTGTCAACTTTTTTAACCTCATTAAATGATACCGGGGCAGCCCCCGTAAAATGTTTATGGAAAATTCATTCGACAAATCATGCTTTCCGAACTAAAATAGGAATGCGATATGATAATTTCATGATCCTATGAAAGGAGACAACATGATATGAAGAATAAAAAATATTCCATCATTTATAGCAGCTTAACAGGTAATACCAAGGTGCTGGCTGATGCGATCCACGAGGCATTACCTCAGGATGAATGTGAGTATTTCGGTGTGTCCGACACAGTGATCCCTTCTTCCGAACTGCTCTATATCGGATTTTGGACAGACAAGGGAAATGCAGATACCAAGACATTACAGCTATTATCGCAGTTAAAGAACAAACAGATTTTTCTGTTTGGAACTGCAGGCTTTGGTGGCAGTGATGTCTATTTCCGGAAAATCCTGAATCAGGTTAAGCAGTTCGTTGACGCAAGCAATGTTATCGTCGGAGAGTATATGTGTCAGGGCAGAATGCCGCAGTCTGTCCGGGAACGCTACTTGAAAATGAAGGAAGCTCCTGATCATCCGGCAAATCTTGATGTATTGATCCAGAATTTTGACTGTGCATTGTCTCACCCTGATGTAGATGACCTGGAGAGACTCAGACAAGCCGTTAGGAACTCATCCTTCTGATAAGACCATAAAATAAGGCAGCCCCACATAGCTGAGTCTGCCTTACTCTCTTTATTTAACATTGATGCCACTGGCATATTGCTGTAGAAACTGTTCCTTCCCGCAGGGTCTGCCAAAATAATATCCCTGCAGATAATCCACCTTCATTTCTTTCATTTTCAGAAGCCATTCTCTTTCCTCGATGCCTTCTGCACATATTCTGACATTAATACTATGTACCATGGGGATGATATTTTTATATAATTCATAATCCCTGTCACTGTTCATCGCCTTGGCAGTAAAATCCCTGTCCATTTTCACGTAACTCGGATTCATATCACGGATACAATGAAGGTTAGAATATCCTGTTCCAAAATCATCGATCACGAAGGAGATCCCGTTCTTTTCCAAGCTTTTACGGAATTTGCAGAACGAAGGTGTCATATCCATAAATCCGCTTTCTGTCATTTCAACGCATAAACATTCCGGCTTTAAAGCATACTTTTGAATCACATCCAAAATATCCCGCTCCACATTGCCCTGCAGGATCTGAACATAAGAAACATTGACATTTATCCTGAAATCCGGAATATATTTCTGCATTTCACAGCACATTGCTGCAGCTTCGTTCAAAATATATCTTCCGGCGGGAATGATCAATCCGGTCTCTTCCAATAATGGGATAAACTCCATCGGTGAAACAAACTCCCGTCCTTCTTCCGTTATCATGGAAAAACGCATCAGTGCCTCTGCTCCAATGATCTGTTCCGTCTGGCAATCCACGATCGGCTGATAATTGACTTCAAAGCCTTCATAATTGTTTACAATAGCATTACGAAGTGCTGCTACAATTCTTCCTTTTTGCAAAAAGGCCTCATAGTCATCCTGGTCAAAAACATAGAATCCGTTTTTACCCATGCCTTTTGCCTGTTTCAAGGCAAATTCAAACTTTTTGCGGCATTCTTCGGTTCCCTCACAAAATGTTGCTGCATCTACAACACCGATAGAAATGGAAAATATAGCTTCATAATTTTCGGTTACTATGAAATTATGAAGTTTATCTGTGATCTTTTCTTTCAGTGCCACAGCGTCTTCTGCGGAGGAAGCTTCCAGATCCACGATCACATACTGATCCGCTACCAGATGGTAAATTCTCTGCTTGTCTGAAAGGCATTCCTTCATACAGCCGGCTACGCTTTTCAGGATATAATTACCATAATCCGCTCCCCTGGAGCTATTGATCGCTCCGAAATCATCAATTCCTACATGCATCAAAAAACCCTTGGAAATAGGTGCTTTTTGTGAACACAGGTAAGCGAGGAATTCCGGCCCGCCAAGCAGTCCTGTAACATTATCGGCTCTTCTCTTGTTGCCGGTCTCGTTCAGACATCCAATCAGATACTCCGCATTTCCCTGCTGATCATTGATCACGATACCACGGCAGTTGATCCAGACCGGCCTACCTTCTTTATCGAGCCACCTGTAATGAAGATTATGTACCTTTTCTCTTCCTTCGCATATATCCGCGAGATGCTTTGTAAGCATCTCACGGTCTTCCTCATACACTACCTTCATAACTTCATTTGCAGCATCTGTCAGAACATTTTTCGACATATTAAACCGTTCCACAGCTGACTGTGAAATCTCAAAGATATTATTCTGCAGATCAAATATATACAGGTAATCATCCATACATTCTGTAATGATCTCAAATAAGATTTCTGCTGTCTGCTCTCCAAACACTTTAAATATATCATTAATCACAACAAGAACCTTCCTTCCGACAGCTTCACTCTATTCCTGCCATTTTTCTAGGATAACGGTTTCTAAATAACTACACCATTCACGTAGAATATTTTTCTGAGAGTGCAGGATAAAAAACGTAGGCGTAGCGGGCTACGCTGAGGATTTTTAGCCTGTGCTATCGGGAAAATAGGCAAGTGATATGGGGTAGTTTATTTAAAACTGTTATACTAGAATAGCTTAAAGATCTTCACACGGTCTTGCATCTTGGCTGCTCCCTCTGCCAGATTAACACTGATCGCGGTATTCTCTTCTGAGGATGCTGCATTGCCTTGTACCACGCCGGACAGCTGTTCAATTCCCTGACCGATCTGCTCCAAGGACTCTGCCTGGGAGTTGGCTTTCTCCATGGTGTTCTCTGCAAGCTCTGCAAAGGACTCCATATCTGCAATGATCTGATTGAATGCGTCTGCTGTTGTTCTTGTAATCGTATTGCCCTTTTCGATTTCCACTAAGGTCTTATCGATCAGATCTCTTGTATTCACAGCCGACTTCGCACTGTCTGCTGCCAGCTTGCCGATCTGATCCGCAACCACCGCAAAGCCTCTTCCTGCTTCTCCTGCTCTGGCAGCTTCAATGGAAGCATTTAGGGATAACAGGTTGGTCTGGGATGCAATATCCTCGATATCTGTGATAATATTACCGATCTCCTTGGAGATTTCTGTAATGTGCTCCATTTCCATCAGCAGATCGTTCATTTTTTCTTTTTCTTCGTTCGCTTTATTTGCAGAGGCTTTTACACGTGCAGATGCGCTCTGTGTTTCCTTCGCTGTATCTGCCGCCAGATCCACGACCGTATCAATGGTGGCATTCAATTCCTCGATGACTCCTGCCTGCTCTGTTGCACCATCCGCCAGGGATTTTGATGCATTTTCCACCTCTGATGCATTCGATGATACCTGTTCTGCCAGATTTCTGATCTCAGTCAGGGTACTGTTAAACCGCTTCAGGATATACAGCAGTGATGTCTTCAATTCCGAGAAATCGCCCAGGAAATCCGTAATGTCATCACCATTTCTGGTCAAGTCACCCTGTGCGATTGCCTTTACCTCCACAGAGATCTCGCTGACATAATCTGCCAGAATACCCATGGCTTCTTTCAGATTCCTGATGGTACCACCCAGCTCATCCTCAGACTCATAGGTAAGCATTTCTACGTTGGACAGTTCGCCCTTGCGCAGGCTGGCAACTGCTGCCTCTATCTGTTCTACCGGCTCTGTAATGGAATTGGTAATGATCCTTCCGATCAGTGTTGTCACTACAGCAATCGCAAGACCCGCTGCCACGATCACGACAAATATGATGATGGTGCATACATTGGCCATGGTCTTTGCCCGGTCTAATTCTACCTGGAACTCATTACGCAATGTAGTTAATTTCTCAGCAAATGACGTATACTCTTCATACACCTCTCCGGTCATCAGTTTCGCTGCTTCCTGCTGTTTGCCCTCACGGCTTAATTTCAGAATTTCATCCGAAGCAGCTCTGTATTCTTCCCATGCAGTGTTTGCTACGTCATAATCATCCCGTCCTTTTTGAGCATCGCTGTCTGCAGACATGATTGCCTCCAGATTCGCATCAGTCTCCTGGATCTGACTCTCCAGCTTCTGAATTTCTTCTTCGCAGGAGGTCATAACAGCATCATCTGATTCTACCAGATGTTGATACTGTTTGATTCTATATTTCGCAGTCATTGTTTCCAACTCCTGCAGATCTTCCAATGCCGGAGACCAGACCTCCGTGATCTTCTCTATATTTGAACGGATCACTAATGTCGAGATCAGTGCCACCAACACTAAAAATAATGTCATAACAAGCACTGTCATTCGATATACTTTTAATTTTCCTGCAACCTTTAAGTTAGCTATACGCTTTTTGATCTTTTCCATGATAGTTTTCCCTTCCTTTGTAAATTTTCAATTCAACTTCTATAGTGCTTAAACGTTCTTATTATAGCACAGTTGATTGGAAAAATCTATTAAAAAACATAAATTCTTTTTACTAAATATTAGTGATTCTGTTGCAATGAACTGGTGAAAATTGACCAATTCTATCTTACATATGATCTTTTTCGGTTATTTTACGAATAACACGGCATGGGTTTCCGGCCGCCAGACTATAGGGAGGAATATCTCTCGTCACAACACTTCCTGCTCCTATTACGCATCCCTCCCCTATGGTAACACCACCACAAACAACCACATTGGATGCCAGCCAGCAATTATCTTTTATAGTGATCGGCTTCGCATACTCAAGAGTATAAAGGCTGCCATCTTCTCTTTTCCTGACATTACGCTCCTCAGGCAATAATGGATGCATAGGAGTTGCCAATGTAACATTAGGACCGATCATCACATTATCCCCTATATGTATTTCACCTACGTCTAAGCATGTGAAATTAAAATTAGCAGAGCTATATTTTCCGAAGTAAGTATGACATCCATAATCAAAATAGACCGGTGCCTGCAAATACGGAAGCTCCTCTGTTGCCGGCAATAATTCTCGCAATATCTGTGCCTGCACTTCTTGCTGATCTTCATCTGTTAAATTATATCTTCTTGCTAATTTACGTGCATGCAAACGTAATTGTTCCAATTCGTTATCCGATGAATCATACAACTCTCCGCTTAACATTTTTTCTCTTTCCGTCATTTCTGATGGCCTCCTGTTTCCAATTTTCCTATTGTTATATTCGCTGATCAAGGTCGCGCATCTTCAATTGTTTAATATACATCACCTTGCTGGCTACTGCAAGCAGTACGGCAGCTATACAACCTGTGACATATAGTATATCAGCTTTGCGATCTCATTCCGGTTTTAATCCTGCCTGATCCATAAATTGCTGCTTCCTTACAGCATATTCCTGCTTTCTTTCATCCGGAAGCTTTCGATAGATCTCTTCAAAGCCTGCTTCCGCATCCTCTGTCCCATATACAGGCTGCATCACTTCACTGTAAAGCCACTCATCCCACAATGCTTCAAACAGTTCTTCTGCATTACGATATACCTTATTTCTATCAAAACAGGATTTCTGCTCCCTATAATATGTTAAATATACAAATCCAAATTCACCTGCATCCAGGACACAGGTATCACCTAACATATCATACAATTCCTGGAACACTTCTGCAACTTTTTTACATTTGTCATGATCTTCTTTTGAGTACTTTTCTCCCATGCACAAATACCTCATTTCTTGGAATATCTATCATTTAACTTTTCTCTATCATTATTGTATTTATTCTTTACTGCATGGAATAATATATGTATAATTATATCGAAGAATTGATATGAAAGGAAAAAGGATAGCGCTTCCCGCCTTGCGGCTACGCTATCCTTTTTCTATACATTTCTATACATGATTGTTACCGGGGATACAACCCCTTACTTTTTTGATGAGTATAACTAACGGACGCTCTCAGCCTCCCACTCCACTACGGCTCCACTGGATGCATCGATCGTAAAGTCATATTCCGTTCCGCCATAGATGATCTTGCCTTCGTATTCCGGACGTCCATCGTCATAATCGAATTCCCATTCGTAGATGTCCTTTTCCGTTGCACCACTGACACGGCCAAGTGCTGTCTGCTTCGCATCTGCCTCACTGACAGTAACGTTACTGCTATTGCTGACACTCCATCCGGATGTTTTTTCATCGTATGCGGAACTTAAAATCTCACCGGTATCCACGGCTATTTCATAGTCGTACTTCTTACCGCCTGCGTACCATTCAATTTCATATACCTGGCGTCTGCCTTCATAGTCCAGCTTTGACTTAGTGATCGTTGCATCCGTTGCCTTCACTCCGGCATGCTCAAGAGCTATCTTCTGTGCTGTTTCCTCATCCACCGCGCCGGTTACCGTCTGCGCGGTAGCTGCGACAGAACTCTGCGTTGTGGCAGAATCGGCAGCGGGGACTGTCGCCTCCGTCTGTGCCTGGGTATCTACCGCATTCTTCTCCTGGCTGCTTGGCTGCTGATTTATCACTGGTTTACCGCCACATCCGGTCATAGCCACTGCCAGGGACAGTGCTGCGCCGGTTAAGATCAATTTACGTTTCATCATCTATCTTTACCTCCTTCTATTCAAAGTGAATTGCGTAGATTGTAGCAGGCAGCCATATCCATACTCATATCAGCAATTCACATTAATCATTTTCGTTCAAATACATATTCCGATTCAGATGACAAATCTCTTCTGAAAGTATATCCAAGTCTGTCAAATTTTCGTATCTCTTCAGGATTCTCAATTTCTCTTTCTGCCATGAACCGGACCATCTCCCCTCGGGCCATTTTGGCATATGTCCCTTTCGTTACCAGTTTATTTCCCGATAACTCACAAAAGGAGACCGTAATATAGGTATCCTTAGGTGTCAGATACTTTTCTATGCATTTTGAGTATTCTTTTGATGCCAGATTAATGATAACCCTGCTGTCATCAATCACTGAACGATATAATCTCTCCCCCCAGTAATCATACAGATTTTTTGCATCTCCTATCCCGACCTTTGCCTGCATTTCTAACCGGTACGGTGTCACCCCATCCATTGGTTCCAAAACCCCATAAAACGCAGACAGGATTCTCAAGTGCTTTTGTACATATGCAAGCTGTCTATCCTCAAACACAGCTGGTGCCATATACTGAAATGCGATTCCTTCATAGGATAATACTGCCGGAGTAAGTCCACGGTACAGATCCATAGTTTCCAGTCTGTGAAAGTTCTGTTCGGCAATCTTATCGTTACATTTCCAGACTGCTTTCAGCTCTTCTTCGGACTGACTCTTCATAAAACTCAATATCTCTGCTGTCTGATCCATATGTTTTGGCACGTTAACCGGTGCAAGGCTGTCCGTATCGCTTACCATCTTTTTTGCTGGAGACAGTATGATTTTCATCCTTCTAATTCCTTAAGCATATTTTCAGGGTCATCTGCTGCTTTGACTTTATCATTAGCCTTGATGATGACTCCCTGTTCATCGATAAGATATGTGGTCCTTACCACGCCCATAGATATTTTTCCATAGTTTTTCTTTTCTTTCCAGACATCATAGGCTTCAATAACCTTACGTTCCGGATCAGCTAAAAGTGTAAATGCCAGACCATATTTTTCTTCAAATCTCTTATGAGAAGCCACGGAATCTTTACTGACTCCAAGAATGACCGCACCCTTTTCCGCAAACTGCGGATATCTCTCTGAAAAACCGCATGCCTGTTTCGTACATCCGGGTGTGTTATCCTTTGGATAAAAATATAAAATCACTTTTTTGCCTGCATAATCACTTAATTTATGCATTACACCGTCCTGATCCGGCAATTCAAAATCGGGTGCTTTTTTTCCTGCTTCTAACATATATGTTTTCCTCCACTTTCTTATCTAATTTGGTTTTTACATTATAATACATCACCTTGCTGTGATAAAGTCTTTTTTGATGTCAAGAAACGCTTTCATGTCTTCCAGGATATGATACAACATGGACCGGTTTTCAAATTCCTGTCGTGTGACCGGGAGCTGCTGCTGTTCATAATGGTGGTGCAGTCTCTCTAACTCCGACAGCAGGGTTTCCACATTATTTTGTTCTGCAAACTCATCGGCAGTCTGCCGTATAAAATCTGCCAGTGCTTTTCCCTGCTCCGGTGTAGTGGTCAGGCGGATGATGTCCGCATATATTCTTTTCAGTATCACGCACTGTCTCGCTCTCATCTGCATATATTCATAATAGTAATCATCCTCTGTGATCAGATGGTTATTCATATATCGTAATGCCTCTTTTTTCAGATTCACAAGCATTGCATCCAGTTCATCAAAGCAGCTTCCGGTATAATCCGTCTTATCCTCCAGTTCTATGTAGATCGCCATTCTGTGTAAGATGTATACGATTTTGTCATCCACGGTTTTCTGATACTCTAACAGTTGTCTTCTGCCATCCGGCATATAGAGATTCCACAGTGTGCCTATCCCCGCTCCGATCACCAGGATCAGGAATTCGTTCATAATCATGGACGGACTGCAGCTCTTTGCTGAAACATAATGCGTACAAAGCACTGCAATAGGAGCAATCGCTTCCTTCATGTCTAATGCCATGCAGCTAAACAGATATGGAATCAGTACAATACCGAATGCCCATACGTGATATCCGGCAAGCGGAAAGATCACTGCTGACAAGATCGTCATGATCACAAATATGATCATGCGTTTCACTGTTATCCGCACAGTTTCCTTCTTCGTATCCTGGATCGTCAGGAGAGTGATAATTCCTGCGGCATACGCAAATTGAAGCTGCAGGGCTGCTGCAAGCAGTACGGCCGCTACGGAGCCGGTAACATATTTGATAAGTTTTATGGTTTCCTCAGTTTTCATTTTACTATCTCGAATCTTTGATCCTTTGCCATTTCTGTCTACCTCCGAATGATTCCTTTATAAAATGTTACCGCATCTGCTAGATCTTTGTCATTGGGATGTCCCTTTGCAATCCCCCCAACCAGCTTGAACGGTCCGAAGGTATCGTACCCCTTACAGGAAAATTTCCCGGCAATCTTCCCCTGCTTGCTTTTTACAATTTCTTCTATTGACCGGAATGCCGCATTGCCGCCACAGGTGCAGATCAGAAAAACATCTTTATCTGCCGGTAAATTGACAGAAGCAAAATTGAGTACTGTCTGATGAAATTTTCCATAATACACCCCGGAAGCAAAGCCGATCAGGTCATATCCAGACAAATCTCTTTCTTTTTCCTTCGTGGCATCGATCAGATCTACCACGTTTTCACCGGCGATTGCTTCCACCACCTTTTTGGTATTTTCATGGTGAACCGA
>ENA-UOJJ01005259-UOJJ01005259.1-human-gut-metagenome-genome-assembly--contig:-CS66-NODE-5259-length-11123-cov-7.552674_pt1 | contig 11123 bp, 9 predicted proteins | sample MGYA00242343_ERZ723890 | MGnify/ENA metagenome assembly ERZ723890 | reverse complement strand
AGTAATTATATCACAGCATTTACAAAAATGGTAGTCATAGTTGCAAAAAAATATCATAAAAATATGCGCGCAATTACAGAACGTATGCATAGCGATGACATGTTATGTAACCCTATACGGCAGGAGGGCGGCGCGTTTACTTATCCTTGATATTTTTGTTCAACACTGGTAAAATATCACCCATGAAGAAAAATGTTGTTATAGGTATTCTGGCTCATGTGGACGCGGGGAAAACGACGCTGTCCGAGGCCATGCTGTACCTTTCGGGAAAAATCAAAAAGCTTGGCCGCGTTGACCACCGCGACTCGTATCTCGACACACATTCGATCGAGCGCTCCCGCGGCATAACCATATTCTCAAAGCAGGCGGTAATTGATCTGCCGCAGAGCAGCGTTACGCTTCTGGATACGCCGGGGCACGTCGATTTCGTCTCCGAGACGGAGCGCAGCCTGCGCGTGCTGGATTATGCGGTTCTCGTCATCAGTGGGACGGACGGTGTGCAGGCGCACACGGAGACGCTGTGGCAGCTGCTGCGGCGTTACGGGATACCGACCTTCATATTTGTGACCAAGATGGACCTGCCCGTCTGTGACAGAGCCGCGCTGATGGCAGATCTGCAACGGCGGCTCGACGCGGAGTGTGTGGACTTCGGGGAAAATGCCGCCGCGCTCAATGAGCGGCTCGCCATGTGCGGCGAGGCCGCGATGGACGAATATCTGAGCTGCGGGGAGCTGAGCCGCGATACGGTCGCGGAGCTGATAAAGACGCGGCGCGTGTTCCCGTGCTTCTTCGGCTCCGGACTTCGCACCGAGGGCGTCGAAGAATTCATGCAGGCCATCGACGAATACGCGATACCGACCGAGGCGGGAGACGTGTTCTCCGCGCGGGTGTATAAGATCGCGCGCGACGCGCAGGGCAAGCGCCTGAGCTTCCTCCGCGTGAACGGCGGGGAGCTGTCCGTACGGCAGCTTATCCGCTACGCGGGCGAGGACGGCGCGGAGCATGAGGAGAAGATCAGTCAGCTGCGCATATATTCCGGCATAAAATACGAGGCCGTCGATACGGTGAAGCCCGGCCGGATCTGCGCCGCGCTCGGCCTGAGCGAGACTTTCCCCGGTCAGGGACTGGGCGCGGAGGCGGACGTCTCGGCGGAGCCGGTGCTGGAGCCGGTACTGAGCTACAGTCTGCTGCTGCCGCCGACGGAGGATCCGCGCGTGATGCTGCCGAAGCTGATGCAGCTTCAGGAGGAGGATCCGCAGCTGCACATCCGCTGGGATGAGCGCGGCAGGGCGATACGCGTTGAGCTTATGGGCAAGGTGCAGGCGGAGGTGTTCCGCGCGCTTGTCAAGGAGCGTTTCGACGTTGACGTCGCGCTTGACGCGGGGCGCATCATGTATAAGGAGACCATTGCAGACACCGTGGAGGGCGTAGGCCATTTCGAACCGCTGCGCCATTATGCGGAGGTGCATCTGATAATGGAGCCTATGCCGCGCGGCAGCGGCATAGTCGTGGACAGCATCTGTCCGGAAGACGGGCTTGACCGCAACTGGCAGCGGCTGATACTCGGCCATGTGCTCGAAAAGCAGCACCTTGGCGTGCTGACAGGCTCGCCGCTGACGGATGTGAAGATGACGCTTGCCGCCGGACGGGCGCACCTGAAGCACACCGAGGGCGGAGACTTTCGTCAGGCAACCTACCGCGCGATACGGCAGGGGCTCATGCAGGCAAAATCGGTGCTGCTCGAGCCGTGGTACGCGTTTTCGATAGAGCTGCCGCCGGAGCTGATAGGGCGCGCGATAAGCGACGTGCGCCAGATGTCCGGCAGCTTCACGGGGCCTGACGACGCGGGCGGAATGCTGCGCATCGAGGGCAGCGCGCCAGTGTCGGAGATGAACGGCTACGCAAGCGAAGTGGCGGCATATTCCGGCGGACGCGGCAAATTTTCCTGCCGCGTGGAGGGATACCGCCCGTGTCACAACGAAAAAGATGTTATTGTGGAGATGGGCTACGACGCGGAGAGCGACGTGGAGAACACTGCGGATTCCGTGTTCTGCGCCCACGGCGGCGGCTTCAACGTCCGCTGGGACAAGGTTCCGGAATACATGCACCTTGAAAGCTGCCTGAAAAAGCAGGAGACTCCCGCGCCGGTCAGGCGGTACCGCAGCCTCAGCATCGACGAGCGGGAGCTTGAAGCGATAATGGAGCGCGAGTTCGGCCCCATAAAGCGCCCGGAATACCGCGCACCGGCGGTGAACTCCGCGCCTGCGCGACCGATCGTGCCGCCGAAGAAGCAGTATATAATAGTAGACGGCTATAACCTCATCTTCGCGTCGCAGGAGCTTTCGGCGCTTGCGCGGGAAAAGCTTGGCCTTGCGCGCGGACGGCTGATGGATATGCTGTCGAATTACTGCGGCTTTACAAAACGCGAGCTGGTGCTGGTGTTTGACGGATTCCGCACCCCCGGCAACCCCGGCTCGCGCGAGGAGTACCACAATATACACGTTGCTTTCACCAAGGACGGCGAGACGGCGGACGCGTATATCGAGCGCTTTGCAGATAACATCGGAAAGAATTATGACGTCCGCGTCGTCACGAACGACAATCTCATCAGGCTCTCGGCGCTGCGTTCCGGCGTCCTGCGCACCTCGTCGGACGAGTTTGCGCTGGAGGTGCGGGACGTGCTGGAGCAGATAGACGCGCTGCTGAAAAAGACGAACTACGGCGCACACAAATACAGACTGGAACTGGACAGAACTGAAAATGGAGAAAAATGAACTTCTGCGCCGCATGGAGGATCTGTGCGAGCGCGCCGAGCGCAGCGGCACGGTCTGCTCCAGCGGGTATCTCAGCCCCGCCGAGCGGTATCAGACCGAGGAATGGGCGAAGCGGCGCGGCTGCACCGTGGTGTTTTCCGGCGGCGGAGCCGACTGCGAGCGGACGGCGGCGTTCTTCCTGCCGGAATATATGAGCGCCGAGGACTTTGACCCGTCGGAGCACTTCGCGGCGATAAAGCTGACCGCGCATTTCGGTGAGCCGGGGCATCGGGACTATATGGGCGCGGTGCTGGGCATGGGCGTCGGCCGCGAGTGGGTCGGCGATATCTGCGTCATGGGCGACACGGCGTATATCTTCTGCCTGCCCAGCGTGCACCGGCACCTGCTGAGTATCGACAAGGTCGGACGCTGCGGGGTCACGGCGGAGAATATCGCGCCGGAGGACGTTCCGCAGGCGAAGCGCGAGGTGAAGGAAAAGAGCTTTTCCGTCATGTCGATGCGGCTTGACGCGGTGACGGCGGGAATGTTTGACCTCAGCCGCACCGAGGCCGCAAGGGAGATACGCCTCGGAAACGTCAGCCTTAACTATGAACCGACCGAGAAGCCCGACGCGCAGATATCGGCGGGGGATATAATTTCCCTGCGCGGCGCGGGCAAGGGCAGCGTCACCGGCACCGGCGGCACCTCACGCAAAGGACGGCTTTTCGTCTACGCGGAAATACTGAAGTGACGCGGGCATTGGAGAACGCATATGAAAACTGATTGTCTTGCCGGAATACAGCAATTTCTACTTGAAAAGGGCTTCAAACGCCGCGGGTATATATTTTATAGAATCATGGACGATATTGCACAGCTCGTCTCGTTCGATAAAGCATCTTTTATATATTGCACGTGCTGTATGATGCCGCTGTACATTCCGAGTGACTTCATATATTACACTTATGGCAGCCGGATGGCGGCTCGTTTGCGTGCCGAAGACTGCGCAGACGCGGAGATAATGCGCGAGTGGACAGAACAGCTTGCCCGTGAGTTTGAAGATAAGGCTCTGCCGTTTTTCTCGTCGACAGACAGCCCGAAAAAGCTGCTGAGATTGAGCGGGGATGCGAAGAAATTTATGCACTGTCCGCCGGACGCGTTGGCGGAACTTGAGGCTTTTACAAGAGCATATCTTGACCTGCACGGTGTCAGTGCAGCTGCCGACAAAGCGATGAAACTTGCAGAGAAAGCAGGATGCTATACAGCGGGAGTTTTAGAACAGCGCAGAGCAAGATTTGGAAGTTTGAAAACGGAAAATAAAACAGAATACTTCCAAGGCATAATTGCCGCACAAAAGCGGCTGATTGCCGAATAATATAAAATTTTACATAAGGAGAAAGCACATGAAAGCCTACGAAAGATTTATCACCTATGTCAAGACCCACACCGCAAGCTCCGAGACCTCGGAGAGCGTACCGAGCAGCGACTGCCAGTTCACACTGTGCCACATGCTGGCCGACGAGATGCGCGCGCTTGGGCTGGAGGGCGTATATGAGGACGAGCACGCCTATGTTTACGGCTTCATCCCCGCGAGCGAGGGCTATGAGGACAAGCCCTGCATCGGCTTCATCGCCCATCTTGACACCATACCCGACTTCCCCGGCGAGAACGTTCAGCCGCAGCTCATCGAGAACTATGACGGCGGCAACGTCGTCCTCGGCACGAGCGGGCGCAGCCTGACGGTCGAAAAGTTCCCGCATCTGCCATCCCTCAAGGGTCAGACCCTCATCACCACCGACGGCACCACCGTTCTCGGCGCGGACGACAAGGCCGGCATCGCCGCGATAATGACCGCCGCTGAGCGCATCATAAACGAGAAGCGCCCGCATGGCCGCGTTGCCGTGTGCTTCACGCCCGACGAGGAGATCGGACACGGCGCGGCGCTGCTCGACCTTGAGCGGCTGGGCGCGGACTTTGCCTACACCGTTGACGGCGAGGAGCTGAGCGAGATAAACTACGAGACCTTCAACGCCGCGTCGGCGAAGTGGGAGGTCAACGGCTTCAACATCCATCCGGGCAGCGCGAAGAACATGATGATAAACGCAAGCCTCGTGGCCATGGAGATAAACTCCATGCTCCCATCCGGCGACACTCCGGCGCACACCGAGGGCTACGAGGGCTTCTTCCACCTGACCGACATGAGCGGCACGGTAGAAAAGGCGATGCTGAGCTACATCATCCGCGACCATATCGCCGCGTCCTTCGACCAGCGCATAAAGACGATGGAGCATATTGAAAAGCTCATAAACGAGAAGTACGGCGAGGGCACCGCGAAGCTGACCGTGCGCCAGCAGTACAGGAACATGCGCGAGCTTATCGGCGAACACATGGAGATCGTCGAGCTTGCGGAGCGCGCGCTGCGCCGCGAGGGCATCGAGCCTGTCACCGCGCCTGTCCGCGGCGGCACCGACGGCTCGCAGCTCACCTTCCGCGGCCTGCTCTGCCCCAACATCGGCACCGGCGGCTACTCCTGCCACGGCCCCTATGAGCACATAACTGCTGAGCACCTTGAAACCTCGGCAAATATTGTCCTGAACATAATCGACGAGAATCTGAAATAACAAAGCGCAAATTCAAAAAATCTCACACTTATAAGGAGAGATGAGAATGAAGAGCAGGCTTGGAGTAAGGAACTGGATCACGCTGATACTAATTGGCCTGTTCGGGCAGTTCGCGTGGACGATAGAGAACATGTATTTCAACGTGTTCCTCTATAACACCATCAGCACCGACCCCGGCTATATTGCCGCGATGGTCGGCTGGTCTGCCGCCGCCGCGACGGTGACGACGCTTCTCATGGGGGCGCTGTCGGACCGTGTCGGCAAGCGCAAGGCATTCATCTGCGCGGGCTACATACTCTGGGGACTCTCGACCGCCGCTTTCGGCTACATTACACCTGAGAACGCGGGGCGGCTTTTCCCCGCGGCGAACGCGTCTGCGGCTGCGGCGGTGATGGTGGTCGTGCTCGACTGCGTGATGACCTTCTTCGGCAGCACCGCGAACGACGCGGCTTTCAACGCCTACGTCACGGATATCACCGACAGTGACAACCGCGGCCGCGTGGAGAGCGTGCTGGCGATACTGCCGCTCATCTCCATGCTGATAATCTTCGGCGGCTTTGACGGGCTGACCCAGCAAGGAAAATGGCGCGAGTTTTTCAACATCTTCGGCGTCTCGGTATCCGTCGTCGGACTCGTGTCGCTCGTGCTGATCAAGGATTCGCCGCGGCTCACGCCGGGGCGGGACAGCTATTTCAAAAACCTGCTCTACGGCCTGCGCCCCTCTGTTGTGCGTGAGAATCCGCAGCTTTACCTGTCCTTCGCGGCTTTCAGCGTTTTCTCGATCGCCGTGCAGGTGTTCTTCCCATACCTGATAATCTATATCCAGAACTATCTCGGCATCAAGGACTATGCGATAGTCCTCGGCGTGGTGCTGATATTCGCAAGCGTTGTGAGCGTCGTCTCCGGCAGATTTATCGATCGGGTCGGCAAAATGCACTTCACCGTGCCCGCGGCGGCCATCATGCTCATCGGCCTTGCGGCGATGTACTTCGTGCGCGGAAATGCCGGAGTTATGGTCGCGGGCAGCGTGATGATGAGCGGGTACATGATGATGTCCGCCGCACTCGGCGCGAATATCCGCGACTGGACGCCAAAGGACAAGGCCGGGCATTTCCAGGGCATCCGCATGATATTTGCGGTCATGCTGCCGATGATAATCGGCCCCGCGATTGGCGCGGAGGTCATCCGCAATTCCGACAGCACCTATATGGAGCTTGGCCAGCTCAAGACCGTGCCTACGCCGGGGATATTCCTCGCGGCCGCGGCAGTCCTGCTGCTGACGGCGGTGCCCGTGCTGATGCTGAGAAAAAGCGAAAAAAAGAGATAAGGCGAACGAGATGAAAGATGCGATATTTCAATTCCCGACGGACGGAACTCCGGCGGAGTGCGAACAGGTAAAATGCGGCCACATAAACCAGACCTACCTGATAACGACCGATACGTGTGCAAAATATGTCCTGCAATGGGTCAATCAGTATGTTTTCCCGAACGTTGACGCGATAATGGGCAACATGTCCGCGATAAGCGCATATCTGCGCAGGCAGAACGAGCGGATGTCCATGATAAGCTATATAGACACGCGCGACGGCAGAAACTATTATGACGACGGCGAGGGCGGCTGCTGGCGGACTTACAGGTTTGTCGATAACAGCATATGCCTCCAGAGCGCAGAAACCCCGTCGGACTTCTACGAGAGTGCGCGGGCGCGGGACGAACGAGGTTCGCGGCGCGGGCGGACAGGCGGTCTACGGCGCGCTGCGCGCGAACGCCGTCGCCGCGGCGGATGAATTGACCGCACTCGGCTGCGACTGGGCGCGCGTGGAGAGCATACAGTTTGATTTTGAGGCCGACACGGACGGAAGCGTCCGCTGCACGCGCCAGACGCTGACGGACGCGGACGGTCTGACCGCCGTGAACCTCCGCCCGGAGACGGTGTACGTCGCCGACGGGTGCACGCTCATCCCGGTCAGCGCCGGGCGCGCCGCCGTGAGCTTCACCAACGCCCTTGGAGACAGCCTCCAGCGGCTGAGCATACGTGTCACGGACGCGGGCGGCACGCTGACGGTGGAATGCCTTTGCCCGGAATGCAATGAGGATCAGGGTTCGACGCTGCATATGCGCGCCTGCGGGCATTATGCGTGCTCCCCCGGCTTTGACGTGGCGGCGCACTCCGTTCCCGAGTGCGGCATCGCGGGGCACTGCACGGTAGACGGCGCGGCGCACGGCAAGTGCCGCAACTGCCAGAAGCCGCTGTGCAATGGTGAAGATCACGGCGTGGGCGTTTGCCAGCATGAGCATATGTGGGTGCAGAAGAGCTACACCGCCGCCACCGCCACAACGGACGGACACTCCGTCGCGGAATGCATGACCTGCGGCATAGTGTACGAGCAGGTATTCCCGGCAACCGGCGGGTGAGAAAGGCTTTATCAAGATGAGCAAGGGCAAATTCGACATAAAAACCATATTGGACATTCCCCGCTGGGAGGCGGTGCAGGATCAGCTTGCAAAGGCGACGGGCACCGCTATAATCACGATAGACTACAAGGGGACGCCCATCACGAAGCACAGCATGCGCACGGATTTTTGCAACATCATCCGCGAAAACCCCATATCCCGCAAACGCTGCCAGAAGTGCGACTCGCTCGCCGGGCTGGAGGCGGTACGCCTCAATCAGCCGTTCATCTATCTGTGCCACTGCGGCATTGTGGACGTCGCCGTGCCGATAACCGTGGGCGATCAATACCTCGGCGCGGTGATGTTCGGGCAGGTGCGCATCTCGAACGGCTCCGACGCGGGAGTGGAGCGCCTTGTCAACGAGATAAGCTCATTCCACACCGACAATGTGGTGAGCGCCCTGCAGCCCGATCTGCGCGAGCTGTACCAGCGTCTGCCGGAGATGGAGTATGAGCGCATACGCGGCATCGCGGAAATGATAAACGCCATTGTGCAGTATATCGTCGCCCGCGCCGTGGACAACCGCGCTCGGATGATGAGCTATGAATGGCGGCTGAGAAGTCTTCCGGGCGATGCTCCCGCTGTCGGCGCCGACGCCCCTGTGGAGATACACGCGCTTACCAGCGCGGAGGAGCACATCAGCGCGGAAGAGACCGTGCAGAAAAGCAGCGTGGTATACCCCGCCGTCGTATACATAGAAGAGCACCTGCACGAGATGATACCCATGCACGAAATGGCATCGCTCTGCCACCTGAGCCGCAGCTATTTTTCGCGCCTTTTCCAGCACGACATAGGCGAGAATTACACCGACTACGTCAACCGCCGCAAGGTGGAGCGCGCAAAGGAGCTGCTGCGCGGCACGCCCGACAGCGTGAGCGCCATCGCCTCCGCGCTCGGCTTTTTGGATGTGAGCTATTTTGTCAAGCTCTTCAAGCGTTTCGAGGGCGTGACCCCGCTGACATACCGAAAGCTAAAGAGGAGTAGCAGCGCTGCCCCCCCGTAGGAAAAATTTAGCATATATTGCATTGTCGATGCACGATATAAAAAACAGCACGGAATGTCAGCAAGCATTCCGTGCTGTTTTTTTGTCGTCGTCCACCCATGCGGGCGTATGCCGCGGTTAGGCGCGCTGTTGTGGCATTTGTACAAATTCAATAAAACATTTTTGTAAATGATAATATTTTGTCAAATAATAAGCTCACATTTGCCGTATTTTGCACAATAGCACCACAAAATTATTCTAAAATGTACGGACTGTGAATAATGACAATCAGCAAAATGACGGATAGAATGAAGCCGAAGTTTGAGAGATAAGTGATAGTGCTAACATCTCTCCACGCAAAAAAAGAGAATGAAAGGAAGAAAGGAATGAGTAAATCAGCAAAAAAAGTGTTTTGTATCGCGCTGGTTCTGATACTGGTGAGCTGCATTTTTGCCTCTCTGATTCAAACCGATTTTGGCAAGGTTCAGATTACCACCGTCAACATTGTCACAGACAGCGGTTCAACACTATGCGGTCATCTTTATAGACCTAAGGACGCGACCGCAGAGAATCCATTACCCGGCATCGTTACCTGCCACGGCAATTACAACAACAAGGAAATGCAGGACATTAACGCGATCGAGCTATCTCGGCGCGGTTATGTTGTACTTAATGTCGATGAATACCGTCATGGACATTCAAGCCCAGCAGACTTTGAGACGTGGCATATGACCTCCGTTGATGCTGTTGACTATCTCTATGAGCTTGATTTCGTTGATCAGTCTCTTATAGGTGTCACCGGACATTCAAGAGGCGCAAAAATGGCAAATGAAGCCATGAAAGAAAATCTCATCCGCGCTGCCGCTGGTCAGCCCATGAAGCTGAAAGCGGTTCTGCTTGTCGGGTCTGAACCTTGGTTTGACAGCTTCAAGCTTGAAGATGCTACTGTAGGCGGAAGTTCTTCCACTGGTCAGAGTTTTACCCTTACGAGTGAGCTTGAAGCACTCATGGAAGAAATAAACGCACCTGTTGATTTCGCAGTAAACTATGGTCTCATATACGCTTCCTGTGACGAAGGGAACACGATGTGCGACAGCGTTGGAGGAGATGTACGTCGCTTCCTTGAAAGCGACAAAGCTGTTGACTTTGTCGATCAGGTTGGCGCCGGTCTTGAGCACGGTCAGAAAGTAGAAGACGGCAAATTCTATTACGGCGAGATCGATGGAGAGACTTACAGCCGTGTGATTTTCGTTAACAAGGAAATACACCCACTCAATCATTTTTCCAAGGCATCCGCCGCTGATCTTATTACCTATTTCTATACCACACTCGGTGTACCAGCCGGGCATGAAGAAATTATAAACACCAATCAAGTCTGGCTCATCAAAGAGATAATTAACCTCATCGGTCTCATCGGTCTCTTTATGCTTATCTATCCTCTTGCCTGTGCTTTTATGAAACTCCCATTCTTCTCCGAACTCGCTGCCGCTGAAAAGCCGCGCAAGCTCCCCGGATTCACAGACAGCAAGGACAAGCTTATATACTGGCTTCAGTGGATTTTGTATGCGGCAATACCTCCGTTGCTTCTCTTCCCTGTTGAATACAAGTGGGTCGGCGCAGGCAGCGGCGCTCCCAGTACATACAACAACTTCTTTGGGCAGCCCAATACAAACGAGCTGGTTGTATGGTCTCTCTGCATAACCGTCCTCTCCCTCATCGTCTATATCTTGATGTTCAAATTCTACTACGCGAAGAGAGGCAGAACAGTTGATGATATTGGTGTCAGAATCTCCACAAAGGGATTCTTCAAAAGTCTGCTGCTCTCAGTCCTCGTTGTAGCAATCCTTTACTACATAGTGTTCCTTGCAGACTTTCTCTTCAAGGTTGACTTTAGAATATGGGTCATTGCTGTAAAGACATTCGAGCCCATGCATCTTGTTCTTGCGCTGACCTATGTTATCGGGTTTACGGTATTCTACATCGGCAACTCGCTGTTCACTAACAGCAACCGTATTGAGGGATGGGCAGAATGGAAAGTCCTTCTCGTAAGCTGCATTGGCAATATATTGGGTATATCCATAATCATTGCGTTCCAGTATATAACGTTTGCCTCAACAGGGCATCTCCCGCTCAACACAATGCGTGTTGTGAATCTTTTCCCGCTTGTTGTTCTTATCCCCGCTGCCACAATCATAGGGCGAAAGTTCTACGATAAAACCGGCAATATTTATCTCGGCGGTATGGTAATGGGTAGATTCTACACAATTGTTACTGTCGCAAACACCAGAACAGACGGGTTCTGGCTCATGTAAGTTA
>ENA-UOJJ01005254-UOJJ01005254.1-human-gut-metagenome-genome-assembly--contig:-CS66-NODE-5254-length-11130-cov-12.418510_pt1 | contig 11130 bp, 11 predicted proteins | sample MGYA00242343_ERZ723890 | MGnify/ENA metagenome assembly ERZ723890 | reverse complement strand
ACTCCTTCATCTCCCGCCTGAGGCGGTAGCCGCCGCCCTTGCCGCGCGGTCCCTCGACCAGTCCCGCGCGCGCAAGCACGGCGATGATGCTCTCTAAATATTTTTCGGAAATGCCCTGCCGCTGCGCGATCACCGGCAGCGGCATACACTCTCCCGGCTCGCCCTGCGCCAGCTCCAGCATGACGCGCAGCGCGTAGCGGCCCTTGGTGGAAATGAGCATAGCAAGACTTCCTTTCCTCTTGCGGTTTCTTTGCTACCGTTATAGCACAAATGCCGCCGCCGCGTCAAGCGCGGGATAAAATCCGCACTTGCCCTTGCGCCGTTTTTCGGTTATACTGAAAAAAATATGTCAAACGCAAGGAGGTCCCCGCCATGGGTATCTTTTCCAAGGGTAAGCCCGCCAGGTCCGAGGCGCCCGAATTCATCGAGGTCGGTCAGATCGTCAACACGCACGGCGTGAAGGGCGATGTGAAGGTGCAGCCGTGGGACGTGACGCCCGCGCAGCTCGCCGGCTTCAAGGCTCTCTATATGGACGGCACGCAGTTCCGCCCCATCGACCGCCGCATACAGGGCGACATGGTGCTCATGCACTTCCCCGGCTGGGACGATATGACCGCCGCAGAAACGCTGAAAACCAAGATCCTCTCCATCAAGCGCAGCGAGGTGCAGCTCAAAAAGGGCGAATTTCTCGATGCCGAGCTCATCGGGATGCAGGTCTATGAGGACTTCATCCACCGCTATGTCGGGACCGTCGAGGAGGTTCTCACCTACCCCGCGCACAAGCTCTACAAGGTCCGCGGGCCGGAGAAGTGCTACCTGATCCCCGCCGTGCAGGATATTTTCATTGTGGACATCGACGCGGAAAAGCGCGAAATATATGTCAAGATGATTGAGGGGTTGGAAACCAATGCGGATTGACATTCTCACCCTCTTTCCCGACGCGGTGGACGCGATGATGCACGCAAGCATCCTCGGCCGCGCGCAGGAGCGGGGCTATATCACCATCAGGACCCACCAGATCCGAAACTTCACCACGAATAAGCAGATGCAGGTGGACGATTATCCCTACGGCGGCGGGCGCGGCGCGGTGATGCAGGCCGATCCCCTCTACCGCTGCTGGGCGCACGTCTGCGAGGAGGCCGGCTCAAGAGGCCATACCATCTATCTCTCCCCCTGCGGGCGCACCTTCACGCAGAGCGTCGCACGCGAGCTGAAGGAGACCTATGACCACCTCATTCTCGTCTGCGGACACTACGAGGGCATCGACCAGCGCTTCATCGACGAGTGCGTGGACGAGGAGATCAGCATGGGCGATTTCGTCGTCACCGGCGGCGAGATCCCCGCGATGGCGCTCGCGGACGCCGTGTGCCGCATGGTGCCGGGCGTATTGCCGGACGAGGAGTGCTTCACGGAGGAATCGCACTGGAACGGTCTTTTGGAGTATCCCCAGTATTCCCGCCCCGACGAATGGCACGGACGCCGCGTGCCGGACGTGCTGCTCTCCGGCCACCACGGCAACGTGGAGAAGTGGCGGCGCAAGCAGAGCTACATCCGCACGATGCTGCGCCGTCCCGACCTGTGGGCGCAGTTTGACGAGAGCGTGTGCAAAACGAAGGGCGAGCGCAGGCTGCTCGCCGAGGCCAAGGCCGAAGCGGAGGCGCTGCGCGCCGGCGCGGAGCCTTCACCTGCCGATGATCAATGACCGAAGCGGCGTCCCTGTCTGCGGCAGGGACGCCGTTTTCTTTGCCGCGCTTTTCCTCGGAGGGGCGCGAAATTTGTCGAGCACTTTTTCGTCAGGTCGTCCACATTTTTGTTGAAATCCGAAAGATTTTGTGCTATTTTAGACAACAGAGAAAATTGTGTTCAAAAACACATCGGGGGAGGCAATCAAAACTGCATGGAGCGGCGAAGATCGGTTTTGTTGGCAGACGCCAACGAGGAGTTCCGCACGATGCTGCGGGACGCAATGGAAGAGACAGGCTTATTCACGGTCGAGCTTGCCTGCAATGGGCATGAGGGTTTGGAAAGGATACACGCGCACGAGCCGGAGCTGCTTGTTCTAGATCCGGCACTGCCGGGCATGGACGGCATCCGCGTCTTGCGGCAGCTGCGGCGCGAGGGCTGCGCAAGCGAGATATTTCTCATCTCCGCCTTCGTGTCCGATCACATGCTGGCGGAGGCGACGGAGCTGCGGGTCGATTATTTTCTGCCCAAGCCCTTTGCCTTTGAGGCGCTGTTTGACCGGATGCGCGGCACAGCGGCGCAGAGTACGCGCAGCGCCCTGCACCCGCCTTCCCTGCTTGTGACCTCCATCCTGCATGAGCTTGGGATGTCGCCCGGCCTCAAGGGCTACGGCTATATTCACGACGCCGCGCTGCTTGCGCTGGACGATCCCTCTCTGCTGCACGCCGTCACCAAGGTCATCTATCCTTGTGTCGCGCGTCGGAACGGCACGACCGCCTTCTGCGTGGAGCGCGCCATTCGTCATGCCATCGAGATCACCTGGGAGCGCGGCAGCCGCGACGCCTGGGATCGGTATTTCGGTCACCTGTGCGCAGACGGCGGAAAGCCCGCCAACGGGATGTTCCTTGCCGAGCTTGTGGAGGCTCTGAAATGCGAAAAGCTGGGCTGAGCGCGATGCGCTCAGCCCTTTTTTTCAAATTCCGCGGCGATGTCCGCCAGCAGATCGCGGATATGCAGGTGCTGCGGGCAGACCTTTTCGCATTTGCCGCAGCGGATGCAGTCGGAGGCCCTGCCGCCGCTCTTGGTGTAGGTCTCGTCATAATAGTAGTCTGCGTTCCAGTCGCGGTGGATCTGCTTGGCGTTCATCACCGCGAAAAGGTCGGGGATCGAGATGTGCTGCGGGCAGCCGGCCGTGCAGTATCGGCAGGCCGTGCAGGGGATGAGACTCTTGCTGCGGAAGATCTCCTGCACCCTTTTGACCGCGGCAAGCTCCCACTCGTCGAGCGGCGTGAAGTCGCGCATGAAAGCAATATTGTCCTCCACCTGCCGCAGGTCGCTCATGCCGGAGAGCACCATCCTAATGCCCGGGAAGCCCGCCGCGAAGCGGATGGCGTAGCTCGCGCTGCTGCCGCCGTGCAGGGCGTCCAGCACCGCTGCGGCGTCCTCCGGCAGATCGGCGAGATTGCCGCCCTTGACCGGCTCCATCACGATGACCGGCTTGCCGTGCTTCCGGCAGACCTCGTAGCACCTGCGGCTCTGCACGGCGGGATCGTCGTAGTCTACATAGTTGAATTGCAGCTGCACGGCCTCGAGCTGCGGGTATTCGGTCAGGATGCGGTCGAGCATCTCCGCGCTGTCGTGGAACGAGATGCCGACGTGGCGCACCTTGCCCTCGGCCTTGAGCGCGAACGCCGTTTCATAGGCGCGGCAGGCCTTGAAATGCTCAAAATTTTTCATGCTCTGCGCATGCATCAGATAGAAGTCGAAATCGTCCACGCCGCAGGCGGCGAGCTGGCTTTCAAAAAAGGGGCGGATGTCCGCCTCCGTTTTGAAGAAGTTCGCCGTCAGCTTGTTGGTCAGAACATAGTCCTCACGCGGATAGCGGCTCGTCAGGCAGGCCTTCAACGCCGTTTCGCTCCTCCCGTCCAGATAGCCGTGGGCGGTGTCAAAATAGTTGAAGCCGGCTGCCAGAAAGGCGTCCACCATCTGCTGCGTCTGCGCGAGGTCGACCTCCTCTCCCTGCATCGGCAGGCGCATAAAGCCAAAGCCAAGATTCTTTTTGATCTTTTCCATATCCGCTTCTCCTCTCGTTTCCCCTCCGACGTCGGTCCGTTGTTTTTTATGATAGCATAACTCGTGCCGCCGAGAAATACCCTTTTCTCGTTTTTTAACAAAACTTACCTCCTTTCGCTTTGCATACCGACAAAAAATCCGGCAAAGCTATGTTTGCGATACCCAAAAGCAACAAACCCAACCAAACATTCAAACAAAAGGAGAAAATCATTATGTCCAGCAAGAATACCAACAAGCTCAACGTTCCCGAGGCCCGCGCGGCCATGAACAAGTTCAAGATGGAAGCCGCCAACGAGGTCGGCGTCAACCTCAAGCAGGGCTACAACGGCGACCTGACCTCCCGCGAGGCCGGTTCCGTCGGCGGCCAGATGGTCAAGAAGATGATCGAGAGCTACGAGAAGAGCCTGTAAGCTCCTCTTATGGCAAAGAAGGAAGTCCGCCGCGGCGGACTTCCTTCTTATTTCCTTAAAACTTAAAACCATTTCTTGCGCTTGAAGTAACGGATCAGCACGGCGACGATGACCACCGCCAGCACGATGACCACGGGATAACCGTATTCCCAGTTCAGCTCCGGCATATCGAAGTTCATGCCGTACCAGCCGACGATGAGCGAGAGCGGCAGGAAGATCGTCGTCACGATGGTCAAAAGCTGCATGACGCGGTTCTGCGCGATGTCCACCTGCGACTGGTACTCGCCGCTCACCTGCATAGCGTATTCGCGCAGGCGCTCCGTCTCATTTTTCAGCGCCTCCACGCGGCGCAGAAAATAATTCATGCGTCGGGTAGAGCGCTTGTCAAAGAGGTCGTCCGCCTCCTCCAGCAGCGACGCGCCGAAATCGGCGAGCTGAGCGTAGAAGCGGTCCGCGCGGCTGACCTCCTTGCGGATGGCGCTCATGCGGTGGATGAAGCGGTCCGTGTTGTCGGCCAGAACCTCCTGCTCCAGATTCGTGATGCGCTCCTCAAGCTGCTCGAGCGCCGCAAGATCGTCCCGCACCAGCGTGAGCAGCAGATCGGCAAGAAAATTGTCCGCCCCGTCGGCATTATGCGGACGCATAGCGCGGATGGCGTCGAGGCAGTTCGCGACCACACGGTCGTGATCGACGATGAGCACATTTCCCTGCGACCACGAAAACGCGAAGCGGCGGGCGGCCTGACTGCCCCGCGCCGGGATGCGGATATGGCCGGTGATGCCGTTCTGATCGGTCAGGAGCGCGCACAACTGCGAGCCGTACACGCTGTCCGACGTGAGCGGCGGCGTGAGCGTATCGGGCAGCGTGACCGCGGAAAGCTCCGACGGCTCGAGCAGAGCCAGTACATTTTCCCATTTCTCCGGCGCTTTTTCGCCCAGCGGACGAAGCGCGTCGCCAAATTCATAAAACTGCATAACGCGGCCCCCCTATCTTATGCCTATGATAGCAGGGCCGCGTCGCCGCGTCAAGAGATTCGGTTTTGAAGGGCTCAGCCGCCGAGGTACGCCTTACGCACCGCGTCGCTGGCCATCAGCTCCGCGCCGGTGCCGGTGAGCGAGATCTTGCCGGTCTCGAGCACATAGGCGCGGTCGGCGACGGAGAGCGCCGCCTGCGCGTTCTGCTCCACAAGCAGGATGGTCGTGCCCGCGGCGTGCAGCTCGCGGATGATGTCGAAGATCTGCTCGACCAGAATGGGCGCGAGGCCCATGGACGGCTCGTCGAGCATGAGGAGCTTGGGCTTGCTCATAAGCGCACGGCCCATCGCGAGCATCTGCTGCTCGCCGCCGGAGAGCGTGCCGGCGATCTGACGGCGGCGCTCCTTCAGGCGTGGGAAGCGCTCGTAAACGTCCGCGATGCCCGGCTCGATGGTGGAATTGGGCTGCGTGTACGCGCCCATCTGCAAATTCTCCTCCACGGTCATCTGTTGGAAGATGTGGCGTCCCTCGGGGACCTGCGCCAGACCGCGCTCGACGATCTTGTGCGGCGCGACGCCCTTGAGGTCACGGCCCTCAAAGAGGACGCTGCCCATCTTGGGGTGCAGCAGGCCGGAGATCGTGTTCAGAATGGTGGATTTGCCCGCGCCGTTCGCGCCGATGAGCGTGACGACCTCGCCCTCGTTGACCTCAAAGGAAACGCCCTTGACGGCGTGGATGCTGCCGTAGTACACATGGATATCATCAACTTTTAAGATCTGCGCCATCGTTACGCCTCCTTCTTCTTGCCGAGGTATGCTTCGATGACCTCGGGGTTGTTCTGGATATCGTCGGGCGAGCCCTTGGCGATGATGCGCCCGAAGTTCAGCACGGCGATGCCCTCGCAGATGTTCATGACGAGGTTCATATCGTGCTCGATGAGCAGCACCGCGATCTTGAAGGTATCGCGGATGGAGCGGATGTTCTCCATCAGCTCCGCCGTCTCGCTGGGGTTCATGCCCGCCGCCGGCTCGTCGAGCAGCAGCAGACAGGGATTCGTCGCCAGTGCGCGGAGGATCTCCAAACGGCGCTGCGCGCCGTAGGGCAGGCTTCCGGCCTTGGCGTCGGCGAACTCCTCCATGTGGAAGATGGAGAGCAGCTCCATCGCGCGCTCGTGGACCACGTGCTCCTCGCGCCAGAAGCGCGGCAGGCGGAGGATGCCCTCGGCCATGTTGTAGTGCATCTGGGTGTCCATGGCGGTGGTGATGTTCTCCTCCACCGAGAGGTTCTGGAACAGGCGGATGTTCTGGAAGGTACGCGCGATGCCCGCGCGGTTGATCTGCGCGGTGTTGAGACCGTGAATGTCCCTGCCGTTGAGGAGGATGGTGCCGTGCGTGGGCTGATAGACCTTCGTGAGCAGGTTGAAGATGGTCGTCTTGCCCGCGCCGTTGGGGCCGATGAGGCCCGCGATCTCCGTGCGGCCGATGGTGATGTTGAAGCTGTCGACCGCCTTCAGGCCGCCGAAGGTGATGCCGAGGTCGATGCACTCGAGGACGGGAGACTTGTCCGCGTCGCGCTCCGGCAGCAGCGCCGGCTCACGGGTAACGGGAACGAGCTTTGTTTTCTGCGTCATAGTCAAACCTCCTTTTCTTCGGCGCTGTGCCGGCGTGGGAGCAGCTTTGCGAAAAATGCCTTGAACCGGGGATTGTTGGTCGCGAGCATCACGAAGATGAGCACGATGGCGTAGACCAGCATACGGTAATCTGCGAACTGGCGCAGTGCCTCGGGCAGGATGGTCAGCGCGGCGGCGGAGAGGAGGCTGCCCCAGATGTTGCCAAGCCCGCCGAGCACCACGAACACCAGCACAAGGATGGAGGTGTTGAAGTTGAACTTGACCGACTGGAGCGAGGAGTAATTCAGACCGTAGAGCGCGCCGGCCGCGCCGGCGAGGGCGGCAGAGGTGACGAAGGCCATGAGCTTATACTTCGTGAGGTTCAATCCGACGGACTGCGCGGCGATGGGGTTATCGCGGATGGCCATGATGGCGCGGCCCGCGCGGGAGCGCGTGAGATTGAGCACGATGATGAGCGTCACCATCACAAGGATGAAGCCCGCGGTAAGACCCGCGATGGTCTTGGTGCCGGTCGCGCCCTGCGCGCCCTTGATGATGGCGTAGCCCGTGGCGTCGAGACCGAGGTCGTCGATCGTCTTGGTACCGGAAACGTTGAAGAGGATGTGCAGGCCCGAGGCGTCATAGCCGACGAGCAGGCAGTTGATGAGGTCCGCGATGATCTCGCCGAAGGCGAGCGTCACGATGGCGAGGTAGTCGCCCTGGAGCCGCAACACCGGCGTACCGACGAGCAGGCCCACGATGGCGGCGAAGATCGCGCCGACGACCATGGCGATGGCAAGGCGCACCGGCGCATTGGGGACCGCCGTGAGCAGGCTCTGCGAGACGATGACGCCGCTGAACGCGCCCACGCTCATAAAGCCCGCGTGGCCGAGGCTCAGCTCACCGAGGATGCCGACGGTCAGGTTCAGCGAGACCGCCATGGACATATAGCAGCAGATGGGTACAAGCAGACCGAGCGTCTTGCGGTTGAGCATCCCGCCGTTCTGCAAAACGGTCACGACGATGAAGACGGCGATCACGCCGAGGTAGGTCGCGAAGTCGACCTTGGTGGTCTTTTTCAAGGACTTGAATTTCGTTGTCAGCTTTGCCATAGTTGCCACCTCACACTTTCTCCGGCACATACTTGCCGAGGAGTCCCGCGGGCTTGACGAGCAGCACCACGATCAGCACCGCGAACACGATGGCGTTGGCGAGCGTCGTGGAGATGTACGCCTTGGCCAGCGCCTCGATGATGCCGAGGAGCAGTCCGCCGAGGAACGCGCCGGGGATGGAGCCGATGCCGCCGAACACGGCGGCGGTGAACGCCTTGATGCCGGGCATGGAGCCGGTGGTCGGCATGAGCGACGTATTGAACGAGCAGAGCAGCACGCCGGCGATGGCCGCGAGCGCGGAGCCGATGGCGAAGGTCGCGGAGATGGTCGCGTTGACGTTGATGCCCATGAGCTGCGCCGCCGCCTTATCCTCCGAGCAGGCACGCATGGCCTTGCCCATCTTGCTCTTGTTGACGAACGTGGTGAGACCGATCATGATGACGACGCAGGCCGCGATCGTAAGAAGAGACACATAGGAGACGGTCAGCTTGCCGCCGAACAGCTGCATCGAACCCTCAACCACCGGGGGATAGACACGCGCGGCTGCCTTCCAGATGAGAAGCGCGGAGTTCTGGAGGAAATAGCTCACGCCGATGGCGGTGATCAGGACCGCGAGGCTGGGCGCCGAGCGCAGGGGCTTATAGGCAAGCCGCTCGATGACGACGCCAAGCACCGTGCAGACGATGACGGCCAGCAGCACCGCCACGATGTTGGGCAGTCCCAGATAGAACATCGCGCAGAACGATACGTAGCCGCCGATCATGATGATGTCGCCGTGGGCAAAGTTCAGCATCTTGGCAATGCCGTAAACCATCGTATAGCCGAGGGCGATGATGGCGTACACACTGCCGAGGCTGATGCCGCTGATGAGATAGGATAAAAATTCCATTAGGATGGCACCTCTCTTTTCTCTTTCGGAATTATGGTTCGTCTGTGGCAGAAACAAGGGCAGAGGCGGGAAAACACCTGCCTTCGTTTCCGCCATAGAAACAGGGCATAGGCCGCCGGGAGCTTTCGCTCCCGGCAGCCCGCCGCTGAGAAAGGCGAATGTCGGTCTTTCCTGTGCTGGGATTTAGCCCTTGACGTACTGGCCGTCCTTGACGACGTAAGCGGTCGGAGCCTTGGAGACCTGACCCTCGGCATTCCAGGTCATGTCGGTACCGGTGAGACCGGTGAACTTGAGGGAGGTCATGGCGCTGACGAGCGCGTCGCAGATCTCTTCGTTGCTCATATCGGCGGTGCAGCCGGCGGCCTCGAGAGCGGCCTTCACGATGTACACGCCGTCGTAAGCGTCAGCGGCGAACTGGTTGGGCTCGGTGCCATAAGCGGCAGTGTAAGCGTCAACAAATGCCTGGTTGGCTTCATCGGTGGCGGAGAACGGGGTCATGAGCATCAGACCCTCAGCAAGGGAAGCGTCGAAGCCGGGCATGGTCAGGATGCCATCCATGCCGTCCACGCCGAAGAAAGTGGGAGCATAGCCCATGGCCTTAGCCTGGGAGAAGATGATGGAAGCGGGCTGATAGTAGATGGGGAGGAAGACGAGGTCAGCACCGGCATTCTGCGCACCGGCCAGCTGGACGGAGAAGTCGGAAGCGGTATCGTTGGTGAAAGTGCCCTGATAGACGACCTCGAAAGCGCCCTTATCGGCGGCTTCCTTCACGAAGGTGTCGCGGATGCCCTGGGAGTAAGCGTCGTCGTTACGATAGATAACAGCGACCTTCGCGCCCGTCATGTTCTCGGCGATGTAGTCAGCCGCGCCGGTGCCCTGGTTGGGGTCGGTGAAGCAGACCTGGAAGACGTTGTCCTTATCCTTGGTCACATCGGGGGAGGAAGCGGACGGGGTCAGCATAAAGGTGCGGTCGGCGTTCGTCTGGTCGGAAACGGTCAAGGAAGCGCCGGTGGTGGTGGGGCCGACGAGGACCTGCATCCCCTCGTCCATCATGGTGTTGTAGGCGTTGAGCGCCTTCTCGCCGTCGGCCTCATCGTCCTGCTTGAGGAAGGTGAACTTGACGGTGGAGTCGCTGGCGTTGATCTCCTCGACGGCGAGCTCCGCGCCGTTGACGACGGCCTGACCGTAGATGGCGGCGCTGCCGGTCAGCGGGCCGCAGGAGCCGAGCACGAAGGTCTGGACCTCCGCGCCGGACTGATCGCCGGAGCCGTCCGCATCAGGAGTGCTGGGGGTATCGGCCTTCTGGCCGCAGGCTGCCATGGTGAAGACCATAGCGGCTGCCATAAACATGGCTGCAAACTTCTTTTTCATCTTGTTTTCTCCTTTTCAATAAAAATTGTTTTTTCATTATTTATACAAAAAAGCGATCCCGCCTGCTTGGCGTGACCGCTTTGCTGTATCGAACTGCTTCAATACTTACGCTTGCGATTTCATGCCAAGTGCCGCGTGAGAAAGGATCAGGCCCAGAATGGACAGGACCAATACGCGCAGACCGAAAATGGGCAGGCAAATCAAAATGGACGCTGCGTAAACAGCGTCCATCACCTTGCTATTCATCCCATTGTTGGTGTTGGCGGCAGCGCAGGAGAAGGTGGCCTCTGCACGGTTGGCAGCGGCGGCACAAGAACCGTTATTCACTTTTGTATCAGCAAAACGGAACATTGTATTAGAACTCCTCATGTATCTGTCATATTTGATGGTGTTATTGTAGCGCGTAAATATCCATTCGTCAAGACGGCAAGATTGATAAATTATGCAGTGCAGCGAAAAGGGCTGTTGTCACATTGCACAATTTCAGCCGCAAAAGCTCGACACATGGCACAAAGTCCCTCGTGCGAAGCCGCGCGAAATACGGCTTGCAAATGTCTGCAACATTTGATACAATGCGGATAGCTCAGCTAAAGTCCGCGCTGCGGCAGCGGACTCCTATTATAAGAAAGGAAGATCACCATGATTTACACGACCGAAGTTCAGCATATGTGCCCGGTCGCCAAGGGCGCATATCACGGTCCCGCTCCCATCCCCGAAGAGGGCAAGTGGGTGCAGGCCAAGCAGCTCTCCGACATTTCTGGCTTTACCCACGGCATCGGCTGGTGCGCTCCCCAGCAGGGCGCGTGCAAGCTGACGCTCAACGTCAAGGAGGGCGTCATTCAGGAGGCGCTGGTCGAGACCATCGGCTGCTCCGGCATGACCCACTCCGCCGCCATGGCGTCCGAGATCCTCATCGGCAAGACCATTCTCGAAGCGCTCAACACCGACCTCGTGTGCGATGCCATCAACACCGCCATGCGCGAGCTGTTCCTGCAGATCGTCTACGGCC
>ENA-UOJJ01005253-UOJJ01005253.1-human-gut-metagenome-genome-assembly--contig:-CS66-NODE-5253-length-11132-cov-4.698655_pt1 | contig 11132 bp, 8 predicted proteins | sample MGYA00242343_ERZ723890 | MGnify/ENA metagenome assembly ERZ723890 | reverse complement strand
GCTATCCTAAAAGAGTATAAGAAGTTTTGCTAAATTAATTGAAGGAGAAAGATTATGCAATTTTTAAAGAGAAATATTTTAACTCTTTGCTGCCTGACCTTGTTGGTTGCAATGGGTTTGTGCGGGGATGCCTGGGCTGACGGTGCCAGCTTGATGAGCACGGCGCAGACAAAAACCCGTAACGTATTCGATAACGTAAAAACCATTACCTTTATTCTGGGTGGTTTCGGTTTGGTCGGTATTGCCTTCCAGGCCATTATCGGTAAAGTAAAATGGACTTGGTTTGCAGGCTTGGCCGTTGGTCTGGGTATTCTGGCTGCTGCCGGTTCAATCGTTGAATATGCAACCGGTTCTACCGATGCCGGCTTGGCAACGACTTTCGGTAATATTTAATCAGCGCTTAGCTGCTTAATGATAACTAAAGGGAGGGAACTATGGAAAACTTAACGAGACATACGCCATATACCCTCCCTTTTGCTTATCTGCTGGCTAAGCTCAGAAATTATTTACGGGAAAAGGGTGAGAAGATGTTGTGCGTAAAATTAAAGAAATTCCTGGTCTTTTCAGTAATGGTGTTTGCTGTTTCTTCAATTTTATTTGCAACAAACTCCTTTGCTGAAGACAAGGCCCTGTTCAGTGATTTAACCAATCACGGAGCTAAAATTTTCGGCGGAATGCGGGAGATTATTTATGCCGTGTCCGGTTTCGGTATTGTCGCGATTGCTATCGGCGGCTTTTTCGGAACCCTGAACTGGAAATGGCTGGTTGCGATCATCATAGGTTTGGTCGTTATTGCGCTGACCGCCGGTATCATCAACTATATGGTTGACAGCGATGTCATCACCGATGAAATGATAACGGACAGTTTGATTAGTGCGAATGACAATCAGAAATGACGGATGATTTAATCACACGGAGCTGAAAGCTTTTATATTATATCGGCTGAAAAAAATTATTAAAGAGACGGAACTAAACAAGGAGGCTGCTATGAGAAACTTACTTAAATTGATAAAAAATTTATCATTTCTGCTTTGTTTTGGTTTCGGCCTGAATTATATGGTTGTGCCGGTTATGGCGCAATCAATCGTACCTCCGGTTATAGAGGAAGAAGCTCCCGATGAAGAAGAAATCGGCGGTTGGAGCACACTGGATAAAAAAACACAGGAAACAATTGCCAAAAATCAGGCACGTAATGCCGCCGCCGGACAAAGTGACGAAGCCCGGGCAATTTATGATGCGCAGCAGCAGCGATATGATCAACGTGACGCCTCCAAAGAAAAATATGCCGATGCTTTGAGTGCCGGGGATGAACGCGTCAGAAATATGGAAGCACTGACCGAGCAGGCCCAGCAGGGTGTTGCGGCGGCTCAGGAACGCTTGAAAAACGCCAGCACGCCGGAAGAAATGAAGGCAGCCAATGAAGCGTTGAAGCAGGCTCAGCAAGAGTTGAAAACAGCTGAAAAAAATCAGAAAGAAGTCGAGAAAGACGTTAAGAAAGACAATAAAGCCGCCAAAAAAGAAGCTAAGAAAGAAGAAAAAGCCATAGCCAAAGCCGAAAAAGAGCAGCGCAAGGCTATTGAAAAAGAACAGAAATCGGCGGAAAAAGACCTGAAAAAGGCCAATAAAAAGATTGAAAAACTTGAAGAAAAATGCGCCAAAGGCAAATGCGACGATGAAGATCTGGCCGATTTGGCTGCTGCCCGAGCCAGTGCGGAATCTGCTCAAACGGCTTTAGATGCGGCCAACCAGAAAGCCAATGCTTTTTATGCTCAGGATGAAGATGAAGCGGCTGCCGAATATATGGCGGAACGAGATGCGCAGGAAGCCTCTATTGCCGCTGCGGATGATGCCGACGGCATCATTGAGCAGGCCAAGGAAGATTTGGCCGAAGCTCAGTCCAATGCGCCGAAAATGTGCAGCGCGGATGAAATCGGCGGTAACGTCTTTCTGTTGATTGCCTGCAAAGCCACCACCACCTTGGCCGATTTGCGGGTCATCGCTTACATTATTTCCGGTTTCGGTATGGTTGCGCTTGCTTATGCCGCTATTTTCGGAAAAATGAACTGGAAACACTTGGCCAACATCGGTATCGGTTTGTTCCTCTTATCGATGATGACGCCGTTTATCGAGTATTTTACCACCGGCAAAGATAATACCCTGCGTTTTGGTAAATATCTGCCGGCCGGTTTCTCTGATATTCAGGGCAGCGACGGTCAGGTAACCGACTGCGATGAGGATTTGGATAAAAACAGCACTTTCTGTAATCAGATTTTGCCGGAAGTCACGGTTACCGGGAAAAAGCAGAAGTGGTCACTAAAAGATTTGAAAGGCTCGATTACGGCCGGTTTAGATGCGGTCCGCAATGCCAGCGATATGTATAAAGCGGCCAAATCGACGGTCAGCAACGTTAAATCTGCGGTTTCCAATATGACCGCTCAGATTAAGAGCGGTGGCGGCGGACTGGACGGTATTATTAATGCGGCCGGCGCTGTGGCCAATGCAACCGGTACGATTGTCAACTCCGGGCAAGTTCTGGCCAATAATATTGCGACCAATGCCGGTAATCTGTCTAACAATATTCGTGACGCCGGTTCAACCAATGCGGCGCGCGAGGCCCGGGCCGAAGCTCAGGAAACACTTGATAAGTTAACGAAAAAATGTAATGCCGGTAACTGCAGTGAGCAGGAAAAGAAATATATGGAACAAATGGAAGAAACGGTGAACAATAATAAAACCGGCGTTAATAAATGGCTTGAAAATGACGGAGCCGGCGGTGGTTCGACCATTCTCTCCGGAATTAACAAAGTCGGCAACATTGCCAACAATGCCTCGAACTCGGTTAAAAACGTAGCTAATGCGGCCAATGAAGGCCAGTCCATCGGCGGTGACGGGGCTTTGGGTAAAATTCTCGGTGTCGGCTTCGGTGTCGGAACGGCGGTAACCGAAGGTATGGATACCGCGGAACAAAGTAAACAAAACGGAATGTTTGACTTCCGCAGTGATGCAACCAAACGTGAAGAACAGGCTAAAGCCGAAGAAGAAGCCTTTAAAAAGACTTCCGGCTATGTTAAAAACACGCAGACAACCGCTGACGGCAAAAAGGTCGAAACTCTTGGCGACGGTTCGGTTCGCACCACCTCCAAAGACGGTAAGACTGTAACCACAGTCAATAAGGACGGCACCACCACAACCACCAAAGACGGTACAACGGTTGTTAAAAGCCCGGACGGTTCCAGAACCGTTACTGACAGCGCGGGTAATAAAGTGACCTATGATGCCAAAGGCAACAAGGTTAAAACCGAGCTGGTCAACGAATATAACCGCGCAACGGCTGAAAGTGTCAAAGAAGCCCTGAACGGTAAGAAGGAAGAAGAAAAGAAAGAGGAGAAAAAGGAAGAAAAGCCTGCGGCAACAACGCAAAAATCTAATGATGTAATGACAGATGCAGATAAAAAACAGCGTTCAGATCTTTGTGATAAACAGAGCGAGGGAGTCCGCGCTGATTGTAAAATCTGTGCTAACAAGAATACAAAAAGTGAATATAAATCTTGTATGAAAGAATTGCAGAATAAATTAAATGCAGCGGTCTCAACTTCAAATCAAGAAATGGAAAAATGGTGTAAACAAAAAGGAGTGAAAGAAGAATGCTTTATGGCACCGGAAGGTGCAGATGCTAATCTTACTGCCGCTTGTAAAAAATGCGGTTTCAAGATGGCGTCTCCTTCAAAATGATTTTGATGCACAAACCTGATAGCTAAAAAAGGATGTCTTTGGACATCCTTTTTTTATGTGGTGCCATGCTGCCCGCATTTTCCTTTCCTGTCTTGTTTGTCCCCGTGTTAAGGGATTTTTCATAAAAAAAGGATATACTGAACAATAAGGGAAACCCTTTCCCGGTGGTTGAGATTCGTTTTTGAAACGCAGGCTCAACGACGGGCAGGGTGTTGTTAAGTATAGCTTTTTGTTGCAACTAAATGAGATTGCGCTAGAATCAAACCAAACGTCAGGATTTGTCGCGATGAGAGAAATGATATTAAAAGCCGTAGCCAATCCTCCCAAGATCTTGTGGGGGCCGTTCCTGCCGACGCTTTTAAATCTGGGTATTCAGTTTCCGCTGATGTTTATGTGCATGGGCGTGTTTAAAATGAACCCGCTGATTTTCATTGTAACGATTGTTGCCGCGCACGGCGTTATTGTGCTCTGGGGCGGCAAAGAACCGCACATTTCCTCCATGATTCAGGCTTTCGGCCAATGCCGCCGGATTAGTAACAACCTTTATAAAGAAAAGGGGAATAAATTTGCGCCCTGATTTTGACTTTTTTACGATTTTTGTTCAAGGCTTGTCCAGCATTGAGGTTGCGGTCGCCGTCATCGGCTTTGTTTCCGCGGCCGCTTTTGCCGGATTATGGGCCACCAAATTAGGCCGGATTATTCTGCCTCAGCCGCAGGAATCCCGGGTGGCTGACTTTTTGCCCTTTAACAAGCTGATGGCTGACGGCATAACCATCCGCTGCTATAACGGCTCTTTTGCCCGCGTGTTCAAGGTTGAAGGGGTCGATTTGTCGTTTGTGACGGATGAAAAAAGCCTGTCCATGATGGAGGCGCGCAAATCATGGATTGATTCAATGTCCGACCTGCAGGTGGTCTGCCGGGTGATTACCCTGCGCGAAAGAATTTCCATGGAAGCCGACAGCGGCGATTTCGGCAACCAGCTGCTGGAGCAGATTTCCATGACCTGGCGCAACAATTTGGACCGCGTTTACAGCAACGGCCACTATATCGTCCTTTCCGTGGCTGACCGCCCTGAGGCGCTAAAAGACCTCAACTACGCTTCTCAGGCCCTGCTCGCCACTTTGAACGATTACGGCGTTAAACCGATGTTTGAAACTGAAGACAGTGCCGCCGCCGACAGCCCGCTGGCAATTTTTTCCAAGATTTGCAGCCCGCTCTCCAAGCCGATGCCCAAAGTGCGCGGTGCCGAGGGATATCAGCTCAATGAACTGCTGACTGCCGACCATATCCATTTTACCGATGAAAAAGGGCTGATTAAATTCTTCTCCGGCGACAAGGAAATGTTTGCCATTGTTATGGGCATTCGCAGTTCAGGTGATTATATGGACGAGGGAATGATTGCCTCGCTGCTCTCGATTGACTGCGAACTGACCATGCTTCATAACGTTAAGCCTATTTTCAAACCGCACGCCCGCGCTTTGCTGATGCAGCAGCAGCGCATGGCCGCAGTGACCAGTTTTTCGCCGGATGTCATCAATCAATACAGTGAAGCCCTGTCTGCCATTGAAGATAGCGACGCCGACTATCAGGCGCTGACCGAATATGCCATGGACATTATTATCAAAGGCGAAACCATGGAGGAAATCGAATTCGGCGAAAGCGAAGTGCAGCGTATCTGCCGTCTCTTCAGCGTTACTCCGGTTCGGGAGGGCTGGGTGGCTCAGGCGGCTTTCTTTAACCAGTTTCCGACTTATGACGCTTATCCGCGCACTTATCGTTATTTGTCACGGGTTGTTGCCATGGCCATTTCTTTTGACAAACCGTCTGAAGGCCTGCCGAAGAGTGACTGGGGTCCGGGAGCCATTTCCATTTTCCGCACCACTTCCGGTTCGGCTTACCGTTTCCAATTCCATGTTTCAACCGAAGATTCCGCTGTGGCCCACTGTTGCATTATCGGACCGACCGGACAAGGTAAAACCACTTTGCTGACCTTCCTTGCCGGACAGGCGATGCGCCACCATGACCTGAAAGTTTTCTTCTTTGACCGTCACCGCGGTGCGGAAATCTTTACCCGTGCGGTTCAAGGGGCTTATGTCGGTTTTGACGGCGATGAAAAAAACGTCTCTCTTAACCCGTTTGACTGCCGCAACACGCCGAACAACCGCGCCTTTCTCCGCCGCTGGCTGAAGGCGATTACCATGGTTGACGATGCCCTGTCCGAAAAGGAAATCGGCCGCGCGGTGACCACGGCGTTTGACTATCTGAAACCCGAGGAACGGATTTTGAAAAACCTTTACAAAAGCTGTTTTTCGCCGACCGGCAATATGCGCCGCGAGCTCTTCCGCTGGATTAATCCTGACCAGTACGGCAACATTTTCAATGCCGAAAACGACAGCCTGGACTTGGCCAGCAAACGCTTTATGGCTTTTGACTTTACCCATATTTTTGAAGACGAAACGCTGGCTCCGGCCGTCATCAGCTACATCATGCACCGTATTATGGCTGAAACCGGCGATACCGGCGTACCCTCGCTGATTATGATTGATGAAACCGCGCCGATGTTAAAACACCCGATGTTCCGCGATTACTTTATCATCGGTCTGCAGGAAGGACGTAAAAAACGTCAGGCTTACCTCTGCGCCTTCCAACAGCCGAACATCATTGACAAACTCGGTGTCGGCGAGGTTATTCGCGGTCAGTGTCAAACCGTCATCTTTTTCCGTAACCCGCAGGCCATGCCGGAAGACTATGCCAACTGGAACCTGACCCAGCGCGAAATCGACTTTATTTTCGGCAAAAGCTACCGCGATTTTCCTTATGCGATTTTGCTTTCCCGCCCGGCAACCGGTGAATCTGTTATTCTGGACGTCGATTTAAGCGGTCTCGGGCCGTATCTGAAACTGTACAATTCCGGCCGTAAGAACGTTCTGCTGGTTGAAGAACTGATTAAGGAATACGGCGAAGCGAACTTTGTTACAAAATATTTAAATATTGGCTGATATGCATATTAGGCGTTTATAAATGGCGCAAATTTTGGTATTATTAAAATATACGGTTACTTGGCGTATGGAGGTTGCAATGAGTATTTTAAAACATCAAAAACTGATAACCCTGTTTGGGTTGTCATTGCTCATGTCTCTGTCCTCTCCGGCACAGGCGCAATGGCCTACGCTGGATTTGACTGCAATTAAAGAGGGAATTTCCTCCAAAATCGAACTGGTCAAACAGTCCAAAATCGTAACCGAAGCCACCAAACTGGGTGGCAAAATGAACAGTGCCATCGGCGATGCCAAATCCTCCGTAACCAAATTTGCCGGTGACAACCTCGAAAAAGCCAAGAAAAAAGCCGAAAAACTCCAGAAAGAAAAAGAACGCCTGGAAGAAAAGAAGAAAAAATTAGAAGAGAAAAAAGAAAAACTCGAAAAACAGAAAAAGAAAATTGAAAAAGCCAAAAAGGCCATGGAAGAAGCCAAAAAACTGAAAGAAGACGCCGAAAAGAAAATTCAGGAAGGCAAAGACATGGTCAACGACGTCAAATCTCAGGTTGACGAGGCCAAACAAATGGCTGCCGACGCTCAGGCTGCGGTAAACGATGCCAAAGCAACCGCACAGGGAGCAATTGCCGATGCCAAGTCAACGGTCGGTGAAGTAAAATCAACCGTCAACGACGCCAAATCGACAGTCGGCGATGCCGTCGGAACCGTCCGTGAAGAAAAGAACGAACTCCAGTCGGCCATTGGCGGACAATCCGGCAGTGCCGCCGCCGACAGCAGTTTTGTCGATGACTATGTTGCACAATATGAAGCCGGAATCAATTCTGACGCAAAGATTTATGAACAGATGCCGGCTGCAGATTCTGAAGCCGTGTCTGAAACGCTTCCTGCCGCCGGCGATGTTGCCGCTGAACCGGCAGATGAAGCCGAAACAGCTCTTGCGCCTGCTGCCGGAGACATGTCGGCTGTGGTTGCCCCGGAAGATATGTCGGCGCAGCAGCCTGTTGCCGCGGTTGCCGGCGCAGCTCAGACGGTCACCGGCGGAAAACAACTCAATCGCCGTCCGTTCGGCCGCAAAGATATGACAGCCGGAACTGCCGCTGTCCAATCGTCGGCCGTTTCAACCGTAACCGGTACCCTTCAGACAGCTCCGGCTGCGGTTTCCTCAGCAGCAACCGGTCAAGCCGCAACTCCAGCAACATCGGCAGCAACGCCGTCAGCCGCTGTTGAAACCGCTCCTGCCGCGGTTAAAACCCAGGCCGTCGGCCGCAGCATTCGCACCCGCGCTTCAGCAGCCCTGTCCGCGGTTTCCGCCGCAGCAGCCGGTCAGGTCGCAACTCCGGCAACATCGGCAGCAACGCCGTCAGCTGCCGTTGAAACCGCTCCTGCCGCGGTTAAAACCCAGGCCGTCGGCCGCAGCATTCGCACCCGCGCTTCAGCAGCCCCGTCCGCAGTTTCCGCAGCAGCAACCGGTCAGGCTGCAACTTCGGCAACATCGGCAGCAACGCCGTCAGCCGCCGTTGAAGCCGCTCCTGCCGCGGTTAAAACCCAACCGGCCAGACGCAGTTTCCGCCAGCGCGCAACGATAAAAAAAGACAATCAGGCTTCGCTCTTTGAGCTGAAACAATCCGTCAATCTGGCTGCCGGCAGCTATTCCGAAACCCTGATGTTCGGTGCGGAAGACAGCGGGGAAAGCATTCCCGACGGTGTAATTCATAACGGCGAATATGAAGAGACGATTATTCCAGACACGATTGTTGACTATTGCAACATCGGGGTTGATCAGCTGCAGGATACTTCGGTTATGCAGAACTGCCTGAAACAGTTGATTACCCACCAGTCTGACAGTGACAATCAGGTTGCGGAGGAAGGCAAAGCGCTATTCACCAAAGCTACGGCGGAAATTGCCATAGCAACGGTAGCCGAAAGCATGCAGCAAAAGGTTATTGCCGCCAAATATCAGGAACAGGTACAGGACAAACGGGAAGAAACATTGGCCAGCGCTTCGACGTCGCGTGATGACTCCGGCGGCTTGGCCATGACCAACAGCGGCGAGCAAACGCTGCTTAACGCCTTAAGCGCAATGGCTGCGGCTCAGTTAAGCATTGACGCGTTCAATCAGGTCGGCGGTTTCACCAAGGAAGACCTCGGTGAAACAGAGGGAGAAGATATATGATAAAGCGTTTCGTCACATATTGGGCTTTGCCGCTGGCGATATTGGGCTTTTCCTCCGTCGCCCGGGCGGACATTGAGGCTCCGCAGACAGTAATAGGTACTGTTAAAACCGGTATTAAGGAGGCCGAAAGCATTCAGCACGACCTGAATGAAATTCAGGCGGATCTGCGTTCTGCGGCTGAAGGCGTTGCCGGGCCGATAAAAGATGCCGCCAAAACGGTAAATGACGTTAAAAACGAAGCTCAAAGCAATATTCAGGCCGTTAAGGACAAAGCAGATGCCGCCAAAAATATTGCCAGCGACCCCGAAGGCGCTTTAAATACGATGGGCGGCAAGCTGCCCGGTTTTATGACCACGGTTGATACCAATGATTCCGGAGAACTTCGGGATGCGGTCAAAACCAACTATTTTACCCAGCGGCCGAAGAGTTCGGTTTCTGCCGACGGACAGGCCGAAGCGGTCAATTCCGTTGAAGTGACCAAGGAACAGGATGAAAAAATGGCGGCCGTTCAGCGTGAAAACTTTGCCAACCTTTATGCGCAGGCTTTTACAATCCGCACCAATCTTGCCAAAGAAAAGTCGGAAGACAAAGAGCATAAGGACAGCCGGGAAATTCTTCAAAACACTAAGGAAATCGCGCTCAGAATGGAAGAACGTTGGCGCCGGATCATGATTATTAACGCTGCCCTGTTTGAGTTCAAAACCACGCAAAGCAGCCGCCAGTTCTCTTTTGTGCCGGAGGAGGATGAAGATGAATAAGCTCGGACACATACTGCCTTTGGCTTTGTTTTTTGCCGTTGCGGGAGGGGAGGCTTCTGCCACCATTAAATTTGACGTCAGCCACACCGCCAATAAAGCGCAGGAAACCGTCAGTGAATGGGCCAAGCAGGCACAAACGGCATTTGAAGAATCTACCACCATTCAGACCATGATCGCCTATGGCAAAGGCGTGGCCGAAATGGCCAAATGGGTTAAAGAACAAAAGGCGCTGGTTGACCAGACTATCAGCGACACTGTCGGAGCCGTCAATTCCGTTAAAGATACGGCAACTTCAACCGTCTCTGACATTCAGGGCGAAGTAACCGGAACCGTCGGCGATGTAACGGGAGCCGCTGGCGAAAGCGTTGCCGGTGTGGCCGGAGGTGCTGCCGGGGCGGTCTCTGCGGCGGCATCCAAAACCCAGTCGGCGCAAGAGCTTTTGCAGCTGAAAAATGAGCGTTCGTCGCTTGAATCCGAATATGAAGCCGCCGCCGCGGCCCGCAAAACCGAATTTGAAGGGCAGATAAAATCTTATCAGGACAACAATGCGGCCTATCAGCAGATGATTGCCGAGGATCCTTCCCGTAAAGAAGAACTGGAAACCAAAATTATCTCTAATAATGAGACTATTCGCTTTCTGCAGGAACAGTTTGATAAACGCGAAGCGGAAGAAAAGGCCAAAAGCGATGCTTTGATTGCCGAAGTTGACGCCAAAATCCAAAACCTCCGCGATATTGCCGCGGCTGACAGCATGGGGCTGGCAACCGAAGCGGCCGGAGCTTTCAAATCTTTGTTCGGCAACAAGCAGTCTGCCGCCGAACTGAATAAAACGATTGCCAATAACTTTATTCCCGAAAACGAGGATATTACTTCCGCCAGTATCAAAAAGGTAAGAAAATACCGTAACAAAACCGCGGTAAACGATGTGCTGACCGCCTATGCAACGGCGTTGCAGGTCAGAATTAACCGTTACGAAAAAAATGAAGATGCGCAGGAGACGGCAGACAGCGCAACCATGATGGACGGCGCCACGGCCGCAATTGCCATGGACACCCAGCTTAAAGTCAAAAATATGGAAACTTTGCTGGTCTATACCCAGATGCTGATTGCAGATATGAAAATGCACAGCGCGATGGATTTGGCTAAACTGACGGTTTATAAACTGCGAGACCCGAGCAAAGACGTTACCCAGTTTAATCTGGACGATTATAAATATAAAAAGCCGAGCAAAATAAATAAAGAAAACATTCTGAATTTGGCCAAAGAAGCCGGTTCAGCCGCTAAGGATCTTAACAGCAGCGGTGTGACGGGGCTGTTAAAGTAGGAGGAAACAATGATTAAATTGACTAAAATTGCGGCGCTTTCTTCCTCTCTGGTTGTATTTTCCGGCTTGACGGCTCATGCATTCCTGCTCCCGCCGGGACCGGTAACGCCGACGGTCGATGCTCCGACGGATGTTACTTTCAGTCTTGA
>ENA-UOJJ01005251-UOJJ01005251.1-human-gut-metagenome-genome-assembly--contig:-CS66-NODE-5251-length-11136-cov-13.363505_pt1 | contig 11136 bp, 9 predicted proteins | sample MGYA00242343_ERZ723890 | MGnify/ENA metagenome assembly ERZ723890 | reverse complement strand
CGCGCATCCTGCAAGGATGCAGATGAAAAAAAGGAAGGGACTCTCTATGCGATATCAGATCACGTCTGACTCTACCTGTGATCTCAGCCCGGAGCAGCTGGAACAGTATAATATCCGCCTGCTGCCCCTCTATGTGAGCATGGCCGGCAAGACGCTGCGCGACGGCGTGGACGTCAAGCCCGACGATATCTATGCCCACGTCTCCGCCGGCGGAAGTCTGCCGCAGACGGCGGCGGTCAATCTGGCCGATTATGTCCGCGCGTTCACGGAGCTGTCGAAAAAAAACGACTTCGTCATCCACGTCTGTATCTCTCTGGACTTCTCCTGCTGCTACCAGAACGCAAAGCTGGCGGCGGCGGATTTTGACAACGTATACGTCGTCGATTCCAGAAATTTATCCACAGGTCACGGCCTTGTCGTGCTGGAGGCCGAGCGCATGGCGCGCGAGGGCATGGCGCCGGACGATATCGTCGCGGCGCTGCACGATCTGACGGGCCGCGTGGAGGCCAGCTTCATTCTCGACCGGCTGGATTACATGAAAAAGGGCGGCCGGTGCTCCGCCGTGACGCTTCTGGGCGCGAATCTGTTAAGGCTCCGCCCGTGCATCGAGGTCAGAGACGGCAAAATGGGCGTCGGCAAAAAATACCGCGGCAGCTTTGACAAGTGCGTCTGCGAGTATATCACCGATAAAATTGGAAACCGCAGCGATCTGGAACTGCGCCGCGTGTTCATCACGCACTCCGGCGTGTCGGAGGAATCGGTGCAAAAGGCTGTGGAAACTGTGCAAAAGTTACAGCCGTTTGAGGAGATCTGCGTCACGCGGGCCGGCTGCACCGTCAGCAGCCACTGCGGGCCGGGAACGCTCGGCGTGCTGTATATCCGAAAGGCAGATCAATGAGGGAAGCACTGGAAGCGCGCTCCGGCTTATCGCCGGAGCAGATCGACACGCTCTGCGCGTTCGGGCAGGCGCTGATCGAAAAAAACAAGGTCATGAACCTCACAGCCATCACCGAGCCGCAGGCTGTGGCCGAGCTGCATTTTCTCGACTGCATCGCGCTTTTGCGGGCGGAGGACTTTTCCGGAAAGCGCGTGATCGATATCGGCTGCGGTGCGGGCTTTCCCGGCGTTCCGCTGAAGATCGCCGAGCCGTCGATCAATCTGACGCTTCTGGATTCTCTGGCCAAGCGCATGACATGGCTGCGGGAAATTCTGCCGCAGCTGGGCGTGGAGGCCGAGGTCGTCACTGCCCGGGCGGAAGAATTTGTCCAGACCCGCCGGGAGCAGTATGATATTGCGACGTCCCGCGCCGTGGCGCGGCTGAATATCCTCGCAGAGCTCTGCCTGCCGTATGTAAAGGTAGGCGGCGCGTTTCTGGCGATGAAGGGCGCGCTGGCGGGCGAGGAGATGGAAGAAGCAAAGCGCGCCGTGGCGCTGCTGGGCGGAATGATCGAGCAGGTGTACGAGTATCCCATTCAGGACGCGCTGCATAAGGCTGTTGTCATCCGCAAAATCAGGCCCACGCCGGCGAAATACCCCCGCGCGTTCGCGAAAATCAAAAAAAGTCCGTTATAGGCCGGCCTCTGCCCGGCAGGAAGGAGCGGGCAGGATGGATATTCTCTCCCTGTGCCGGAGGATGGTCATGCTGTTTTTCTGCATGGCCTGCGGCTTTTGCGCCGCAAAGGGCGGCGTGATGGACACGCAGAGCAACAAAAAGCTCTCGGCGCTCGTCGTAAACGTTGCAAACCCCATGCAGATCCTCGCCTCCGCACTGACGGGGGAGCGCCTGCTCTCGACCGGGCAGACGCTCCGGCTGGCGGGGCTGATCGCGCTGATCTATCTTGCGCTGATCGCCCTGAGCTTCCCGGCCGTGCGGCTGCTGCGCGTCAGGGACGCGGAGCGCGGGCTGTACCGGTTCATGTTCATCTTCTCCAACACCGGCTTTCTCGGCTATCCCGTCGTCGAGTCTCTGCTTGGCAGCGGCGCGGCGCGCTTCCGGCTTCAGTGGAAGGTGCTGCGGCAGCCGTGCGTCGCGGCGTCGCTTGCGGCATTCGCGGTCTATCTGTCCGGCTGGCAGCCGCCCGCGCTGCTGCACCAGACCGTCAAATATGTCGGCGATATCACAAGCCCCGTCGTCATGCTGATCGTGGGCTGCTCGCTTGCGCAGATGCACTTTAAGCAGATCTTCGGAAGCTGGCGGATCTACGCGCTGTCCGCGCTCAAGCTGGCGGCCGTGCCGCTGCTGGCGTATGCCGTGCTGCGGCACGTGCTGACGAATGAATTTGCACTGTGCGTGCTGACCGTGCTTCTGTGTATGCCCATCGCCACCAACACGACGATCCTGAGCTACCAATACGGCGCCGACGAGACGGCCGCCTCCTCCGGCGTGTTTGTCAGCACGCTTCTGAGCCTGCTGACGATCCCGCTGATGATGAAGCTGCTGTTCGGAACATAAGCGCAAAGCCTCACCCTGCCGCGGCAGGGTGAGGCTGCGTCTTTATCCGGCCTGATTCGAGCCGGTATTTTGTGCTTCGACAGAAAATATTTCCTAAATGTGGGGTTCCGCGCCCGATTTCGACACACTTCGCGCGCGGCGTGTGGTATGGTGAGGCTGCATGGAGGCCGGATCAAGCTGCACGATCACTGCAGTCCGGTCATCAGGCTCTGACTCGCTGGCGCATGCGACGACCCCGGCGGCCAACTCCCTCGGCGAAAGCGGCCCGCTTGCGCGCAGATACTGCTCGCAGGCGGCTTCCGGTATGCCGTCGGTGGTAAGCACCAGCTGCTCTCCTCTCTGTAAGGACAGCCCCACACGCTCGGCCCGGTGTTCCTCTCCCACACCCAGCCCCGGCGGAGGCGAGGCTGTCCCTATTTTTTTGACTGTTCCGCCCTTCTTGAGATAGGACGGGGCCGCGCCCCATTTATAAAGCGCCCCCTCGCCCGTGCAAAGGTCCATCTCCAGCAGGTCGACCGTGGAAAAGCACCCGTCGCCCCGCAGGACATACAGCTCGTTCAGCATCGCCGCTGCGTCCATCGCGTCAAAGCCGAGCGTTAAGAGCGATTGCAGGACCGAGATCGCCTCCTGCGCGTCGGACTGCGCGCCGGAGCCGGTGCCCATGCCGTCGCAGAGCAGGACATACTGCGTCACGCCGCACTGGAAGCTTGTCCCGCAGTCGCCGCAGAGCGTATCGCCCCGCAGCCCGACCGCCCGGACGCCGAGCGAGAGCCGATAGCGCGGGACGCCCCCGGCGGGGCGCTTCTGGCCCGCCGCGCGTAAAAAGCGCGCAAGCTGACCGAGCAGCGCGCGGGAAATTTCCCGCGCCTCCTCGCTGCGCCGGAGGGCCAGCAGCTGCGACTGCTGGGCGCGCAGCGCCCGGTTGATGGCCGCGCGAAACGCCTCCTCCCGGATGCAGACCGCGCAGAAGCCCGCGGGCAGGTCGCCCTCGTTCGCCTGTCCCTGCCGCAGGATCGTCCCGGCGCAGGCCGAAAGCAGGCGGCAGGTATCGTCCGCGCGCTCCTGCCAGCACTGCTGGTGCTTGACGCAGCTGCGGCAGACGTCGTCCGCCGCGCTGTCAAAGATCAGTGCCGGAGCTGTCTGAGCTTCCTGCCCGGAAAGAGACAGCTTTGTCTCCATCCGCTGCAGGACATCCGCCGTCTGCACCAGCGTGCTGGCAGCAGCAGGCACGTCCCGCCGCGCATCCGGCAGCGCAAAGCCGGGGAGCAGGCACGAGAAAACCGCGCCTGCCAGCACGCCCAGCGTCCAGCCCGCGTGCTCCCCGCCCCAGACGAGCACGCACAGAAAATACAGTCCCGCAAACGCCGCCGCCCGCGCCGTCCGGCGAAGGTCCGCCATCCGGCAGACAAGAAGCGGCAGGCAGAAGCAGGCCGTCTGCGGCGGAGACGGAAGGCTCCCGAAATCGAGCACCAGCCCGCAGGCCGCGCCAATCAGAAGCGCGTCCTGCGCGTCCTCCACCAGCAGGCACACCGCCGCTGCGCCGACCACGGACAGCGGAACGCCGAACGGCAGCTCCACGCGCACAAGTCCCGCAAGCAGACACACCGCCGCAGCGTATGGCCGCAGCCTGGCAGCCTCCTCCGCCGGGCAGAGCGCCCGGATGCTCACGACCAGCAGCGTCAGCCGCAGCGCAAGCAGCAGCGCCGCCCGGATGCCGCCGTCGGCCTGCAAAACGAAAATCAGCCCCAGCAGTGCGTAGATCCCGCCCGCCGCCGCCGGGACAAAGCCGCGCCTCTGCGCGGGCAGCAGATCGCGGAACAGGCAGCTGCCCGCCAGCATCAGAAAGCCCGCCGCGACCGGCTCCAGCGCAGCCGATAAGCCCCAGAACACGGCATAGCCCGCCACGGCCCCGAGATACGCGCACACAGCCGCCGGCCCAAACGGCAGCACGCACACCGGCGCAAGCGCCAGCGGCACGTGCGCCGATAAAAGCCCCGCGCCCGCCAGCACAAAGCTGAAGCCGCCCGCTCCGAGCGCGTGCAGCGCCTCGCGCAGCACGGGCCGCGCCGCCAATCCCTGCGCCAGCCGCTGCCGCAGCTGCTCCGCTCCTGCTGTTCCCATCGCGCCGCCTCCTTTTGTTCCTTTGCGCAGTGTACCACCCGGAACGGGCGGAAACCCGTCGGGAAATGGCGCGGGAAACGCCGGAACGGCTCCAGCGCACGGCGGCAAAAAGAAAAGCCATCCTTTTTGCCTGTACGCTTGCGTTTGCGGGGAAAATAGCGTAGAATGGAGGAAATCTCATAAGGAGGATTCCGACTTGGGTAAGGAGACGGAATACAAGCTGGCTGTCGGCGATCTGCAGCTGCTCGACTGCATTCTGTGCAGCCGGATGGTTATGGAAAAGCTGTGCGCGCCCTATGCCTATATCCGGATGCGGACAACGTATTACGATACGGAGGACGGCTTTCTTGCGCAGCGGCGCTGGATGCTCCGCCTGCGCACGGAGGACGGCCGCAGCGTCGTCACCATGAAGACCCCCGGCGAGGGGCATACGCGCGGCGAATGGGAGGTCGAGAGTGCGTATCTCGACGAGGCGCTGCCGAAGCTGGCCGCGCTCGGCGCGCCGCAGGAGATCGCCGCCCTGCAGCCGGACGCGCTTGCGCCCATCTGCGGGGCAAGCTTCACCCGCATCACGGCGGAGCTGCGGCTGTCGGAGAACACCATCTGCATGATCTGCGGCGACGTCGGCGATCTGACCGGCGGGGGCAGGACGGCGCTTCTGTGCGAGCTGGAGCTGGAATTAAAGCAGGGAAGCGAGGAAGCGCTTTCCGCGTTCGCGCGGGCGCTTATGGACACCTATCATCTGTCCGAGCAGCCGCTCAGCAAACTGCAGCGCGCACGGGCGCTTGCAGAATAAACCGCCCATGTACCCATGCGGCAGAAAAACGAGGGAAAACGATCATGGATATCAACAAAAACGCCAATCTGAGTATGCTCTGCGATTATTACGAGCTCACCATGGGCAACGGCTATTTCGTGCAGGGTATGCAGGACCGCATCACGTATTTTGATATTTTCTTCCGCTCCGTGCCCGACAACGGCGGCTTTGCCATCGCGGCGGGTCTGGAGCAGGCGATCGAGTACGTGCAGCAGCTTCATTTTGACGAGGACGATATTGCGTATCTGCGCAGCCGGAATATGTTCGACGAGGGCTTCCTGCAATATCTGCGCGGCTTCCGCTTCACGGGCGATATCTGGGCCGTGCCGGAGGGCACGCCGATCTTCCCGCGCGAGCCGATCATGACCGTCCGCGCGCCCGCCATTCAGGCGCAGCTCGTCGAGACGTTCCTGCTGCTGACGCTCAACCACCAGAGCCTCATCGCGACGAAGGCCAACCGCGTCGTGCGGGCCGCGAAGGGCCGCACCGTTCTGGAATTCGGCTCCCGCCGGGCGCAGGGCGTCGACGCGGCGGTCGACGGCGCGCGCGCCGCTTACATCGGCGGCTGCAAAGGCACGGCCTGCACGCTGACCGACCAGCTCTACGGCGTTCCGGCCGGCGGCACGATGGCCCATTCGTGGGTGCAGATGTTCCCGTCGGAATACGAGGCGTTCAAAGCCTACTGCGAAACGTATCCGGAGAACCCCACGCTGCTGGTCGATACGTATAATACGCTCAAATCCGGCATCCCGAACGCCATCCGCGTCTTCAATGAGGTCTTAAAGCCCCGTGGACTTACAAAATGCGGCATCCGGCTCGACTCCGGCGACATGACATATCTGACAAAAAAGGCGCGGAAGCTGCTCGACGAGGCAGGCTGGCAGAGCTGCAAAATCTCGTGCTCGAACTCGCTCGACGAGTATATTATCGAGGACATCCTCAACCAGGGCGCGCAGATCGACCTGTTCGGCGTCGGCGAACGGCTCATCACGGCCAAATCCGAGGCCGTGTTCGGCGGCGTGTACAAGCTGACGGCCATTGAGGACGAGAACGGGACTATCATCCCCAAGATCAAGATCAGCGAGAACGTGGGCAAGATCACGAACCCGCACTTCAAAAAGGTCTACCGTTTCTTCGGCAACGACACCGGCAAGGCTATCGCGGACTATCTGTGCGTCCACGACGAGACGGTCGACGACAGCAGCGATCTGGAAATTTTCGACCCGCAGGCGACGTGGAAGCGCAAGAGGGTCTATAACTTTACGGCGAAGGAGCTGCTCGTGCCGATCTTCAAAAACGGCGAGCTGGTCTACAAGCTGCCGAAGCTGGACGACATTCAGAAATACTGCGCCGAGCAGGTCGACACACTCTGGGACGAGGTCAAGCGTTTTGACAACCCGCACACCTATTACGTCGATCTGTCGCAGAAGCTGTGGGACATCAAGGACCGGCTGCTGCATGAGGGCGGCAGGCTCGATCGATAAAAGTATCGCATCCGCCCGGCTTGCCGGACGGATGCGCATTTATGGAGGGATACAGCATGGCCATTCGCGTGGGGATCATCGGACGGAATTTTGTCGTCGACTGGATGCTGGCGGCGATGGAGCAGGTGCCGGAGCTGCGCCCGGCGGCGATTTATTCCAGGAACGAAGAAACCGGCAGGGAATTCGCGGAAAAATACCATCTGGACGCGGTATTCACCGATCTGGAAGCGTTCGCCTCCTCGGATGCATTCGACGCGGCGTATATCGCAAGCCCGAACCTCTGCCACTTTGACCAGGCCATGTGCCTGCTGCGGCACGGCAAGCACGTGCTGCTGGAAAAGCCGGGCGTTCTGACCAGAAAGCAGACGGAGACGCTCGTCGAGACGGCAAACGCCAATCACGTGGTCTATCTGGAGGCCATGCGGCTGGTGTTTGACGACGCGCTGCCCATCATCCGGGACGCGCTGCCCGAGATCGGGACGCTTCGCCGCGTCACAGCGGAGTTCACGCAGTATTCCTCCCGCTACGACCGCGTCCGCGCAGGAGAGCCGCATATCAACGCCTTTGACCCCGCGCTGTGCAACGCGGCGATTCTGGACATGGGCTGTTATCCCATCCACGCGCTTATCTCCCTGTTCGGCGAACCCGCGCACGTATCGGCGGAAGCCTATCATCTGGAAAGCGGGTTTGAGGCAGGCGGCATTGCGCTTCTGCGCTATGACGGCTTTGTCTGCGAGGCGATCTGGTCAAAGGTCTGCAAACAGGCCGCGCCCACCACATTCATGGGCGAGGACGGCTCGATCCTGCTCGACGATATCAACCACATCCGCCGCATCTGGCTCGTGCGCCGCAGCGGAGAGACGGTCGAGCTGCCATACCGCGAAAAGCTGCCGAACAACATGATGTACGAGCTGCGCGAATTCGCGGGCTATATCGCCTCCGGCACGCAGCCGGAAAAGCGCAACCGCGACAGCATCCTCACCGCCGCCGTCATCGAAGAAGCCCGCCGCCAGACGGGCACGACATTTGATGGGCTTTGATTTCGCCGCGCTGCGCCCGGAAGTCCGAGCAGCAGGCAGCAGCGAAAAGGGGAATCCCCTCGGCAAATCCGAATTGCATTTCTCCACGTAGCTGTAGGGGCCGACGACCCTGTCGGCCCAAAAATGTTGCGAATTTGCCGTAGATTCCCGTGAAAACACAGCATCCTGCGGGCGGACAGAGTCGTCCGCCCCTACACCTGTCTCAGAAATCCTGTGCAAAACAGGAAAATAATGCTTCTTCGACAGAGTGTAACGCCCACGGCGCTGGGAGCGCCGTGGGCGTATTCTGCATATTATGCGTTTGCGCGGTCCATGAGAATGATCTCCACGTCGGAGGAAACGCCGCCGTGGTAGATGGTCAGCGTGATGGTCTGGCCGGCAGTGAACTGGTTCTTGACGCGGTTGAGCTGCTCCATCGTCGTGACGGAGACGCCGTTGATGGCGGTGATGATGTCGCCCTCGGAAATGCCCTTGGCGGCAGCGTCGCTGTTGCGGTAAACGCGCGTCACATAGATGCCCTGCGGCAGACGGTAATAGATGCGGTACGTCGCGGGGAGCGTTTCGCCGTCGATGCCGATGGCCGGACGGCCGGAGACATAGCCCTTTTCGATCAGCTCGTCGATGATGGGCTTGGCCGTGTCGATCGGGATGGCAAACCCGATGCCCTCGACGGTCGTGGACGAGGAATAGAAGTTGCTCATCTTCATCGTGTTGATGCCGATGACCTGCCCGTAGCAGTTGATGAGCGGCCCGCCGGAGTTGCCGTTGTTGAGCGCGGCATTCGTCTGGATCAGGCTCATGGTGCGATCGTTGACGGTCAGATCGCGGTTGATCGCGGAGACGATGCCGTCGGTCATGGTGCCGCGCAGCGCCGTTCCGAGCGGGTCGCCGATGGCGGCGACGCTGTCGCCGACCTGCAGAACGGACGAATCGCCGAACTCAGCGGCCTGCAGCCCTTCGGCCTCGATCTTCAGAACGGCAAGATCGCTCGTCTCGTCGCTGCCGATGATCGACGCGGTATATTCCTGACTGTCAGCGGTCAGGACGCTCACGGCCTGCGCGCTTTCGATCACATGATGGTTCGTGATGACATATCCGTCCTCCGACATGATGATGCCGGTCCCGCTGGCCTTGCCGGACGGCGTGACGGTCACGATGGAGACGACGCTTCCGATGCACCGGCGGTAGATCTCCTGCAGGCTCAGCGCGCCCGCTTCATCGGAGGCGACGGTCGGCACGCCTGCGGGCGACTGCGTGATCGTCAGCTGCGGCAGCTCCTCGGCGGCCTGCTGCGTCTGCGCAGGCGCTTCGGTCTGAACGGACGGTTCCGTTTCCTTTGCTGTCTGCGTCTGCTCGGTTGGAGCGGTCTGCGCCGGCTGCGTGCCGACGGTCAGAAGAAAGCCGGTATCCGACCGGTTGATCGTCACGCCGACATCGCGCACCAGATGCACCGTGCCGGTCACGGCCAGCGCCAGCAGGCCCAGGATCAGAATAGCCGTGATCCATTTTCCGGTGTGTCTGCGCCTGCGATCCTCCATCGGCGTCGGCTGCGGCTGCCAGTTCTTTGTGGAATTGTCGTCATAGAAGCTGTTGTTGTCAAAGCTCATATCAGACACCCTCTTGCTTGGTTATGCACTTAGTATATCCCGCGGATTTGAACAGACATTGAACGATCTGTAAAACTTCCGTGCAGTCCGTCAGCGGACTGTGGGCAGCGTGAAGTTGAACTGCGTCACGCCGTTTTCGCTCGTGGCCCAGATATCGCCGCCGTGCGCGCCGACGATGGTCTTCGCGATGTAGAGGCCGAGGCCCCAGCCCTCGCGGTCAGCCGAACGGGATTTGTCGGCCTTGTGGAAGCGGTCGAACAGCAGCGGCAGCTCGTCCTTGTCTATGGTCGGGCCGGTGTTTTCGACGCTCACGCGGGCCTTGCCGCCGTCGACCTGCACCCGCAGGGCAAGCCTGCCGCCGTCGGGGCAGAATTTGATGGCGTTGTCGATCAGGTTATAGATGACCTGCGTGATGCTGTCGCGCTCGGCCCGCGTCCAGACGGGCTTGTCCGGCAGATCGACGCGCACGTCGAGATGCTTGTTATAGATCTTCTGCTCGAAGGTGATGAGCACGTCGCTCAGCTCCTCGCCGAGATCGAAGCGCGTTTTCCGGCTCTCCTCCACGCCCATGGCCTGCAGCTTCGCGATGTCGAGCATATTGCGCACCAGCCGCGAGAGCCTGCGCACCTCGCCGGAGACGATCTGCATATAATGCTGCTGCTTTTCCGGCGGGATGGTCCCGTCGAGCATCCCGTCGATGTAGCCGCCGATGGTGGTCATGGGGGTTTTCAGCTCGTGCGAGACGTTTGCGACGAATTCCTGTCTGCGCTGCTCGGATTTTTCCAGAGAATCCGCCATGGTGTTGAAGGCGTTCGCCAGATCGACGACCTCCTCGCCGCAGCTTTCGGGGACCGTCACGCGGGTATCCAGCTCGCCGCGGCCAAAGCGCCGGGCCGCGTCCGCGACCTTTGCCAGCGGCTGCGCCTGCTGGTGCGACAAAAACGTCGCCGCGGCCAGCGCCAGCACCAGCACGATGATCGCCACATAGAAAAACAGGGACGAACTGCGCTGCATGAAATCCGTGATCTGCGTCATGTCGGAGGAGATGATGACATAGCCGATCATCTCGTCCGTATCATTGGCGACAATGGGCCTGCCCGCGATGTATCGCCGTCCGTCGTGGATGCCGGCCAGCGTCCCGACGCGGAACGTTTCGCCGCTGGCGTCAATTTCGGTGATGAGATTCGCATCGACCTGCTGGCCGATATGTTCACAGTTAAACTCGTCGCACGAGCACAGCACGACGAAGCCGTTTTCGTCGCAGACCAGTGCCTCGGCCTCGCCAACGTCGGAAAACAGGGACAGACTCAGCCGGAAGTCCCAGTTTTCCTCCAGCTCACCCGTCGAGTCATACGCCTCGGCCAGCGAGGCGACGGCGGCAGCGTCGGCGCTGAGCGTCTCTTTTTTGTCGGTTTTCAGATACCCCAGCATCAGAAACCGGAACGAAACGCCCGTAAAGATCATACAGACCAGCAGCAGCGCCGCAATGAGGGCAAACTGCCGGCTGAACGTTGTTTTCATGGTTACAGGACCTCGAATTTATAGCCGACGCCCCAGACGGTCTTGAGGCTCCACTTGTCCGACACGCCCTCGAGCTTTTCGCGCAGGCGCTTGA
>ENA-UOJJ01005250-UOJJ01005250.1-human-gut-metagenome-genome-assembly--contig:-CS66-NODE-5250-length-11137-cov-5.856434_pt1 | contig 11137 bp, 10 predicted proteins | sample MGYA00242343_ERZ723890 | MGnify/ENA metagenome assembly ERZ723890 | reverse complement strand
AAACTAAAGACCAGCAAAATATCTGTAAAATAGAAAACAAAACAAGTACTTTCTTCCGGAATAAATGATTTTTTAATAAAATAATACACCAATGACAATAGCCCCGCGCATATACATCCAAGCGTTATAATTGCAATTGCATTTACACGCCAATAGGAATCTGCCACATTTCTCCATGCCAGTTCCGTTGGTTTTAAATAACGGAATCTTGGCTCATACTGATATATAGCTTCCATGTCATCATATTTTTCCGGATTTTTTTTAATCTTTCTGTATTGCCTCCAAAGGAACAGCAAAATAATAATATAAACAGCTATCCAGATTTTCATAGTCAACCTTTACGGAAGCCAAGGGGATGCAAGCATCCCCCTAACCTCTACAAATCAGCCTTTCTTAGTTTTATTTTTGTATGCCCAACTCCAAGCTGTCCCATTCATTTGCTTAAGCAGTGTAGAATGCGTTGTTGTTAATCCGAATAGAACATTTACTGTAAGCATCTGCGGCTGTGCCACTTTACGAACAGTTTGTGCAGCTGCCCTATATGCTGCCTGACTGGTTTGAAGGCTCGCCCTATCAGCTGTTCCGCTAATAACTGCGCCTAATGTACGATTTCTAGCACGCCAACTACTGGAAGCTGCACTTCTTGCTTGTTGCAATTCAGCATTTCCATGAGCTATACTTGGACCTGCAACAGCTCCAACAGCTGCTGAAATAAGCCCGTTTACTGCTGCTTCTCCCCATGTTTTCCAAGTTATACCATCCTCGCTTAATGCATGAGTTGCAACTGTCTCCGCAGCACTAATTGCCGCATTTCCAATTATCTGTCCTGCATATCCCGATAAAATTCCAACGCCAGTTGACGCAAGTGCGCCGGATGCCGCACCACTTACAGTTGCAACAATCATCTCGCCTGGGCTAGGTAAATCTCCTTTTATTGCACCTGAAATAAATGTTGTTGCTGCATTTGTAATCGCGCCAATCACTGCTCCTGCCAGTACACTCCAAAACTCACCGCCGCCATCTTTTCGCATTACAGGATTATTGTCACAGTACGCAAAGAGGTTTTTGTCTGTCAGCTTTCCGCTTGCTTCGTGAACTACACTGACAGAATCCGCGTTGATGAATCGACACATCGTCGGATTGTAGTAACGGCTTCCCAGATAGTACATTCCGGTCTCGTCGTCGTAGACATAACTACGATAGCGAAGTGGATTTGCCTTGCCAAGATCGTTGGCACGGCTTCCGGTCATGCTGAGAAGCTGTCCCCAGGCATCATAGGTATATTCTACTACCAGCTTTCCGCTTCCGTCAACCAGTCCGACCACATTTCCCTGCGCATCCAGCATATAGTAATATTCATCACCATCTTTATTGTACTGCATATGCACCGGTTTGCCTTCCGAATCATAGCGGATATGAACATTCTGTCCGGCAGAGGACGCCACATTCGTCAGCAGGCTTCCATTATAAGCATATGTGTAAGTCGTACTGCCAACAGTCTTTTTCAGACGCATTCCGTCTGCACCATACGCATAGCTGATGGTTGTTCCGCTCTTGCTCTGTCCGGCCAGCTGCTTCCCGTGCTCCCAGGTATATGTCCAGGTTCCATCGCTGGTCATATTGCCAACGGCGTCACTGCTGATGGTCTTTCCATTATAGGCAGTCAGAAGATCCTTCCACTGGTTGTTGCCATACGTATAATTAATAGTCTTCTGTACCGTTCCCACGGTTCCGGTCGTGTACGCATACTCCTTCTTCGTAAGGATATTACCACCGGCATCATACGTATAGAGCCAGGTTTTTCCCGCCGCCTGGTTATTTTCTCTTACCAGCTGCTGCAAAGCATTATAGCGATAGGTTGTTGTCTTGCCACCCATCCGAAGCAGTGCAATATTTCCGGCACTGTCATATCCATACTCGAAATGCCTGGTATCTCCTCCCAGAGTTTCGTTTTTCCAGCCATTCACTCGCGTGGAAACATGCGTGGAATCCGGATTCTCGTGGTAAATCGTTGTATTCAATACGTATTTACCATCGTATATTGTGTTACCGCCCGCGTGATCAGCAAACTTTGTAACACTTCGCTTGTGATTGGGCACAGTCAGTCTGCGAATCGTATTACTGCCGACATCGTGATGCAGGCCATCAATGACAGTTCTCTCGGTTAAGAAAAGCTTCCGCAATTAATTTGCGGGACTTTTTCTGTCTGGAAAATAACTTGCAGAAACGCCATCATTTAATTCGCCGGACAACAACAGAAAAGATTGAACAGGAAGCTTTATATGATGGGATGTATACAGTAACTACAGACCGCTTAGACGATGACGTAAAAGACATCTTAAAAGTCAGCGAAGGTCGCTGGGAAATTGAGGAATGTTTCCGCATCATGAAGACTGATTTTGAAGCAAGACCAGTATTTCTCCATGACGATATACGTATAAAAGCTCATTTTCTTATCTGTTTCCTTGCGTTGGTAATATATCGTTACCTTGAAAGAGATTTGAAAAACACCTTCAACTGTGAGACGATTCTGGATAAATTAAGAACGATGAATTTCGCCGATATACAAGAACAAGGTTTTATTCCACTTTACACACGAGACAAGCTAACTGATGCATTGCACAACATTTGTGGCTTTGAAACGGATTATAAATTTATCGCCAAAAGACAAATGAAAAACATTCAGAAAAAAAGTAAAGGTCGAGAATAAAATACTATATTCCAAAACGATGTAAAAAATCGCTGAACCCCAATAAAATCAAGGGATATAGCGTTTTTTTATTTTGTAACTGTCAAAAACAGGAACATAGCACGTTACCCGTCAAATGTCAAGAATTTTTCCGGTTTTTCCCCTATGCCGTGATCCATTGATATATCACAGCGCCTGCTGCTCCCAACAGCATCGAGACCAGCACCAGGATTCCCCAACGCAGCCACGCAATACGGCGCAGGACGGGATCAGGGATGCCTTCCATGTCGAGGAGTTCGCAGGCAGGATGCAGGCGATCCCGGCGGTACTTCTCCTGCGCGGCCATCATCCCGGCAGCAGCAAACAGGACGGCAGCGCCGGTTCCCAAATAGAGATTGCGGCGTTCCTCCTGCCGGTTCCATTCTTCCTGCCGATCGTCATTCTCATCGGCGGTAAGCGAAAGATCGCTAAGAGCATGTACAACATCCGCGCGCGCACCGGCGTTCGCCATGCGAAGCCACAACTGCCCTTCGGCTGTTTCCATACCAGCTTCGTATTTCAGATTCCGAAGCTGCGCCGTGCTGAGATAGGCCCTCGCATCCTCCGCGCCGTCATGAAGCACCCCGGAGACGCGAATTACCGTCTCATGATCGTTGCCGTTCTGTAACGTCAGCTCCAGCTCCGTCCAGGACAGTTGCTCCGGCGCTTCGAGCTTCGCCTTCTTCGCATTGCGAAAGGCATACAGGGCCGCTTCATTCAGAACGAGATACGGCATAGCCGTCTCGTCCGGGTAAGCGCTTCCGCAGAGCCATTCGCCCTCCAGCACAGCGGAATCCAGGCTGCGGAGAAGAACCGCCGCCTGGTAGTCCTCATAACGCAGAGCGGCTTCCATGGTATCGGTAAGGCTGACCGCTTCCACGCCGGGAATCTGCCCGGCCAGCGACAGCATACTGGAACTGATGCCCGTCTGCTCCGCGGCTGCTGTGATCTCACAGGGAAGCGCCTGTTCGGCACGGATGCTCCGTCCAATCCTTAGCCCTGAGAAAAGAAGAAAGAAGGACAGCGCAGCCAGAAGCAGCGTCAGATATTTGCCTGCGCCCGGCATGGTCTTTCGCGCAAGAAGGAGCGCGTTCTCGATTCGTACCGTCTGCCGCGTCTCAGAGGCGCGTCTCTCTTTCTGAATCTCTCTGTTCATCTTCCCATGCCTTCCTTTCTGATCGTCACCGTCTTCTTCGTCCGGTGATCACAAGGCCGATAATCGCAAGCAGTACAACTCCGGCTGCGATCCACCACCAGGAGGTACTCGTCTCCTCTTCCGGCTCTGCGGAGGCAGCACGGATCACCAGCTCCTGAATATCCGTTTTAAAGTAAACTTCCTCCCGGTATTCCTTCCCGTTTTCATTTTCATAGATCATGGTCATAGTACCGGAGGTGCTGCCATATCGCTCACCATCGGTATTCTCTTTGGCTCCGGCGAAGACCTTCATCTCCGCCTGCCCGGCGGTTCCGCCCTCCAGGTTGCCGACGTAGGCACTGCCGTTTGGGGAGAGTCCGTCCGCTTCCAACTCGAAACGAACGTTGTAGGCCGCGCTTCGCCCCAGATTTACCGCCTGAAAGGCCAACGTAAAGGTATCGCCCGCATTGACAGAGGAGGCGATCGTCGGGAATTCTCCCTGAATCCTCATCGGCTGCGTCACAGAGAAAGCGATATCGCCGGAGGAGGACATACTCACAGCCTCCTCATTGTCGTAGGACATTTCAAGGCGGATATGATACTTTCCGACCGGAATGTCCTGCTCCGCCCGGAAATGCAGCGGAAGTTCCCGATTTTCCCCGGCCTTCATCCGCTCCCAGTAAATGGTATTGCTCTGCTCTAACAGAGTAATCTCGTCGCTTTCCGTGGAAACGCTGATCACGATTTTCCTTATGTTCTGTGTCTTACTGGTGTTGCGTAGCGACGCCTTCACGACAAATTCCTCTCCGGCGGATATTTCTCCGGGAGTCAGCGTGCTGTTCTCCACATACAGAAGCGGCAGCGATTCCGGTCGGGTCTCCGCTTCCGTCGAAAGCTCCGGCACTTCTGCTCCTGTCTCCTCTTCATTGCTCTTTCCGTCTGTGATCGTAATATAGGAGTTAAAGGTCTGGGTAACGGGAGTACCGTCCGCTCCCTTTGCGTTTACTGTAACCATAACCGGATAGACGCCGTTCCGTCGTTCCGGGGACAGCTCCAGCTCAAACCGAACCGGATACAGCGGGATTTCTTCCCCGCTGTCCTCCACGCGAAGTGTCTGCTCCTCTATGGTCTGCTGATAATTCCGGAATACGAAGGGAGAATTCTCCGTGCCTCCGAGCTCCGGCGATGCCGTAATTCTTCGACCTGACACCTCGCCATCCGCTCGGAGAGGGAGAATCAGAATGGCCCGCCCATTGGAGACTTCCGGCAAATAGCCATCGCGGTAGCTGCTGCTCATGCCCTCATAGCGGTGGCTGTCATCAATCCGGAAGTACAAACTCTCCACCGGTTCTTCGCGCGAAGCTTCGCCAGATGCCTTCGTGCCAGTTTCTGTACTGACCTCCGTACTTGCTTCCGAGGAAGGCTGTGTTTCTGCCGAAGTACTCTCCGGCTGCGTCTCCGGGATTGTCTGCGCCGGAACAACATGCGGCACAGTCACAGCAAACAAAAAAACGGCAAGAAACATTCCTGCCGACGCCAGCATTCGATTTCGCATATTATGGATTCGGTTCATAAGCGTTCTCCTCCTGTCCATGTTCTTCCCATAGTCTGCCGCTCCGCAGAAAGAGCGTCCGGTCGGCATGGCAGACATGATCCCGGTGATCGCCAAGAAGCACCAGAGTTGCATTCATCTGCATCTGAAGCACCTGCAGCAGCTGCCGGATCTGTATTTCTTCCCGTTCGTTCAGCCCCACCGGAAAGCTGTCTGCCAGGATAAGTTCCGGCTCCCGCAGGGAAGCCCTGGCCAGCTGGCAACGGCAAAGTTCTGCAGGGGTCAATTCCTCCGGGGTTCTTCGGGCCGCAATCTCCACGCCGAAGGCTTCCATGGCCTCCTGCGCCCGACTCAGTGCCGCACGTCTCCGCTCTCCGCTAAGAAGAAGCGGCAGCGCCGTATTCTCCCGCATGGAAAGAGCCGGAAGAAATCCTGGATGGGCGCGAAGCAGCACCATATATTTCCAGCGAAGATGAGCGCGTTCCTCCGGCTTCATCCGTGCATAATCCTGACCTCGAAAGCATACACGCCCCTCCTCCGGAATCGTCCGGCCGGTCAGGATATCTGCAAGCAGCGACTTTCCGCTCCCGGCATACCCCAGGATCTGCACCGTCTCCCCCGGAGAGATACTCAGGTTCAGTCCGTTCAGAGCCCGGTGATCCGGAGGAAACCATTTGACAATGCCTTCCATAGAGATTTCCATGCTGACTTCCCTGCGGATTTCCGGATGGATTTCTTCCTTATCAAAATCAGGCTCTTCTTTCTTCGTTTCTTTCGTAATCATTCCTGATGATCCTCCTGCGTTCCTGTGATCCTCGTCTGGCGGATCATCGTCATCACTCCGGCGTCCATCTCACAGACGGTATCGCACAGCTCGTCGATATCCGCCTGATTGTGACTGGCGAGCAGGATCGTCCTCCCCTGCTCCCGCAGCTCCCGGATCAGCTGGCGCATCTGCGCCGTACCCGTCCGATCCAGCCCGTTGAAAGGCTCATCCAGAATCAGCAGCGACGGCTCTTCCATGATCGCCTGCGCGATACCAAGGCGCTGCCGCATCCCCAGCGAATACTTGCTGACCGGCTTCTTCATATCCGGGTCCAGTCCGACCCGGATCAGCGTCTTGCGGATCGTCTCCACGCCGATCTTCTTTTGTAGCGCTGCCAGCAGCTCCAGGTTCTTCCTTCCGCTCAGATTGGGGAGAAAGCCCGGCGTCTCAATAATGATTCCCATGTCCGGCGGGAAGTCCACATCCTTCCCCACCTGCTTATAGTTCACCCATACGCGCCCCTCCGTCGGCTGCAGAAAACCGCAGATGCACTTCATCATCACCGTCTTGCCGCTTCCGTTATTTCCCACGATGCCATGAATCTTCCCGGCTTCAAAGTCCCGGCTCACATGCGAAAGCACGCAGGCGTCTCCAAAGGATTTCGACAAGTTTTCCAGGCGAATCACCACATCCATTTACAATACCTCCGTTCCGCGAAAGTGAAAATTATAATGCCGAACCGCCAGCAGGTTGCAGATCAGCAGCATCAGGAGCAGGCCTCCGAACAGCAGGTACGTCTGCCAGAGTCTCGGCAGCAAGTCATAGCCGAAATTGTGCATATGGTACGTTGCCTGATTGAGCGGCGACAGCCAGCCCACCCAGACCCTGGCCTTGTAAGCCAGCTCCGCGGGCAGACGGAAGAGATTCTTCAGATTCTCCGGATTCAGCAGAAAACCGAAGACGGTGAATGCAAATACGCTGACAATTCCCGCCGTATGCCCTTTCCAGATCCGGAAGAACAGCAGCAGAAACGCCATGACCAGCGCATAGAGAAGCATCAGCAGAAAAATCGATGCCGCGCACTCATACGGATGGCTCATCTCCAGCGTCTTCACCAGCGCCGGAAGCGCAATCGCCTCTCCCTCCCCGGAGTAGCCGAGAATTGCCGCCGTCCGGCTCCACATATTTGCCGGAAATGCCTGTGTCATACATACCAGCGCGGTAGAAAGAAAGATAAAAATCATGTAAATGCTGACCGATGCCGCCGTATACAATAGCTGCCCCAACACCCAGGTGCGCCGCTTCATCCGCATCAGGTAGAACGGCGTACCCGCCGAAAGATATGGTAAATCCGCGAAGAGCAGGAGCAGGAGCAACGAGGACAACAGGATCGAATTGCTGTCACCGAACGTCCATATGAAAGGCTCCATGATCTGCAGGGTAGTATCATGCGCCTTCGCGAAGGCAACCGCCTTGTCTGACAGTAAGAAGCACAGAATAAACGCCAGCAGAAAGGTGATGATGATTCTCGGATTCTTATGCCACTGGCGGAAATTGTACCCGGCAGTGGAAAAGATCTGTCGGATTTCTTTGCTGATTTCAGACACGCGAAAGCCTCCTTTCCGCCGCCCGCAGGAACAAAAGCGATATCAGCACCGTAAGCTCCGCCGTCCAGAGGAGTGCGCTCCAGCCTCCGAGCGGCCAGCCCTTCCCCGGACTGATCCACGCCTTCGGGTAAAGAATCTCCGTATAGGAGAAATATCGCTCATACAGGATGATCAGCAGATAATACACGATAAACGGGGACAGACAGGCCGCCGGAAGACTCGCCGAGAACACGGAGCACAGCATCCCCACAGCCGTCCACAGACAACCGGACGAAAAATAAAGAAGCCCTGTTCGGATCAGGGCCGGGAGTACTGTCGTCCACTCGCCCGGCAGCCAGGGCTGACTATTATGCGCATTATGAATCAAAAAAAGCACCGGAAAAGAAATCCCGATGGAGAGAAGCATCCCTGCAAGCACCAGCAGACCTCCGGCAATCGCTCCATATACGATCGTCCTGCGCAGGTACGCCTGTCGGCTGCTCCGCACCAGAATCAGGCGGATCACGCCACAGCGCAGATCTTCCCCAAAGCGGAACGCATACGGGAGTGCGCATAAGAGCGGGAGGAGGAACTTCATCGTATCCGTCTGCATCCCATCCTGTACAAAGATCAGAAAAAAGCTTGCCGGAAGCTCTTTCCCGCCGCGGATCAGCTCCGCCAGCACATCCGCCTGGGATGCGAACAGCGCCGCCGGAATCAGGAAGAGACAGAACAGAATCGTCCCTCCCTTTCCGGACAGGCGTATCCACGAAATAAAATCCAGTCGGTTTCTTCTCTCCATATTCCTTGCCTCACAATTCAGACCTTACTAATACCCCCGGCTTACATTGATCAGGCTGCCATCAATCGCATTGATCACCGCATAGGTGTAGACTTCAGCAGGCGCTTCTGTTCCATCCAGGTACTCATTCCCCTGTCCAAACGAAGTCTCACAAACTTCTGTGCCCCGGAACGTCCATGCCGGAACCAAACGGTATTCCTCCAGGTTATCCTTTACACGAATCCGCGCCAACCCCAGACGGATATCCAAAATCGTAGCCTCCGCACTCAGAATCTCGTCTGCTTCTTTCTTCCCTGCACTGTTATCCTGTCCGAAATCCGCATAATGCAGAAAACGGTATTTCGTATATTCCAGCTGCATCTGATTCTTAAAGATATCCATGATTTCATCAAAGGCTAAAATCGCTACATCCGAATTCTCAATGGAAATAATCTCCAGAGGAGACATATATCTTACATACGTTATATTATTTTCACTGATTTCGATTCTAAGCGTTTCATAATAATAATTGGCTGCATAACTATCGCCCATCTCTTCCCCGTTAACTCCGGCCAGCTGAGCCTGCCTTGTTACAGCAACTCCTTCATAGCAGGGAATAAAATCTAAGACATAATAATATTTATCATCCGGAAAATGTGACTCCACCAACGTACAGGAATCAATCTGCCAGTTTCCAAAACCGAGGCGCTCCGCCAACTCCATCGCCTGCAATTTTGCCTCTTCTTCCGTCTGCTTCACAGGAATACTGGAATAGGCAGCGTCATCATAAAAATAAAAGTTCTGTAATATATAATCACTTTCTTCCCGTTTTGAAACAGAAACACTAACCGTTCTGCCATCCAGCTCTGTCTCTGCTTTCAAACACATGGTCTTATCCAGTAACTCTATTTCATTCTTTTCTTCCTCATTCTCATATAGAGCCATAGCAGGCTCATAATAACTATATGGATGAAATGTCCAATCCGTCTCTAACCTGATTTTTTCATCCGGTGCACTTTCATACTGTGCTTCATAATATTCAATCTGTCTTTCCCACATAGCAATGATATCATCAACCTCACCCTGGTTGCCATTCCAGTCTTCCAGAAGCTGATCTTCCTTACCGATTGCCTGTCTCAGTTGAAGAATTACTTCCTCCAATTCGTCCTTTGTCATAGTAATTTCAGGCTCATATGCCGTGTTTCCATCAAACAGAACCGCTGTCCAGGTTTTTACTTCATCGGATGTAATCTCATGCGGCTTCACGCGAATCACCGGCATCTTTCCTTCCGGAATCTGAACCTCCGCATCGATTTGAATGGTCACGCCATCCTCTGCTCCGGGGTAGACGTCTTCATAGTGCGTCACATTCACCGGATTTATAACCGTGCGCTGCCTGTCTTCTACGGATTCAGAGGTAAAAGACTCTGCCGAGAGCGATTCTGATTCTGCTGCGGAAGTTTCCGCATTCTGCTGTATCCGGCTCTCCAGGAGGTCTCCACCCTTATCGGCTACAACTGCTGCATCCGGATTCGCTTGGCACGCACTGGCCATCAGGCTAAAAGCTGCGATAATCGCAAGCTTTTGTAACAGTTTTCTGTGATTCATGTCGCCTCCCCTTTCTTTCATCAACAATATCAAATTATTTTACCGCTCCTCACGAACGTGAGGAGCGGTGCTTAATCGTATTATGTCTATCCCCTGGCTGGAATCGTTTTTAAAGATATCCTGCTGCGCATGTATTACCGCGTTTTTCAAAGCACTACTGAAAGTTCCGGAAAAGCCGTTGCAGCTGTTCATTACTTCTTCATACAAATGATTCGAAATACCACTGATAATCACCTTAATCGCTCTTACCGATTCCGACGTGTTATTGGAACCACCGTACTTCTGAACCGTGAAGTTTGTCCACTGCGAGCGGCATGTGCTTCTGCTCGTGCTGGCGCTTAATGCGAAAGCCGTTGTGACAGTACCAAGGCAAAGAACCAGCGCCACAAGAAAAGCAAGTAATCTGTTTTTCATAGATAAATGTTCTCATTTTTCTCGTTAATTCCTTGTCTTCCTGTATCCTGCCAATCTTTTGTATTCCCGACATATCACAAAGTAATTGACATTTTATGGAAAGCATCCAAGCCAGTCGGATGATTCCGTCTGCAGCAGGAATCTGACTCTTCCGCAAGCCATACAGCTACTACTATTTTTTTGAGTGCCGACTACTAATTGTAGTATAGTGTATTTGCTTTGCTTTGTCAACTATTTTTATCTTTTCTTTTTAGTTTTATTTATATTATAGCTTAAACAGGTTTTATCTATAAATACCATTTACGTATACCGTTGTACCACTTGTATTTTCAACAAACACTTTATAGTTTCCCTCCTGTGTAGCGACCTTTCGGGAGAATCAATGACCAAGCAGAGACCATTGCCGGAAGAAGCCATACCGGTTGTCTACACGTATGCCGAGATCGTATAAGTGGTATTCTTTCCGTATGTTCTCTGTTTCGTTCCCTCCTCTGTCTTTTTCGCAGTTTATGTCTTATTCCTGCGCCTGCTTTCAGTTTCTCTATCTCCGGTATTTTCTATTCCTGT
>ENA-UOJJ01005238-UOJJ01005238.1-human-gut-metagenome-genome-assembly--contig:-CS66-NODE-5238-length-11157-cov-8.140425_pt1 | contig 11157 bp, 5 predicted proteins | sample MGYA00242343_ERZ723890 | MGnify/ENA metagenome assembly ERZ723890 | reverse complement strand
CGAGGTGTTCGTGCCAGCCGGTGTGCCGGATGCGCTTCCCGCCACCGCAAAACCATAGTCCAGCAGCTTCTTCGTATCGTCATAATGAGTCTGCGAACTCTTTAAAATAACTGCAATCAGGCGCACGCCATTCCGCTCTGCACACGTTACCAGCGTGTTGCCTGCCAGGGAGGTATAACCGGTCTTTCCGCCTATGATTCCCTCATAATACTGGGAATTTGCCGGATTGAGCATCTTATGTCCCATCGTAAGCGTCCGCACCGTCGGCACGCTGGCAGTCGCCGGGAAATCGTAATGCAGGGTCGATGCAACCTGACGCACCGTCGCATTATTGAATGCAGCATTTGCAATCAGCGCCATATCATGTGCGGTTGTAAAATGGTTCGCATTGTTCAGACCGTTCGGGTTTGCAAAATGCGTATGCGTGCATCCTAAGGACGCTGCCTTCTCATTCATCTTATCCGCAAACACGCTGACACTGCCGGACACATGCTCCGCCAGTCCGTTTGCCACCTCATTTGCCGATTTTAAAAGCAGACCATAGAGACAGTCCTTAACCGTAAAGGTATCACCCGCCTTGACCTGCAGCGTCACCGCGCCCGATTCCAGATTCGAAACTGCCGTCTGGGAAAAGGTTACCGTATCACTCAGATTACAGTTTTCCGCTACCAGAAGCGCCGTCATCAGCTTCGTGATGCTGGCTGGATAATACTGCGTATCCGCATTCTTGGAAAACAGGAACTGGTTATGCGTCGCATCATAGAGCACTGCGCCCTGCGCTGCCACCGTCGGCTGAGCTGCATTCTGTAAAGTAACCGTTGCTCCCGAAGGAACTGCGCCGGAGACCGTGCCTCCTGCCGCCTGTCCCGGACCGGTCGCCCCGTCTGTCGCAGCAAATGCCGTCCATGACACAGACATCATAAGTGCCATTCCCAGGCAGAGGGAACGCACGGATTTTTTCCATTTATTCATCGTATATTGTCCTTCCTGTATGTATTTTCGCTTTTCTCCTACCCGCCAGCTCCCGCAAACGTAAAGTTACGTTCACTCATTGCGCGGACTTTAACGGATTTTGCCAGTGCTGCGCAGGTACAAATCATGCAAATCTGTCTTACATTTTACTTCATTTTAAGCGACAATACAAGTTGAAAGGAAAATTTGAAATTATTACAGATACTTCTTCCGCAGATCCGCCCCACTCTCTGCCGACAGATACGCCGGTGCCACATCAAAGACGGTCTTGCAGCCCTTCTGGCCTTCCTGGTTCATCTTGTATGCCGCGCGTGCGTATGCCACGATGATGGAGGAAGTAAATTCCGGGTTGGAATCCAGCTTTAAGCTGTACTCGATGATATGGTGGTTCTCTTTGTTCCAGCCGGTCTTGCCGCTGCGGAGTACGAAACCACCGTGCGGGAGACGGTTGTGATCGCGTTTCAGTTCTTCTTCGGTGATGAAATGAACCGTTGTGTCATAATCAGAAAAGTAGTTCGGCATGGTCTTGATCTCATTCTCGATCTTTGCCTGATCCGCGCCCTCTTCTGCGACAACAAAGCACTCTCTGGTGTGTTTTTCGCGGGTGGTCAGCTCTGGGCTGCTGCCGCTTCTGACTGCCTCCAGTGCACTCTCAACTGGGATTGTGTACTGTCTGGCATCCTTGACGCCCTCGATCCGGCGGATCGCATCGGAATGTCCCTGGCTGACGCCCTTGCCCCAGAATGTATAATTTTCGCCCTCCGGCAGGCATGCAGCTGCATAGAGACGGTTCAGGGAGAACATACCCGGATCCCAGCCAACGGAGATGATGCCAACCTTTCCGGATTTCTGTGCGGACTCATCGACTGCTGCGAAATGCTCTGGAATCTTTGCATGGGTATCGAAGCTGTCCACTACGTTAAACCACTGTGCATATTTCGGGGTCTGGACCGGCAGATCCGTAGCCGAACCGCCGCAGAGAATCAAAACGTCGATCTCGTCTTTCTTCGCCTCTGCCTCATCTACATGATAAACCGGTACGCCCTCGGTCAGGATCTTGACCGTTTCCGGCGCACGCCGTGTAAATACTGCTTTCAGTTCCATATCCGGATTCTGGCGGATCGCACACTCCACGCCGCGTCCCAGATTTCCATATCCTAAAATTCCAACTCGGATACTCATAGATATTCCTCCTAAGGGTACAAAATTTGCCACGGATCCGGCTCTATTTTCCAGCTTACATGATCCGATTTTACTTAAAAATTTCAAGTGTTCCCATTATACACTAGATCCACCCGTTTTTCAATATAGGTGAGTTCACGCGTACAGGAAACAAATTCTCATTTAATTCTCAATGAAAGCCTTATTCCAGCTCCTTCATTCCGGTATACAGCTCAAAATACCGCCCTTTCTGCGCCAGCAGATCTTCATGGTCGCCGCGCTCAATGATCTGCCCGTGCTCCAGCACCATGATTGCATTGGCGTTGCGGACTGTCGAAAGCCGGTGGGCGATGACAAAGGTCGTCCGGTCCGCCATCAGCCGGTCCATGCCGTGCTCGATGTGCTTCTCCGTCCGCGTATCGACCGAACTCGTCGCCTCATCCAGAATCAGGATCGGTGCTTTAGAAACTGCTGCCCGCGCAATGTTTAATAGCTGGCGCTGTCCCTGACTTAAGTTTGCACCGTCGCCCTCCAGCATCGTGTCGTACCCATCCGGCAGACGCATGATAAAGGAATGCGCCGATGCCGTTTTTGCCGCCTCAACAACTTCTTCATCCGTGGCATCCAGCCGCCCGTATCGAATATTTTCCCGTACCGTGCCGGTAAAAAGATGCGTATCCTGCAGAACCATCGCGATATTTTCCCGCAGCTCCTTCCGGTGCATCCGGCGGACATCGACGCCGTCCACCGTGATCGAGCCGCCCTGTATATCATAAAACCGGTTGATCAGATTCGTGATCGTCGTTTTTCCGGCTCCCGTCGAGCCGACAAAGGCGATCTTCTGTCCCGGCTTCGCATAGAGCGAAATATCCTTCAAAATCACCTGCCCCGGCTCATAGCCGAAAGTCACATGGTCAAGCACCACCTCACCGCGGATCGGCGCGATCGAAACCGCATCCGGCGCATCTGCCGCCTCCGGTTCCGCATCCAGCACTGCAAACACGCGCTCCGCGCCTGCCAGCGCCGAAAATACGTTTCCAACCTGCATGGAAAGCTCGTTGATCGGTCTGGAAAATTGCCGCGAAAAGCCTAAAAATACGGTCAGTCCACCGACATCAAAGTTCCGGAACACACAGAGCAGACCGCCAATGCAGGCTGTCAGTCCATAATTTAACTGGCTTAAATTGTTCATGACCGGTCCCATCACACCGCCGAAAAACTGCGCCCGGATCTGTTTTTCTTTCAGATCCGCATTGAGCCATCCAAATTCTTCCTCTGCGATCTCCTCATGGCAAAATACCTTGACGACCTTCTGCCCCTGCACGGTCTCCTCAATATAGCCGTTCATCGCGCCAAGCGCCGCCTGCTGGGCAGAGAAATATTTCTGGCTCCGTCCGGCAACAAATTTACCGGCACGCAGCATCACCGGCATCATGGCAAGCGTAATCACCGTCAGCCACACGTTCGTGTAAATCATCAGCACCAGCGTTCCCACAATACTGAGTGCGCCGGATAAAAGCTGCACCAGCGTACTGCTGAGCATCATGCCGATCGTATCCACATCGTTTGTAAAACGGCTCATCAGATCGCCGTTGCTACCGGTATCATAAAACCGGAGCGGAAGCGTCTGCATATGGTTAAACAGCTCTTCCCGCAGCCGCTGCAGCGCGTTCTGCGCCACCTGCAGCATGATGCGCGACTGTATATAGGCAGCGGCAACGCTGACTAAATAAACCGCTCCCATCACGCACAGGGAACGGAACAGCCCCGCCACATCGCCCTGGCTGCCATCTAAAGGCACAATATACCGGTTGATGATCGGGCGCAGCATATAGGCGCCCGCCAGATTCGTCACCGTCCCCAGGATCACACAGAAAAAGGCGGCTGTCATCGCCATCCGGTCGCGTTTTAAGTATGAAAGCAGGCGCAGCATCGTCTGACCGCCCGCCTTGGGCTTTCCGCCCTTCATGACCGCCATCCGTTCCGGTCCCCGGCGGCGTTTCGGCGCGTCGGCTATGCGGCTGCCATATCGGCGTTTCAGGCTTTCAATCTGTTTTTCATCCATCATGCCATCCCCTCCCCGTCTGCCCGTTTTCCATATTGCGTCTCATAGATCTCCCGGTACGCCTCACAGGATGCCAGCAGCTTCTCCTGCGTTCCCTCTCCGATAATCCTGCCGTCCTCAAGGACGAGAATCCGATCCGCGTATTCCAGCGAACTCAGCCGCTGTGCGATAATAAATTTCGTCGTATCTTTCAAATCTTCCCGGAATGCCGTCCGGATCGCCGCTTCCGTTGCCGTATCGACCGCACTGGTGCTGTCGTCGAGAATCAGGATCTTCGGCTTCTTTAAGAGTGCCCTTGCGATGCACAGCCGTTGTTTCTGACCGCCGGATACATTGACGCCGCCCTGTCCCATCTCCGTTTTGTAGCCTTCGGCAAACGAATTCACAAAGGAATCTGCCTGCGCATACACTGCTGCCCGCCGCACTTCTTTCTCCGTCGCCGTCTCATCACCCCAGCGCAGGTTTTCCTCGATCGTGCCGGAAAACAGCACGTTTTTCTGTAAAACCATGCCAACGCCGTCCCGGAGATTTTTCAGGGAATACTCCCGCACATCGATACCATCCACCCGCACACTCCCCTCTGTCACATCATAGAGGCGGGGAATCAGCTGTACCAGCGACGTTTTTCCGCTTCCGGTCGCACCGAGGATGCCGATCGTCTCTCCCGGCTCTGCCGTCAGGCTGATGTGGGATAGAACCGGCTCACCGCCTTCGCAGTAGGAAAAGGAAACATCCTTAAATTCCACGCGTCCTTTCTCAACCTTCCGGTCCTTCTGTGATGCATTTTCATCGCTCAGATCAATCGGCTCATCCAGCACCTCATCGATTCGCCGGATGGACGCCATCGCGCGGGAACTCTGCAAAAATACCATTGAGAGCATCATAAGTGACATCAGAATCTGTACAATGTAGGTCGTAAATGCCGTCAGATCCCCGACCGCCATCCGTCCGCCGATAATCAGGTTTCCGCCGAACCAGACAACTGCCAGTGTCGTCACATTCATCGCGAACATCATGACCGGCATCGTCGCAATTACGATCTTCAGCGCCCGCAGCCCTGCCTCCTTAAGCTCCCGGTTCGTGTCGGCAAACCGCTTTTCCTCGTAGTCTTCCCGCACAAAGGATTTCACCACCCGCACGTTCGTCAGCACCTCCTGGATGCCGCTATTGAGCGTATCCAGCGCTTTCTGCATGGCCGTAAACCGCGGGTAGGCAGTCCGTAGGATCCAGACGATCGCCGCCGTCAGAAGCGGAATCACCACCAGGATGACAGCTGCCAGTTCCGCATTCATCCAGAACGCCATCACAAGCGCCCCCAGGAACATGCCCGGCGCGCGCAGCATCATCCGAAGTCCCATCATAATCAGGTTCTGTACCTGCTGGATATCGTTCGTCAGACGGGTTACCAGCGATCCCGTGCTGAACGTATCGATATTTTTAAATGAAAACTGCTGCACTCTGGCAAATAAGTCGCGGCGCAGATCGCTGGTAAAGGAAATCGACGCCTTCGCTGCAAAATATGCCCCCAGAATGCCGCCTGCCGCCATCAAAAAGGAGGTAATCGCCATCACAAGTCCCATTTTGAGAATGTATCCGCCGTCTTTCTGCGCCACGCCATGGTTAATAATCATCGACATAAATTTGGGCAGCAGAATCTCACCCAGCACCTCCGTTACCATCATGAGCGGTCCCAGAATAAAGGCGCTCTTATATGGCAGTATATATGATTTGTATCGTTTCCATTGCTTCACGCTTTTTCCTCCTGCCCGTTATTTCTGCAAATTTTTTATGGATTCTGTTCAAACAGCTCCATCAGTTCATTCTGGCTCAAATCGCCCAGTGAAACCATTCCCTCTGAAACCACCTGCGCCGCCAGCGCAAGTTTCGCATTCTGCAACTTCAAAAGATTTTCTTCTATCGTATCCTTTAAGATCAGTTTGTATACCGTGACCGGCTTTTCCTGCCCGATCCGGTACGCGCGGTCGGTCGCCTGGTTCTGCGCTGCCACATTCCACCACGGATCGTAATGAATCACGATATCCGCCGCCGTCAGGTTGAGTCCCGTTCCCCCGGCTTTCAGGGAAATAAGGAACACCGGAACCTCATCCGAGGCAAACGCCTGCACCATCCGGCTGCGTTCTTCCTTCGGGGTTGCGCCGACCAGAAGATGGGACGAAATACCCTCCTGTAAAAGGCGTTCCCGAATCCGCTCCAGCATCGAGGCAAACTGGGAAAAGAGCAGGATCTTATGTCCCGCCGCAGACGCCGATGCGATCAGCGAAACACAGGTCTCCAGCTTCGCCGATTCCCCCGTATAATCTTCAAAACAGAGTGCCGGATCACAGCAGATCTGGCGCAGCCGCATGAGCTGGGAAAGCACTTCCAATTTTCCATTACCCGACCACGCGCCACCAGCCAGCGCCTCTTTCAGTTTCAACGCCGACGCCGTATAAAGCTTCTGCTGCCGCCCCGACGCCGCCGAATAAACGATCCTCTCTTCCTTGCCCGGAAGCTCCCGCAGCACATCCTTTTTCAAGCGGCGCAGGACAAACGGTCCCGTCATCCGCCGCAATGCCGTCAATGCTTCCGGATCCTGATTTTTCACGATTGGCAGCTCATACCTCTCACGAAACTTCCGGTAACTGTATAAAAATCCCGGCATCAGGAAATCAAAAATGCTCCAAAGCTCGCTGAGCCGGTTTTCCACCGGCGTTCCCGTCAGGGCGAAACGGGCATTCGCCGAAATCTCCTTTACCGCCTTCGCTCCCTGTGTCTTTGCATTTTTAATGACCTGCGCCTCGTCAATAATCTCATATTCAAACGTGCGTCCCAGATACGCCGCCCGATCCCGTTTCAACAGATCATAGGACGTGATGATCACCTGCGCCCCCTCAGACGCCTCCATCCGCATCTGCTCCTCCAGCTGTTCCTGCCGTTCTTTCGCCGTCCCGGCAATCAGAAGCACGCGGATCCCCGGCGAAAACCGGGCAAATTCCTGTCCCCAGTTGTAGACGAGCGACGCCGGGCAGACGATCAAAGACGGAAGAGGTAATTCTGACCCACTGCCTTCATTTCCAGCCGCTTTCTGCTCGGTTTTTTCCTGATAAAATGCCGTCAGAAGCGCAATCACCTGCAGCGTTTTTCCCAGTCCCATATCATCTGCCAGGATCCCGCCGAAATGATACCGCGCCAGCGTCCGCATCCACGTATATCCGATCTTCTGGTATTCCCTCAGCGTCTTTTCCAGCACCGCCGGAACCGCATAGCTGACACTCTGCGCCGTTTTTAGATCGCGCACCATCATCCCGTAGGCTTCATCCCGCTGAAACAGTTTCATCCTGCCGTCGCCCGAGAGACTGTCCAGATAAAAAGCACGGTAGGCAGGTATCTTCGCCTCCCCCGCCTGAAATTCACTCTTTGTCAGTCCCAGATCCGCAGTCAGACTGTCAAGCGCCTGCAGGCCGCCGCCCGAAAGCTGCAAAAATTCGCCATTTTTCATGCGGTAATATTTCTTTTTTTGGCGGTATTCACTGAGTACCTGCAAAAGCTCCGCCGGGTCGATTCCCGCCGTCTCAATCTTCAGATCCAGCCAGCCGCCTCCAAGAGAAACTCCCATCGACACTTCCGGCGGGGGCAGGACGCGCAGATGGCGGACAGACTCTGACAGCCATACCTCGCCCACCTCCTGAAATTGCGGCATTCCCTCGCTCAGAACCTGGTACAGCGCTTCTTCATCCCCGCAGATCACCAGCTCGCCGCTCTCATCCTCCCAGTAAGAGAAGTACCGCGTGATCAGGCGGCTGATATAAAATTCCGCCGGTACATCCCGGCAGATCTCCCGCGGAACATGCTCGTCCGCCAGCGGCGAAAACGTAAAATCTCCGTAGGAAAGCGTCGGACGCAGACGCAGCTCGTCCGGCGAATCACTGTCAAACTCAAACCGGGCTTTCAACGCCTCTGGGCGGTATTTCTCCCAATCGATCTCCGGGCTCTGCAAGATCCCAAGTGCCTCCATGCCTTCCAGCACCCGCGCATAAAAGAGCGGAATATCCCGGCTTCCAACCAGCAGCTCCCGCTTCTCTTTCCGGCTTCCGCACTCTCTTCCGCCCTGTTCCATCTGCTCCAGAAAAACGCCCATCGTTTCTGTATACAGTTCACTGCATCCAAACAGATGCAATCCATCTGCCACATACAGACGCTGTTCTCCCCGGAACGAAGTTAGAGCCGATGGAACCGTAACCGCAATTCCATCGCCCCTTGCTTCCACCTCCACCGGGAAACGCGGATCCTTACGCTCAACCCGGCACACACGTTCAGCACCTTTCTCGTCCTCCGTCTGGACTTCTTTTCCCTCTAAAAGATCAAACAGCCGATCCCTCGCTGCAGATCCCAGCGTTAACGCCCGCATCACCGGAAGCGGCAGCCCCGCATGACCGCGCATCTCCTCATAATGGCGTATGTAGGCATCCGCCTCCTCCAGCAGAAGATCTAAAAATGGGCGGCTTTCCGGCGCAAAGGCAGACGGGACGTGTTCAAACGCCATGCCTTTTCCGTATTCCACCCGTTTTCCGCTGTGAACCGCCTGTGCAAATTCCAGCAGGTTTTTCACAATATACCGTTTTTTCCGTCCGATCCGTGCCTCCAAAAGCACTTCGCCGCGCCGGATCTGTAAATAGGGATGCAGATAGACCGGTTCCCGCTCTTCCTCGCCCAGAATCCGCGCTACTTCCCGGTTCGTGTACTCCCGGATCATCATCCGGATCTCCGGTGAAGTCGAAACCGGCAGTGTATGCTCGGCTTTCTGCTGGCGGGCAAACGCCTCCTGAAGCGCTTTTGCATGCACGCAGGGACCCCGGAATGAATTTCCCTCCGCACAAGAACAAGAGTAGTCATAGATCTGACTACCCTTGATAAAAATTCTTGTCTGATATACCTTTGTCTCATCCTCAATCTGTCCCTGTACCCGTACTTCGCCCTTCCAGAAGGTATCTACGGACATTTTTATTATTTTCATGAGGATTCCTCCATATTACAGATTACATGTGTTCCGGCGATTCCATTCCGAGCAGATCCATACAGGTATCCAGCACCTGCTTGGTCAGCGTGATCAGGCTGATAAAGGCTGCCTGCTTCGCTGCGTCCTCCTCGGAGAGGATCTTGTTTTCCAGATAGAATGCATTGAACGCATCCGCCACTGCCGCCATGTATTGGCAGAGCTTATGCGGCGCCGTCTCGTAGAATGCAGATTCTGTCACCTCGCCGAAACGGCAGAGCGCCATCTGAAGTGCTTTCTCTGTCTCGCTCTCAGCCGGACGGATCGGAACCACTTTAGCATCCGCACCGCGCAGTTCCTTGTATTTCTCCAGAATGGACTTGATGCGGACGATCATATACTGGATATGTGGACCTGTATTTCCCTCAAAGGAAATAAAGCGGTCTACATCGAAAATGTAATCTTTGGTCGCCTGATTCGAAAGATCGGCATATTTAAGTGCCGCCAGACCGACAATTTCCGCCGTGCGTGTCATCTCGTCCGCCGGAACCTTCTGCTTCTCCTGAATCTTCTCATATACCTTCTCATCGATATTCTTGATCAGGTGTTCCAGACGCATAACACCTCCCTCACGTGTCTTGAACGGACCACCGTCCTTGCCGTTCATCGTACCGAAGCCCAAGAAGATCATCGGCGTATCTTCTTTGACGATGCCCGCTTTCTTCGCCACACGGAATACCTGGATAAAATGAAGCTCCTGGCGCTTGTCTACGACGTAAATGTAGCGGTCCGGATGGAAATCCTGCTCACGTTCGATGATCGTCGCCAGATCGGAAGTCGCATACAGCGCCGCACCGTCGGATTTGCGGACGATACAAGGCGGATATTCCTTCGCATCCCCTTCCTGTGCGATATCGACAACCAGCGCGCCATCGCTCTCATAGGCGAGACCTTTTTTCTGTAAATCCTCGATCAGTCCCGGAATATATGGCTGCGCATCGCTCTCGCCCTTCCAGAGGTCGAACGATACATTTAAATTGCCATAGTTCTTTTTCAGATCCTTCAAGGACACGTTCATGATGTGCTTCCAGATCGCATGGAACGGTGCATAGCCACTCTGCAGTTTGAAGGTTGCCTGCTGTGCCCGCTCACGGAATGCCGCATCTACCTTGGATTTCGCGCTCGCTGCCGGATAGATATCCTCCAGCTCGGAAATCGTAAATGGCGGCTCCGACGGATACTCGCCGGTATAATCCGGGTCAAAATATACCAGATCCGGCTGACGGTCATGCAGCTCCTCGATGATCAGTCCCATCTGCAATCCCCAGTCACCCAGATGCACATCGCTGATGACATGGTGTCCCATATAGCGGCTGATGCGCTTGATGCTCTCTCCGATGACCGCGGAACGTAAGTGTCCGACATGCAGTGGTTTTGCTACATTGGCTCCGCCGTAATCGATGATGATCGTCTCCGGCTTCTTAGCTGCGTTGAGTCCCAGCTTTTCATCCTCTGCCACCTGCTGTACATAGGATGCCAGGTAGCACGGATTCAGACGGATATTGATAAATCCAGGCATCACGGCGTTGATCTCAGAAAACATCTTGCTTCCGGCTGTCTTTTCCACCACCTCATTGGCAATATCGATCGGTTTCTTTTTATACGCTTTGGCAGCTGCCATCGCGCCGTTACACTGATACTCGCAGAGATCCGGGCGGTTTGATACCGTCACGCGGATATACTTCTCATCGTACCCGCAGCCGGTAAACGCCGGTTTCAGTTCTTCCACGATCAAATCTAAAATCGTTTTCATACTAGATTCCCTTTCATAATTTATATCACATATTTTCAAGAATGCCTCTGCATTCTTGCTGCGAGATGCGCGTCATGCAAAGCATGACATATTTCTTTTGCGCATCTCTGCAATCCTGCCGGAGGCTATATCAGATGGGGGATTGACTCCCAC
>ENA-UOJJ01005232-UOJJ01005232.1-human-gut-metagenome-genome-assembly--contig:-CS66-NODE-5232-length-11169-cov-169.336962_pt1 | contig 11169 bp, 13 predicted proteins | sample MGYA00242343_ERZ723890 | MGnify/ENA metagenome assembly ERZ723890 | reverse complement strand
TTGGCAGCCATTCTCCACAGTACGGGTGGTTTTGCGAACAGCCGACGTATATCCAGCTTTTCAGATAAGCTGCGTTTTCAGTGCGTATATGTTCGGCTATCCCGAAAAACATTCCTGCCAGGGCTGCGGCGAACTCGGCCGTTAATTCCTCCTTACCGTATTCCTCTGATCCGAACGGGTGCGCAAGATCCCGGTTCAATCGGGTGGGGTGTCCCGTGGAATGTCCCATTTCATGCAGAAGCGTTTCGTAAAAGCTCTGCATATCGACGAACTGCGAGCGAAGCGGCACTACGATATAATCGGCTAAAGGAGAATAGAAAGCCCTGTCGCCTTGCTGCTCCCGTATCGGGCAAAACCAGCTTTTCGCCTCCAGCATGGCGTCTATTTCGGGCTGCTCTGCCTGTCCCCCTCTGAACTTCTCCCTTAACGCTTCCCATTCTTCCGGCCTCACGTCCGAAAAATTGGTCTGATCCAAGTTAAAGACCGAGTAATATTTATAGGTCGGTATAACGTTGTATTCCTGTTGCTGCTCCCGGCTTAACGCCTTGTATTCCTCAAAGGTTATTTTCTTGCGTGTTTCCTTGTGGTACACGTAGAAAAGGAAGTAATAGACCGGAAACGATTTCGATCCTTTCAGCACGGAGATCCCGGCCTCTTTCGCCTGGTTGAATGTCATAAATACGGGTGTCTGGTACTGGAATTTCTCGCAAAGGAAAAGGAGTAAAAAGGCGTTGCCTCCGGTGTACCTGCGTCCTGTGAGGTTCTGCGGAAAGAAATTGCGTGTATTCGCCGCAATGGTGATCCAGGGCTTTTGCCAATTGTCCTCTACTTGCTGGATCTTCTCGATCATTTATGTCTGACATCAAATTTGCAAACTGTTGCGCTGCCTTGTCGAAATAATCAGTTTTCATAACTACGTCCCCCGTTCTTTATCCTGGTGGGTGAGCCAGTTCTAAAGGTTGTTATCTCTTTTTCTATACCTCTAAGATAGCACTTTTATTTGAGAGATGCAAGTATTTAAACAACGTTTAACTAACTATTTATAAGATAATTATATGCAAAAGTAGTATTTTAGTATATACTAAATTTAGTATTTACTACCTGATTTTTTCCGATAGTAAACTCCCCACCTCGCACCCTCCCCCACCAAACCTTGCGGATGCCTAAGATTCCGATGTTTTTGTATCAAGACAACCTCATTTTGGTTTTTCGGGGCTGTCGGTGTGGTCGTCTTGCGTTTACCTTGAGTTCCGAGAGGTTTTTGTATGAGAACACCCCAAACGTTTTTTTCCATAGCACAAGTTTTTTAGGAAAAATACTACCTGGCTTTAGCCAGGCTGGAGATTTTTTCTAAAAGCCGCTTGCGGCTCAACTTGGGATATGGAAAAAGCCGTTTGACCTTTGCAGACAAAACCCCCGGTCAAGGTAAACGCAAGGCGGCCACGCCGGAAAAACTAAAATACCTCTCTCCCCTGAAGGGGGGGTAAAACCGGGTTCGACAATCGGCTACCGGAGTTCCCGACAAGGAATGTTCCTTGCCCCGCCGACGAGTGCCTGCGCTCATCAGCCGGGCAAGGATCATTCCGGGTACTCCTTTCCGGATTGTGCCGATCAGTGAAAAGTCAGGCGCTTTTATCCGGCTGGCTTCACCGAACGAATCTATCCGGAAATAGCCTACCTTAGCCGGGTGGGTGGGGGGGGTGTATTTATGCGTTAGGGATTGCAGTGGAAAGCCCACAGCCTTCAGGCGAGGACTTGGAGGCGGAAAGCCCGACCGTTTACGGGAACGCCCAAATCCTCCAAAAGAAAAGCGTACTAATACACTAAAATACTAAAAGTAGTAAATACCCTTAATTCCGCAACACTATTACAAATTAAACTTTTAAAGTACCTGAGCAACAAAAAGTTGCCCATGATTTTGCCATGTCAGAATTTTTACTTATCCTAGTGTTGCAAAAAAACAAGCAAAACTCTGATATGACATGGTGAAGATACAAATTAAACGAGATATACTCCCTATATTCGCGTAGTAATCCCCTATTGTCCCTGTCGCAAGACAAACTCCAGAGTTTTGTTTTTATATACTCCCCCCCTATACGGTAGCGTATGGATCTTTTTCCTGAATCACCTTTTTAATCTTGAACAGCCGTTCTTTGGTTAGCGGCTTTATAGTTTCCGGATCCTCACCGTCGAATGTTTCCCCGAAGATCAGATCGTCCACCTCCAGGCCATGATTAAAATTCTCCCTGATACAGTCCCTTAGCAACCAAAGGTTTTTGAGGTTCACCCAATCGGCCGTTATGTTCCTGATCCTTCTAAACATGATTATCGCAGTACGAAAATAATGCCCCACATGATCGTAATCATGGCAAACCCGTTTATCCAGATAATAAACATCTATTTCCTGGTTTTCTTCATCCTCCGCGATCCGGCAAAGGCAGAACGGGATCTGCTCCAGTTTATCCCATTCGATATATTCCGTTGATTTCATATTGTCATTATTATAAATATCATTACTTGACCAGCGAGGCTATCACTTTGGCAAATTCGGAAATATCCCCCTCCACGCTGGCCTTTTCCAACGCTTTCATATATTCTTTTCTACGCTCCACCGGAACAACCGTCCAGTTATAGCCTCCAGACGCAAGCATGGCGTTCAAGACGAACCGTCCCATTCTCCCGTTCCCGTCCATATAGGGGTGAATATACACGAAAAAGAAGTGTCCCAAGACAGCCCTTACCGCCGGGTGCGGCTCATTCTTCAAGAGATCGAAAAGGACGGGTATAGCGTCCCTGACCGCTTTCGGGTTCAACGGGATATGTTGCGATCCCCGTATATAGACCTGCCCGGTACGATAACCCACAAGATCCTCCCTTTGCAAGATCCCCACCGTAACGAACGGCATCCACATCTGCATATACCAGAGGGGATGATCCGCCCTTACCGCTTCCCCTGCGTTCTTTCCTTTCAGTATATCGGAGATCGTCCCCCTGACAGCCTGGAACGCCTGGTAATACCCACGTGCCACCAGCGCGTTTTTATGCTCCTTGTCTTCTTCCTCCGGCTTCCAGTTCCCGACACGCACTTTCTCGATCAGTTCCGGGGAAACCCTATATCCCTCGATCGAGAGAGAATGATAAGCGTCCTCCGAATACTTTTCATCGACGGATCTCAAATACCCCTCCACGTCATCAATCTTTCCAGGGGCTTCGGGAAACAGTTCTACAACCTTATCCCTCATGTTCTCCCACATCAGGCGCAAGCGTGTGACGTAAGGCGACACTTCATAAACAAGGGGCGTTCGTGGCTGATCCTCGAACGGATCTTCTTCTCTCACGTCATACCCGAACCCCCGCATCGTGGAAACGATGCTGTCGGCGATTTCGCTGTTCCCGATGTTCCGGAACGCCCCGGCTATTCTTCCGGCACGGAGCGAAGCCCCGTTTCTCGCCAGTACCTTTAATATATCGGCAGCGTCCCGTATCATGGCCAGGCAGGTACAGGCCGCGATCCTCTCCACCTGGAAATATCTCGGCGTGGCATATACCAGGGCTTCGGCAAGCGGATAGAGATTAAGGCCGTATTCCGGCTCTTTATATACCTGATCCGGGATCTCGCTTTGAAACACCAAAAGCGAGGTATCATACATCAGCTTTTGCGTGTTGTTATGGCCTTTCGGCGACTTGATAATCACCTGCACGGGCACGGTCGTTTTCCCCGAATACAGATCCAGCGACTGGTCGGCCGTCAAGCACCATTGTTCCCCCAGCCGGACGGCCGCGTATTTCGCGATAAAATACCAGAATGAGGTGTACCAGACCGTCGTGTCCCCCTCTGTTCCCGGCCTGGCCGCAATATACCAGCCTTTCATTACTTCCTGCAACCAGCCGTTATCCAACAGCCGGGTTAAATGCGTCCTCCCTATCTCGGCCGTCCCTTGCAGGACGACACAGCGGTCTTTCTCCTGGAGCTTTCTTAATTCCTCCAGTGAAGCCGCCATTTTCTCCGCCATTGTTGCCATAACCGTTTTTATTTAGATTCTGATTATTTTCGTGCAAATACTCGTTTTTAGACACGTGTAAATACTCGTTTTTAATTATGTGCATTTACTCGTATTTGTTGCAAAAATACAATATTTGTTCCGATAATCAGCTACTAATGAAGTCTTTTTTTACTTGTTGTATCGTCGAAACGGCCTTTCCCGTGAGCTTCGCCACGTTCCGGATCGAGTAGCCTTTCTTTAACAAGGCGATCGCCTCCCGGTATTCCTCTTTCCTCTGTTCGGCCGTTTTCCGGCTTCCCGGCTTCCGTCCCAGCCTGCCCCCTTTCTGGATGTACAACTCCCGTCCGCTATTAAGGCGGTCGATGATCCCCTGGCGTTCGATCGCGGCCAGTTCCCCCAACAGGGTAGTGATCAGAGAGGACAAGGGGTTTACCGTCTTGTCCGGCCGTAACGTTTCCAGGTTCAGGTTTTGAATATACACGCATATTTTATGCGTGTGCAGCGTATCGAGTGACTTTAGGATCTCCAGGGTTGAACGCCCCAGGCGTGAGATCTCGGTCAGCAACAACATATCCACCCGGTTCTGCGGATCTGTGCAGTATTCCAGGCAACGGCTTAAAACCGGGCGTTCGATATTGGCCTTTCGTCCGCTTATCTTTTCCTCAAAGACCGCCGTCACCTCGTACCCCCGTCCGGCTGCGAACCTCTCCAGATCGACAACCTGCCGTTCGGTCGATTGCCTGGCCGACTGCGAGCTTACACGTGAATAAATAACCACATTCATCCCTTTTGCTTTTGTTCTTCCTTATCTATTGTTTTAATCACCTTATCCACCTCTTTCAAGGAGGCATTATTTCCGGATCTATCCAAAAAAGAAATTCGCTAATTAACCTATAATTACTATCTTTGCATTGTAATGCTTGGTAAAGCCTCTGTTATCAAAACACGTAACCAAGTCAAGGATATACCCGTTCATCAAGAACGGGTTTTTCTTTTGCGACAGCCCATTCATAAGACAAAGGATATTATAACAGGTCAGTAATCACAGCCGCCGGAATATCCAGCTTTGAGAAAGCGAACATCTTTTTCCCCAGATCCTTTAACGAGGCTCCGATATGGTACACGTCCGTTTCATCAACGATCAGGAAACGGTCGTGACTGTCCCGGTACGTCCTGATGTCGATAGGTGGGTACTGGCTGTTATGCCTGTCAAGATCAAGTTGGAGTTGCTGCGTGATACGCTGGGTGTAAATGGTGGCCGAGACACCGACGCTGCGTTTACTCAACATGAGCAAGACCGTTTCGTCCACATAGTTGTCGATAAGCACGATCGAACGCCTGGCCGACTTTACCAGATCGGTAGCGAACTTGTACGCATCGAAAATCTGGCCGTTATAAAAAATGCCTTCGACCGGGGGCAAGGCAGTACGCACAAAAAAATCTATCTTCTCGGTATGTTGAGCGACAGTCCTTTCAAGTTCTGACAAACGTTTATTAATGGAATACCCTTTTAAAAGATAGTCCTTTAAAACCTTATTCGCCCATTGCCTAAATAAAATACCTCTTTTACTATTGACACGAAACCCAATGGATATGATCGCATCCAAATTGTAATAAGTCAGATTGCGCATCACTTGCCGTTTGCCTTCCTGTCGAACTGTTCGGAAATCCCGAACAGTTGAACTTTCCTCTAATTCTTTCTGATCATATATGTTTTTTATATGCTCGCTTATATTTGCTTTGCTGGATTGAAAAAGATCCACAATTTGCGCCTGTGTCAGCCAAACGGTTTCATCTTCCAGCCTCACTTCCAACTTGACCGCTTCATCCGGCTGGTATAATATGATTTCTCCCTGTTCCATTACTTATTTACCTTTTCTTAATTCATCAAGCCTCTGCATCGCACCGCTGAACTTCTCACTAAACATCATATCATCGGGCAAAACAAACCAGGTGGGAATACCTCTCGACTGTGGATTACCTATACATTCATCTTGCCCGTTCTGTTTGCGGTAATCGTCCCATTCACTATAAGCGATGTTCCAACGAATACCTAATTTATAGGTATTTTCCCATTTAATAATAGCCAGTGAATAGGCCGGATCATCTTTGCCGTCATAAATCACTTCTACAACTTCAACCACCCCTTTAGGGGAATTTATAAACTTCGGATTTTTATACGAATAAGTGCTCATGTCTTTTATTTTTTATTTATAGCACACAAAGATACTCAAAAACAAATATATACATATATACATACGTATGATTAACGTATAAAAACATTTATGGTTATTCTAATCTTTGATTAATTCCGGTACAGAAACAAAACGTACCGAAAGACGGAAACAGGATTTATTTCGGTACGCTTCCCCGATCGGTACAAAAAACACGCAAAAAACGAGAAATACTACTTTTAGTATTTTAGTATATTAGTTTTTGACTATATTTGCGGACATGACAACCATTTAAAAAACTGAATTTATGAGCAAAGCAAAAGTAATCTCCGTATTGAATCACAAAGGGGGAGTAGGAAAGACTACAACCACGATCAACCTGGGCGGCGCGTTACGTCAAAAAGGGTACAAGGTTCTTTTGATCGACCTTGACGGACAAGCCAACCTGACTGAATCGCTGGGCTTCTCTGCGGAGCTTCCCCAAACGATCTACGGTGCGATGAAAGGCGAATACGACCTGCCGATCTACGAGCATAAGGACGGCCTTAGCGTCGTTCCCTCCTGCCTGGATCTCTCGGCCGTTGAAACGGAGTTAATCAACGAGGCCGGGCGGGAACTTATCTTAGCCCACCTTATCAAGGGCCAAAAGGAGAAATTCGATTATATCCTGATCGACTGTCCCCCCTCGCTGTCGCTGCTCACGCTTAACGCACTGACGGCCTCGGATCGGCTGATTATCCCGGTTCAGGCTCAATTCCTGGCAATGCGTGGAATGGCCAAACTTATGCAGGTCGTCCACAAGGTGCAGCAACGTTTGAACTCGGATCTTTCGATAGCCGGGGTTCTGATAACCCAGTACGACGGAAGAAAGAACCTGAACAAGAGCGTTTCGGAACTGGTACAGGAAACATTCCAGGGCAAAGTGTTCAGCACCCATATACGCAACTCCATTGCGCTGGCCGAAGCCCCGACACAAGGGCAGGATATTTTTCACTATGCCCCCAAATCTGCCGGGGCAGAGGACTACGAAAAGGTATGTAACGAACTGCTAACAGAAATAAAGTAACCATATGGCAAAGAAGAACGATTTAAAAAACAGTATGTCGGCCGGGCTGACCGGGGGATTAGACAGCCTGATCCAATCCACGGCCGGGCAAAAAGAGGCTCAAAAGCCGAAGAAAGCGAAAACCGTGCATTGTAATTTTGTCATGGACGAAACCTATCACCAGAACTTAAAGCTGATCGCGATCCGCAAAGGCGATTCGCTAAAATCGGTATTGCAAGAGGCTATATCTGACTACTTGGATAAAAACAGTTCCCTGCTATAACAGCGTATCGGGAATATACAGGGCAAACACTCCACAAAAGAAATTCTCCAGGAAAAAGGTACGCAAAAAGCACCCCTACACATCAAAAAGTATATTGAAAATGCGATTCCCTATAAAGAACCCGTTGGCGGGATTAATCTTGCGTATGTTTAACCTGCCAACGGGTACGATATTAATTAAACGTTTACGTCTTTTGCCGCATTAACCCAGCCTGTTGTCTCTGCATCAAACTGGATCGGATTCAACACAGCCTCTCCCTGATCAGTATAACCACCACCGAAAATCAACGTGTAGATATGACGCTTGCCCTGTTCCCATGTATCTCCGAACGGAACATAAATTGTTTTGTATTCGCTTGCTGAACCCAACAGATAAGCTCCGGACTGCCGGATTTTGCAGGCGATCTCCAGATAACATTGCTTCGCATTATCGGCCTCCAACTTGCTTTTGGTGGCTGTTTCGGAAACTTTCCAAGCAGTCAGCTCCTGTGGTATATTCAGCATAGGAGTATTTGTGGTAATATCGGTAGCTTCGGTATTGCTATTGACCGTGATGTTTGCGTTTTTCACTACGGTAAATGCGTGTGGAAATGCTAAATCAGACGAACTCCAACTTCCCGTTCCATCGGCTGCCGCAGGCAATGTGAAGGCGCCGGCAAATTTGAAATTATGAATCTTGATCACGTCGATGTCCACCTGCATGTTATCGTATTGGGTCTTTGCTTTGAATACGACCTGTGACAGAATATGTTTGAAATTAAATTTCACTATTCCGTTGTTCATGTCTTTTGTCTGGCCTTTGGCCATGGCATACATCACGTCGTAGTTTGCATGAGTACCGACTCCATACTCATCCATGCAGGTATAACTTATCTTTTGGACATCCTTGGTGGCTTCCCAACTATAAAACACCATCATGTCTTCACTAACCGTTCCGGGATTGAACGCGTAAAAGTCCAAAGCCTCGGTAGGCCAATAACGAAGGTCGCTCGCATTGTCATAATCCCACTTACCATTTTTGTACACGATCTTCACTCCGTCATGTTCAAATTCCGTGTCGTTCTTTCCCATGAAGGCAGTACCATCCGCCGTAAAAGCGAACACGTCGAAATCGGTGTTCTTCAAGTTGGTGTTGGTAGTAGGGGTAGCCCTCGTTTCCGCCGCATTACTTAACACGTTAAAACCAATCGCATTTCGTGAGGAGGTTTCCACATTCGCAATCTCCTCTTCTGAGCAACTCATCAGTAGTACTCCAAAGATTGCCCAAAGCATTACTGTACTTTTTTTCATAAAATGAATAAAATTGTTAATAAATATAATTAATAAAACTCGATTACAACACTATATCCACATTCACATCATCCCAATCATCAACGTCCACATCAAATCCCGGACCGCCACTTCCCGGCTCGGATGGTACCTCATAATCAAAATTCAACACCAGATGCACATCACCGATATGCCCCGCTACCGGGACATCATGCACTTGGTCGCTCACGTCCTGTTCCAATACAGACATGCTGCCTGAACGGTTCTTGAGATACAGCCGGAAAACATTGGGCTCTCCTTCAAGTGCGGAATGTCCAAACGTATAGAATCCGCCTATAATCTGATTCCGTGAAACCATTCCATCAAAGAGCAGGCTCTCCGAAAGATCGGCGGGCAAACTGTCGCCGGACATGTTAAGCGAGCCGGACATGCCGGAAAGAGCGGCCCGCAAATCCGCCACCCTGTCCAGTCCCCGAATTCCGTTCACCTCATACGTGTAGTGACATACCATGTTTACGGGAGTTAGCCGTATTATCTTCGTGCTTCCTTCCGGAATGTCCTTGAGGATAACTCTGTCTATATGGTCGCCACACAGCCAGGGTGGGGTGACGGCCATTGTCTGGTTATCCGGCGACCGAACATCACGCGTATCGGCAGTAAAAAGCGTGTAACTGCCGTTTTCTTTCCAAACCATCCCGTCGGTATCGTAGTTGAAGCAAATTACCCGGTAATCATTCTCGGGGAGCTCCACTTCCCCATCCTCTCCTCCGGGGAAATCAAATATCCACGTGTTGCTTTCATCATCGGTCGGATAAAATACAACCCTCATGCCTTCAGGCTTGTCATGATTGGAAATCTTGGTCCAGTCGAATACTACCCGCACCGTGGCAAAGTGCGGATGATCGTAACATAAATCCTTATGCTCACAAGCCGTCAGTCCCATCCATAAAAATATGAACACCAGACTAAAGCGTATCAGTATCACTGCCTGCCTCCTTTCTTCCGGCTATAATTCCCCCGCCCGATCAACCACACCAAAGAGATACCCGCCTTGGTCGGGCCGAACCAGCGGCGTTTTTTAGTGGTCTGCCATACATAGTGACCGTCCAAAGGGATGTACTCCTTGTACAATCCTCCAAGGTAGCCGATTCCCAACGTGAAATCCACATTGAACCGATGTCCCACAGGTAACGAGTAGCCGTAAGCCACGCCTCCCCCGTAACTCCATTTATCCCCCAAGTAACCTTTCCCACCCAATTCGAAATCATAGGTGACGATCTGCCCGTACAATCCGACATGATGCCCGGAAAACGGTTTTTCCACCGCTCTCCGACCGAACCAGCGGCGCAACTCCACATCTCCCCCATAGATACGCCAATAATTATGCTTCCGATCACTTTTCCACCAGGCATACATCCAATTCCCGGCCACAGACCAGTTCTTCCCCAAACAGAACTCAACCCCGATGTCAGGTATCAAAACAGCGTCATAAAGCAAGTTTGTTTTCACCGCCATGCAAAACGGCCGTTTCTTTACCGGAGCTATGACGGTAACGGTATCACGGATGCACAACGTATCACGTGTATGTATATATACCGTATCTCTGACGGGATTTATCGGATCACTATCATAGCATATTTTCACCATCGACGAACGAAGTTTCGGAAAATGGAATTTATACAAATATGAGTATGGCCTCCCCCCTTTCAGTCTTTTCAGTTCTCCCCCCCAATAAGGGCTATCCTGGTTTTCCAAACGTACGATCTTCTCCAACAAACGAAGGACATCCTCCCTCTCCGGAACATTCACATCCGCTCTCACCATCGTTATAAGTCCGTTCCAGTCGCTTCCCGAAAAATGAAAATCCCTCTCCAATACCGGAATCTTTATATAAGGTGATATATACCGCCACAAAACCTCTGCTCGTTTTTCAGACAGCCTTCCATTCAACAGCCCCCCTCCTTCCGGGGAAGCTCCTCCTATTATTTGAATTTTCCTGATAAGACGGACGGAGTCGTTCAATGCGGAACAGATTTTAGCAAACCGCTCCATCTCGTTCCCATTGTCAAGTAAACATGTATCTATATTTACCTTTCCTTGATGAAAATAGATCCTTACCGAATCACGCTTCTCCTGAGCGGATATTTCTCCGCTTATACTCAACACGAGCACGAACAATACACATTTAATATAAAAAAACATCTTTTCGTCATTTAATCATTTGTTAATATGACAATCCAAACCCAGGCTTTTACACCCCCTGAATTTCAACCGCTAAAGATATGCACCTATAAACCAACCTCCAAAGCAAAAAACAAGTATTTTAAACTTATAAATACTTACGTGAGTTCGGGATAAGATATAGCTTATAAAAGTTGGTAATCTCGCAAATATT